>ERZ1292625.1144-Hain-H41-01um-R1-1144-length-33862-cov-12_pt2 | contig 21832 bp, 18 predicted proteins | sample MGYA00564400_ERZ1292625 | MGnify/ENA primary metagenome ERZ1292625 (study PRJEB36523, sample SAMEA6512639) | groundwater metagenome | collected 2019-01-08 | study: AquaDiva: Metagenomics assemblies of 32 groundwater samples
AAGGTTTCGACTTTGAGGATGGGGTTTAGGGGGACGGTGACGCCGGCGTTGGCGAAGGTGCCGAAGGCGACGGCCATGTCGGCCATGGTGACCTCGCCGCCGCCAAGAGTGAGTGAGAGGCCGTAATGGGAAGGATCGGTGAAAGTAGAAATACCCATAGCGCTAGCGGTGGCGACAAAGGATTCAATTCCATTGAGGGCGAGCATTTTGACCGCCGGGATGTTTAACGAATTTCCCAGGGCGAAACGCATTTGAGTAGCGCCCCGGAAGGTATTGTCGTAATTTTTCGGGCAGTAAAGCGGCTGAGCGGTGACGGAAAAACAAGTGGGCAGGTCGAGGAACATAGTACTGGCGGTCCAGCCGGTCATCAGGCCGACGGCATAGTTAAGCGGCTTGATGGAGGAGCCGGGCTGGCGGGGGCGGGTGGTGACGTTGACGTTGCCATCGTTTTCAAGATTGAAGTAGTCGGCGGAACCAATCATGGCGAGGATTTCGCCGGTAGTCGGTTTGGTGACGAGAGCGGCGCCATTACTGATTTTTAGCCGTCCCAGTTTTTTGATTTCGGCTGATAATGAGGCCTGGGCGTATTCTTGGAGAGCCAGATCGAGAGAGGTGGTAACACGCAAGCCGCCGAGGTTGACCAAGTCTTCGCCGTATTTGTCGACCAGGAAGTCCCTGACCCAGAGGGCAAAGTGGGGAGCGTTGATTTCGATTCTTTTGGTGGCGAAGTTTAACTTTTCTTCCTTGGCAGCAGCGGCCTGTTTTTGGCTGATATAGCCGTCTTCGACCATACGGCGGAGAACCTGGGCCTGGCGATTGACGGCGAGCGTTGGGTTGGCGCCGAAGGGGCTATATTTGGTGGGCGCCTGAGGCAAACCAGCCAAAAGGGTAGCTTCAGCAAGAGTCAGATCGCGGGCGCTTTTATTGAAGAAGACTCCGGCGGCGGTTTCGATGCCATAGGCGGTGCCGCCGTAGGGAGCGGAGTTGAGATAAAGTTCAAGGATTTGGTCTTTGGAATAAACGACCTCGGTGATTAAGGAAAGAACGGCCTCGCGGATCTTTCGGGTGATGGTTCGCTTGGGGTCGGCCAGGAGGGTGTTTTTGACTAGTTGTTGGGTGATGGTGGAACCACCTTCGAGACGGCGGCCGGTGAGGGTGTTAAAGGCGGCGCGGGCGATGCCGAGAAAATCGAGACCGAAGTGGCGGTAAAAATTTTTGTCCTCAATACTGATGGTGGCTTGTTTGACGTAGTCAGGCAGGTCGGTGATTTTGATCGGGTTTCTGTTTTGTTCGCGATAAACTTCGTAGAGAAGTTTGCCGTTACGATCGAGGATTTGGGTACTGATGGCCCCCGGTTCTTTGGTCAGGCTGGTGGGGTTGGGGATATCTTTGAAGAGAAAGGCGGTGTAGAAAACCAGAAAGATAAAGCCGAAAGTGATGAGGCTGACAGTGGTTTTTTGAAAAGCCTTGTAGATCGCCTTAAGTTTTATTTTTCTTGTTTTATCGGTCATATTTGGTTATATTTTACATTAGTGCTCATAACGAAGAATTTGCAACGCCTGCTTATTTATTATCTCTATCTAATAGTTGCCTGGGGGTTATTTCGCTATTTTGTCCGTTTGCCCGAGGTAGTAACCGAGCTTTGGTTTAAGCCGGTAATCTGGTTGGTACCGCTATATTGGTGGCGCCTTGCCCTCAAGGGGGAGCCGAAACTTTTCGCCGGTAAAATCCGGCCGGCTTTGGGATGGGGACTGTTGGGTGGGCTGATCTATTTTGGAGTTTTACGGTTATTAACTAACAGCGGCTTCTCGCTGGACTCCAATCGAATCGGAATTGCCGGGGTGACGGCGGTAGTGGAGGAACTAACCTTTGCCGGGGTGTTTCTCTCGATTTTGGTAAAGGAAACAAAGAGGGAAGGGGTGTCACTGGCCATAACCGGGTTGGCTTTTGCCGCGATCCACTTGCCCAGGCAGATTTTTATTTTCTCTCTCGCTCCGTCGCTATTGGTTGGGGCATTTTCACTGGCTTTTTTCGTTGGTTTGATCAACGGATTCCTGCGATTGAGGTCAAATAATGTTCTGGCGGCGATAGTGGCCCATTTCGTCTTTTTGGTTTTGGCGCTTTAGGAGCAATTTTTGCGGAAATCAGCCTCATTGAAGTCGTTTGATATAGAGATTGATAGTTGCAACACTTCCGGTAGTGTCTATATTGAATGGTCGATACTACATACAGTGTCGTAAACGACACTGGCGGTGACACAGTTACACAGTGACACGATAATATGATTTGCCCATATTGCAATAACAAAGAGACGAATGTTCTGGAGAGCCGGGTTTTGCCGGACGACGGGGGGATGAGGCGACGGCGGGAATGCCGAAAGTGCGCCAAGCGCTTTACTACTTTTGAAAGAGTGGGAAATTTGGATTTGAAGGTAATTAAAAAGGGTGGACGAATCGAGTGTTTTGATCGGGAAAAGGTGGTGCGTGGCGTCAAGAAGGCCTGTTGGAAACGACCGGTAACGGAGGCGGCGATGGATGAATTAGTAGACGACATTGAATTGAAGCTATTAAATCGGACGACGACGAAGATACCGAGTGGTGACATTGGCAAGATGATTTTGTCGCGGCTGAAGAAACTGGATGACGTGGCCTATCTGCGGTTTGCGAGTGTTTATCTAGACTTTGCGAGCGCCGATGACTTTGCTAAATTAATTACCAATTTGAAATAACAAGATGCCCAAAAAAGCAGTATTCAGGAAGCAAGAAACCAAGTCGCTTGCTGACAGGGAGGAGAAGATAGAACTACCCAAAATGATCGTCAAGCGAGACGGCAGAGTGGTGTCTTTTGAAATTAAAAAAATCGAGCTGGCAATCAAGCTTTGTTTTGAAGACCTGGGTCGGGAATCGGCGACGGGCATCTCGGAGTTGGCACGAAGAGTGGTCAACATTATTAGTGTTAAATATGACAAGCCGACGGTTGAGCAAGTCCAGGATACGGTGGAGTTGGTTCTTCAGGCGGCGGGAGAGTTCGCGGCGGCGAAAAACTATATTCTTTATCGGGCGGAACACGCCAAGATGAGAGAAAGCCGGCCAATTCCGGCGGCAGTATCCGCCGCATTTGTCGAGAGCGATCGGTATTTGGAGAACCCAATCCAGAAATTTCAGTTTTTTGATAAATATTCGCGCTTTAACTGGGATTTGGGGCGGCGGGAAACGTGGAAAGAAACGGTGGACCGAGCGGTCGATTATTTGGCCGAGTTGGCCGACGGGCGGCTGGATGCCGATACTTTCACCCGAATTAGAGGAACAGTTTTGGAGATGAAGGCGGCGCCGTCGATGAGACTGCTGGCGATGGCGGGAGAGTCGGCCAGAAGAAATAATATCGGTATTTACAACTGTTCCTATTTGCCGGTTGATAGTATCGACTCGTACGTGGAGGCGCTTTTGATCTCGATGAACGGCTGCGGGGTTGGTTTCTCGGTGGAGAGCCAATATGTCGAGAACCTGCCGAGAGTGAAAAGACAAACCGGCGCTCTGGCTACAACTCATCTGATTGAGGACACGACAGAGGGTTGGGGGGAGGCAATCCGGTTGGGTCTAACGACGTGGTTTGAAGGAGGGGATATAAAGTTTGATTATTCGGCTCTGCGACCAGCCGGGGCGATCTTGCGGGTAAAGGGCGGCCGGAGTAGTGGTCCGGATCCGCTGCGGCAGACCATGGAGTTTGCTCGGAGCCGAATTCTAACGCGAGCGGGAAGTTTTCTGCGACCGATTGACGCTCACGACATCATGTGCCAGGTGGGAAGTGCGGCGGTGAGCGGGGGGATGAGACGGACGGCAATGATCTCGCTTTTTGATTTCGACGATCTGGAGATGAGGCTGTCGAAATCGGGAGACTTTGAGAGGGACAACAGCCAACGCTGGAATGCTAATAACAGCGCTGTCTGGCCGGACTCCGGGTTGACCCAACTGGAGATAACGAAGCAAATGCTGGCGATGGTAGAATCAGGCAGGGGTGAACCGGGTATTTTTAATCGCCAGGGGGCAATTAACCTGTCACCGGCCCGAAGGAAAGTAGTCGATTTTGGGACCAACCCGTGCGGCGAAATTAATCTGCGGCCGTATGAATTTTGCAATCTGTCGATCGCGATCGCCCGGGCGGGGGATACCTATGAATCACTGAAGGAAAAAGTCGAGGTGGCGACAATCATTGGCACGATCCAGTCACTGGCGACCCATTTTCCGGGCCTACGATCGAAGTGGAAAGAAAATTGTGAAGAGGAAAGATTGCTGGGGGTAGATATCACCGGCCAGCTGGATAGCAAGGCGGCCCAAGATCCTTCGGTTCAAGGGAGACTAAGGCAGGTGGCTGTCGAAACAAACCGGCTGATAGCCGAGAAGCTGTCGATAAATCAGAGCGCGGCGGTAACTTGTGTCAAGCCCTCCGGCAATTCGGCCCAATTGTTTAATTGCTCATCCGGTCTACACGCCAGATGGTCACCATATTATGTGAGAAATGTCAGGGTGAGCGCCCACTCACCGCTCTATAAGGTCTTGAGGGATGAGGGAGTGCCCATGGATCCCGAAAACGGACAGGCCGCAGAGACGGCGACTACTTGGGTGATTCATTTTCCGGTAAAGTCGCCCGACGGGGCAATAACGAGAAAGGAACGCAGTGCGATTGCCCAATGTGAATATTGGCTGCAAAACAAAATCCATTGGACGGAACACAATCCATCGGTGACGATCACCTATCATCCCGATGAGGTGCTGGATTTGATCAAGTGGGTTGATGGACATCGTGATCTAGTTGGGGGAATGGCTTTCCTGCCCGCCTTTGACGCTTCTTATTCCCAGATGCCCTATCAGGAGATTGAGAGAGAGGAGTATGAAAAACTGGTAAGGTCTTTTCCACAGATAGATTTTTCCAAACTCTATCGATATGAGGAGGAGGACTATACCAAGGCGGCCCAGGAGCTGGCCTGCATGGCCGGCGCCTGTGAGGTCGAGTACACTGAGGGAAAGATCTAAAAATTCCCACTTGCAATATAATCGGGGAAATGGTTTATTTAATTATAGGTAGTCTTACTATCAGTTGTTTGGTGCCATTGCTAGGGGAGGGGTTGTTGCGGTTTTTAATTGATTTATCGGGTAAAAAGTTTATTTTTTTCTAACTCGATTTCTGCCGAGGCTTTCCAGAGGAGGGGGTAGTGGGGTATCACTATAGTTTTGTCTAAACCGGCAGGTGGTAGGCGGGTATAACAAACTATATCAGATGAATACAAGCCGGATCAGGGGAAGACATGTTAGGATTTGAACGTGCGACTAGGGCTTCTTCTTGGTATAGTTAAACTATGCCTGTGATGGGAAAAGAACTGGAACCAAAAATTAATCCGGATGAGCTGGCGGCGCGGGAAGTCGAGGGCTACATCGGCCGGATCGAAAAGCAAGCGGAAACCAAACCGCCGACCCAAGTCACTGCCGGCCAGCCGGTGGTAGTGATGAGCGCGGCTGACGCGGCCAAAAAAGCGATGGCGGTGGGGCCGAAGGCGCAAAAGCAACAGATTGTCTTGCCCCTGGATGAGGATGGGGTAAGGCGGGGCCTGCACCACAAAGTTTTTGATGCCATAAGGTGGTTGGCCGAATGGAGTATCTATATGATTAAAAAGTACCCGGGCAGGGTCTTCTACCGGCCAAAAAATATATAGAAAATGGATTTAAACGTTGTCCTCGCTGAATTGGCCTCTTTTGTTTTGGTGGCCGTATTTTTCTTGGGGGTCGTTGTTTTACTGCTGATCGGCGGGATTCTCATTTTCTTACAATACCTGCGTTTTCGAAATCGGGAAGAGGTTAGTCTAAACTTTGTCCTGTTGGAAATTGCGGTACCGCGAGACAATGAAACAAAGATTGACGCGGCAGAGCAAATATTTGCTTCACTTCACTCAATTAAACAGGGTGGTTTTCGGCAGAGATTCAAGGCCCAGCAGCATCTTTCTTTTGAGATTGTCGCCAAGAAAGAGGATATTCGTTTCTATGTTTCCTGTCACCGTAATAATATGGAGCTGACCGAGAAACTATTGGCCGGAGCTTACCCCGGCGTCCAGGTAAAGGAGGTGGAGGAGTACAACATCTTTACCGACACGGGTAAGGTGGCCTTTTCGGAAATGGTGCTCCGGAGTGAGAGCTACAAGCCGATTAAAGTCTATAAAGAATTGACGACCGACCCGTTAGCTTCGATTACGGCCTCATTGGCTAAACTCGGTGCGGACGAAGCGGCGGCGATACAGATAATAGTTGTCCCGGCTGAAAGCGAATGGCAAAAGGCGGGCGAGAGCTACATCAGTAAGACGAAGAGGGCGGAGTCGGATCCGGAAAAAGCGAAGTTCAAGATGAGCCCGGCTGATTTCGAGGCGATTGATAACAAGGTGGGTAAGCCCGGTTTTCTGACGGCGGTACGGATCGTGACGGTAGCACCGACGGAAGGAGTAGCGAAACAAAATCTAAGCAACCTGAAGGGGGCCTTTTCCCAGCTGAATGGCAGTATGAATGGCTTTAAGGGGAAGAAGATTCGTTTCAAGAACGGCTTTATGGTGGATTTTATTTATCGCTATCAATCAATGTTTGGCAATAATTCGGTTCTTAATACGGAAGAGTTGGCGACGATTTGGCATATGCCCAACAAGACAATTGAGACTCCTCATATTTATTGGTTGGGGGCCAAAAGCGCACCGGCGACCGGCGGCTTTCCGGACCACGGGCTCTACCTGGGGAAGTCGATTTATCGGGGTCAGGAGCGACCGATCTTCATTTCCGATGAAGATCGGATGAAACATGTGTACATCATTGGACGAACCGGCACCGGCAAGACGGAGCTTCTTAAGACGATGATTCTGCAAGATATGCGAGCGGGAAAGGGACTCTGTTTTCTCGAGCCTCACGGCGACGGCATCGAGGAGCTTTTGGAGTTAGTACCGCCGGAGAGAGCGGAGGATGTGATTATCTTTGATCCGTCGGATACGGAAAGACCGGTGGGTTTTAATCTTTTGGCGGTGAAATCGACTGAGGAGATGATGCAGGTGTCCAGCGCGATCATTAATCTAATGTATAAACTGTATGATCCGCACAAGACGGGCATGGTCGGTCCCCGTTTTGAACACTCGATCAGAAATGCGATGCTGACGGTAGCGGTCCAGCCCGGAGCTTCATTTGTGGAGGTGGTTCGGTGTTTGACGGATGATAAATACGTCCAGGAACTGCTGCCGAAAGTGACCGACCCGATTGTCCGGCGCTACTGGACAGATCAAATTGCCAAAACCGATCAATTCCACAAAAGCGAGACGCTGGATTACATCGTTTCCAAATTTGGTAAATTCATTACTAATAAAATGGTTCGTAATATCATCGGCCAGTCGACCTCGACTCTCGATTTCAGAAAAGCGATGGATGAGGGAAAAATCGTTTTCCTAAAATTGGCCAAAGGGCTTTTGGGTGAAGAGGACAGTAACTTCCTGGGTTTGATCCTGGTGCCGAAAGTACTGCAAGCGGCGCTTTCCCGTCAGGATATTCCCAAAGAGGCCCGGCGGCCCTTCTATCTGTATGTCGACGAGTTTCAAAACTTCGCTACGCCGGACTTCGCTCAGATGCTGTCCGAGGCGAGAAAATATGGCTTGGGTTTAATTCTCGCCAACCAATTTGTGAGCCAGCTGGAAGAGAGTGTTAAAGACGCTGTCTTTGGGAATATAGGGACACTGATGAGTTACCGGGTGGGTGTGCCGGATGCTTCTGTTTTCCAGCATGAATTCGCGCCGGTCTTTAACGAAACCGACTTAGCTAATGTTGGCGCACAGAATATCTATGTCAAGACGGTTATTCAAGGTTCGCCGGTGCCACCCTTCTCGATGAACGTCTACAAAGATATCAAGGCGGAGAGGGCCCAAGGGAGCAAAAAGGTGGCGGAGATGATCAGAGAATTGTCCCGCCTGAAATACGGGCGGGATCGCGAGGAGGTAGAGGCGGAAATCGAGCGCCGGGCAAAGCTGTGACCAGCAAAAAGAAACTGATTCTGACACTGACAATTTTGCTTCTTTTGTTCATTTATGTTTCTGGCCTATCAAAAATGTATTTCCATCAGGATGATGTGGACTTTTTGGTGGCGATATCTGCCGATTGGCCGAAAACTATTTTTGTCCCCGTTAACGAACACGTAGTCGTTCTTTTTTGGCTCCTTTATCGACTCGAATGGTGGTTTTTCGGAACTGGTTTTGGCGGCTTTTTGACGGTCAGTTTACTGTTGCATGGGTTAAATCTTTTTTTGGCGGGGCGGCTGGTTTACGAGCAGACAAAGTCTAGGTACTACGGGCTGCTGACGGGCTTGGTTTTGGCAGTTAATAACAACTGGAATGAATCGGTGTGGTGGTCGACGGGACAGATGTGGCTACTGGCGACCTTATTTTGTCTAATTTCGTTGTTGCTTTTATCGCGGCGGCGTTTCGGCTTCTTCTTGTTGATAGCGGCAATTCTTCCCGGTTTGTCTTGGGGGGTAGGTCTGTTTTGGCCGTTGATTTTGGTCGCGGCTTTTGGGGTAACTGGGCGTTTCGGCTTGGGTCTTTTGGCAAGCCAGGGGGTTTTGCTTTTAATTTATCGACTGATTGTTCCAGCTAAGGCGGTGGCGGCGTTTTTTGAAGTGGGGCGGCTGATACAGATGGGGGTATTTGTGGTGGTGGGCTTGGGCAATACGGTGGTAGGGCGGCTGATTTTCCCCTGGGAGAATAAACCGGTACGATTTTTGATCTTGGTGGGACTGTTATTTTTTATTTTGAAGACGTTTCGTGTTTGGCGAGGGAAAGTTGCTGGTTGGCCTTTATCTTTGATTTTGGCGAGCGCTCTTATCTATTTGACCTATTCACTGGGGCGGGCCAGTTTCGGGATTGGTCAAGCGATGGCAACGCGCTACGCTTACCTGCCGACTTTTTTCCTGGTGATGGCCGTGATAATGGTATGGTCAAAAGTTACTGTTGGTAAATGGAAAGATATTGCCGCCTTGGCAGCAGCAGTTTATCTGTCTTTGGCGGGACTAGTGGTTTTTAACTGGCGGGTGGTCGAATGGACGAAACGGCCGCAAATGGTCAAGTGGTACTTTGATTCGATAAAGCGGCTTGCGCAGGACCATTGTCTTGTTGATGAGCCGCTGCCAAAGTTTATTAATCCTGACCCAACGAGACGACTGTCTGATTTGAAGGCGCCACTTAGACTCGATTGGCAAAGCGGAACAGCGGCGCAAGGTTGTGTTTCAGTATTTGCCCAAAAAGAACTTTGAGATAGGAAGGGCCAATTCTGAAGGTCCGCATCTTGGAAAGGCCGTATTTGCGTTTGAGGTAGTGAATGGGGTATTCGCGGACTTGGTATCCAGACAAAATGGCCTTGAGGGGAATCTCCAGATGGATGGGGAAGCCCGGGTTTTTTAGTTGGAGTTTTTTGATAGCGGCGAGTTTTTGGACGCGAAAACCGGAGGTGGCGTCGTAAATTCGATGGTTGGTGAGAAGGCTGACTAGCGAGCCCATAAAGCGGGAGAAAAAGAGGCGGTGGGGGGAAAGGTCGGCTCGGCCTCCCTTCATAAAACGGGAGCCGATGAGGATATCGGCTTTGGTTTTTTTGAATTCTTTCAGGAATAGGGGGATGACTTCGGGGTCGTGGGAAAGGTCGGAGTCCAGAGTAATGATGGTGGGGTGGTAAGCATGGGCAAAGCCGGTAATGAGGGCGGCGCCGGGTCCGCAACCTTCGCTTTTGATCAGTTTCAAATTAGGGTAAGTTATTTTGAGTTTAGTGACGACCGAGATGGTAGAGTCGCTGGAGTGGTCGTCGACCAGGAGGAATTCGAGGTTCAGGGCGTGTTTCTTGGCGACGGCGAAAGCACGCCTGATGAGTTCGGGAAGATTCTTGGCCTCATTCTTGGCCGGGCTGATGATGGTGAGATTCACGGATTAGATTATAATTCAGATAAAGAGATATGGATCAGAATAAATCTGATGTTTTATCGACACCTGAAAAGGTCATCGTGGGTGGAGAGAAAGCTGAAGTTGAAGAGAAGGGGTTGGAAATAATTGACCGGAGAGAGAGTCCGGACGTGGTTCAAGCTCATCTCTTGAGCGAGAGAATTAAGGACGATCGTGTGGTGGCCACGTTGGAGAGCATCAAGAAGATGCTTGGTTCATATGCGACCGATGTTGTCCCAGCTAGCATTCCGATTGTGTTAAGTGATGGGCGATGGGGAAGCGGGAAATACGCAAACGGTGTTTTGGAGGTGGCCTTACCAGCGGACCAGGAGGTGGTGGAATTAATGAAACCGTTTGCGGAAAGCTTGAAAATTCCTGGTGAGGAAATCGAGAATGTTGCCAGAGAAGTGGCGAATGCGGCTTTGTCCTCAACCGTATTGCACGAGGCGACTCATGTCTTGATCGACAGTAAACCTGGTTTGAATTTGAGTCGGGATTTGGGGATTGATGACCCAAACGGTGAAACCGGTACGATGATTGATGAAGGAATTACTTATGCTTTGCAGGGAATTTACGCTAAGGAAACCTATTTGATTCCTGATGAGAAACAGGATGAAGGTCGCCAAGAAGTGAGGTTTCGGAAGGTGCTGGGGGTAAGAATAAGACCGAGAGTAAAGGAGCTGTTGGATAGTAATAAAATAATGGACAAGGAGTTTCTAAGATATTGTTTAGAAACCTTGGAACAGGTGAAGGCTGAAGGGTAGTTTGAGTGGGCGACCCAGGATTCGAACCTGGAACCTGCTGGATATAAGTCAGCTGCTCTACCATTGAGCTAGTCGCCCGTTAGCCGTATTTTAGCAAATTGAAGCTGGTATAATCGGGAGGAATGAGAAAACCGAAGGTTCAGACCGACAAGATGCTTTTCGACTCGCCGATATTAGATGAGATGGATGATAATTTCTTAGCTGGCCAGGCCAGCTTGGCAGTATCGGGGCAGATCAATATTGGCAAGAACGGCAACCCGGTGACAATTTTCATCGAGGATGAGGAGACGGGAGAGGTTTTGGAGGTCAATCACGTCCGGACAGCCTTGATGGTGATTGAAGATTCGCGCAGGAGTACTTCCGGCTGGTTGTCAGTGGCCCTGGGAAGTCTACCTAAGCTGTCTGAGGTCTTGCAGTTTATCGCTAAGATTACTCTTGAGGGTCTGGAAAAGATGACCAAGGGGAGGTGACACGGTGCCACAGTGACACGGTTTACAGTTCTTCGAGGCGAAGTTTCTCCTTGCTGCCTTTTTCGGAGATGAATTCCAAGTACTTCTCGGTGGTCGACAGGCGCTTGTGGCCGGCGAGCTTGCTGACATAAACCAGGGGAGTGCCGGCCATGAGCTGTTGGGCGATGAAAGTGTGACGAAGATCGTTAACTTTGGCATCCTTGATTCCCGCCAGTTGGAAGAAGCGGTCGATGCTGCTTCTGATATTACGAACGAGGAAGGGGTTGCCGGTTTTGGTAATGAAGACGTTTTTGGCTCCACCCTTGGGACGTTCATTCAGATAGACTTCGAGTGCGGCTTTGGCGGCGGTATTTAAAGGGACTTCTCTTTCCCCGTGAGATTCGTATGCCCGGATGGTAATTTTCATACTGGTGAGGTCGATATCGCTTATGGCCAGGTTGGCCAGCTCAGAGATGCGCATGCCGGTTTGAAGAAGCATCTCGACGATGGCGGAAATGCGGGCGTCAGAACGACAGGCGTCGCGCAGGGCACGGTATTCGAGTTTACTGAGAACCCGGGGCGGTTTGAGGTCGTATTTGGGGTGACTGATGGCAGCGGCGGGATTAACCTCGACCAAGTTTTGGGCCTTGAGGAAGCGGAAAAAGGCTTTGATGGAGTTTAATTTGCGGCTGATGGACTTGGCAGTATAGTGTTTACTATCTAGGTCAGCCTTGAAATTGTCGATATCCTCGGAAGTGACGGCTGAGGCGGTGATTTTGCCCGTTTTCTTGACGAATTCGCCAAGCTGTTCGATATCCTTGGTATAGGCTAAAATGGTAGCAGAAGCGCGGCCGGTGTTTTCCAGCTGGGCCTTGAAGCTTTTAATGTTTTGACTAAAATCGGTCTCTTTGTGGTCCATACGAAAAGATATAAGTTGTTTACAATAATGATAATATTATAAGGTGTATGATACAAGCTAAAGGATCCCATGTCAAGGAGCCGAGTCGGGGAAGGAAATGGCTGAAGCTTTTCGTCCTTTTCAGCGGTCTGTATTTAACCTGGGTTTTGGCTCGGGGGATTCTGGATATCAGGCAGGCTTATCGACGGGTGGATGAGTCGGGGAAGAGGCTGGCTGAGGCGCAGACGAAAAACGAGGAGCTGAAAAAGAAGATGGCGGAGGTTCAGACCCGGGAATATGTAGAAAAAGTGGCCAGAAATGAGCTCCTGATGCAGAAAGAGGGGGAGATGGTGGTGGTGTTGTCGAGTCAACCTGCCTCCGCCAAAGGCTCCGGCGAGGCGAAGGAGGAGAAAGAGTTGCCGAACTACCGGAAATGGTGGAATTTGATTAGATGAGTGATGGTTCGACTAGCGCTTCGGTCGATCTGTGGATCGACATCTTCAGTCCGACTAGCGGACCTAGAGTTGCGGGGCCGGGGTTACGCTCCCCGATTAAGCGAGATTATGTATACAGTTTCTCCGATTACTCGGAGTGTCGGACTATGTCTTCATCCTCTAATAAAGGAGCCCGGCGTATAGTCTCTACGGGGTCTCACGCTAACTATTTCTAGTTATGTTCGACTTCCCTCGGCGTTACCCCGAAGGGGTTTCACCGATACAGCCAGGAGTTTAATCAGCAGTTACCCGCTGATGCGCCCAATCGAGCCTCGCAAGATACTTACCTTCCCCCCGCAAATAAAAGAACAGGGCTATTTTATCACATTCGAGCCTGTTTTGCTGTAAAATATGTTTGTTGGCGGGGTAGCTTAGCTGGTTAAAGCGCCGGCTTCATAAACCGGAGATTTTCGTGGGTTCGACTCCCACCCCCGCTACTTTTTGACTTTTGGCGATAGATCGGGTAATATATACACAGTTCGTAAACCCATTGATCCGGAAGATTGGAACCGGTGAGGGGCTCTACCAAAATCCTTAAACAAGATCTGTAGAGACGGAGGCGAAACCGGAGAAAGAGCAGCAGCAAGTGTCGTAAATAACGGAGCTTGCCAAACGAGACCTACTCGTGTTTGGTAAAGTTCCTCCGTCATTGGAGGATTTTTTGTACCAAATCGAGTCGGTAATGCAAGGTGGTACCGCCTTTGGTTCCTGAAGGCCCTTGTAAGATCTTGGATTTTTTATTTGGCCAAGGTTTTGCAAGGGCTTTTTTGATTCTTATGAAAAAAGAAGCAGTTTGTTTGAATTTGGACGGGGTAACCAATGTTTTACCCTATCGTGATTATTACAAAGGTAGAAATGGTTTGGTGGCTAGACACCTCGCTGAATACCTTGGCCTTCCTTATCGGGACAAGTCTGGTGGTGGGGAGAATGAATACATTGTCCCTCCCGTGCCTATTTCTAAGTCAACAGCCAAAAAGTTGGGAATAAAGACGGAGGCAGACTTTTATGGCGGTGCGGTTGAGCATATGGGACATGTAACTAAAGCAATATTGCATCCGAGTGTTTCGGCTATAAAACCCTCATATTATTCCGACGCCTTCGCCAAGTCGGTAGAGAGCTTAGTTCTCCCAGGAGCGACAGTGTTCTCGAAACAAGACTTGTTGGACAACTATCGGAGTTTCGCAAACCAATTTCCTGGGGTGATGAGACTGAAACTTACTAATAAGTCCGATGGTCACGGTCAATACCGATTTTCTTCAAAAGAGGAACTGGTTGCGATTTTGGAGAAAATCAGTGACGAGGAGATTGTCCGAGATGGTTTGGTGGTTGAGCCTGATCTGGTATATAAATCAACAGTTTCGTTTGGGAGAGTAATTGTGGGGACTGATGTCTTCTATTTCTTGGCGAAACAAAAAAATGATTTTGCTCCAGAAGATTCTCGGGATAGATATTTGGGAGCTGACGTTCTGGTGGTTCGAGACGATGTTACTAAATTGTATGAAGTCCGACTAAACATAGCTGAGCAGAAGTCCCTGGAAATTGGGGATGAGTTTCTTGAACGCTATGCGTATTTAAACCCGATCTGCTCCAGAATTAGTTTTGATTGTTTGACTGGTTATGACTCGTTGGATCGAAAATATCGCGGGATAACTGACATTACCGCAAGACTGGGCGGAACATGTCCGGCGGTAAGTCTGGCAATATTAGAGTTCAAAAGGAACAGAAAACTGTCGATTATTCAGGCTGAGGTCAATTTGAATTACGACCCCTCGGTGAGAAAGGACTTTGAGAAAGGTGTTGCCTTTATTGACCTTCCGTCACTAAGGCTGACCGCCAGAATTAATTCTTTACTGTAGATATGAAACAGCTAAAAAAGCTATTAGTCGTAGGTGGTTTACATGGTGACGAATCCAGCGGGGTGGACTTGGTTCGTCGGCTGCAAAAAGTAGGCCTCAACAACATCAAAGCAGTAGTTGCTAATCCGGAGGCGGTGGGTAAGAAAGTTAGATTCTTGGAGACGGATATGAATAGAAGCTTTGGGGTGGAAACCCCAATATCTTTGGAAGAAAGACGGGCGTCGAATTTGAAAAAGGAATTTCTGGTATGTGATGCGGTGATTGATGTGCATAATACTCGAGCCAGGGGAACGACTTGCGCGATTACAGTTTGTGAGCCGAATAAATTCCATCTGGGTTTAGCGACTTACTTTGGATTTACTAAGGTGGTGGTAATGTCACCAAGTGGGTCATTAATATCAGTTTGCCCTGATCGGTCGATATCTTTGGAGATCGAGAATGGCAGAAAAAAAGAGTTTTCGACCAACTTCTTAGTAGGAAAAATAGTGACAATGGGTGATAGGAGTGGTGGAAAAAAGAAGCTCGATGTTTATCAATATGTTAATAAAGTTTCGCGGAAGACATTGATGAGGTTGGGGGTTGATCTAGATCTGATTGCCAATTTCAAGAAACTTTCTTTGGGTGTTTTGAAGAAATTGGCTCTCGGACGAAGTTCCGACTACTATCCGATTTTTTTCAAGTCAAATGAAAAGGAGGAGATTTCGTTCATCTTGGTCAAGTATGTAGGCAGTAAGTCATTAACAATGTAGAATTGGAGAAAAGGACAAGTATGACGATAAAAGAAAAGACCTTGCGATTTTTAGACGAAGGGGGAGTCAAGTATCGGCTGGTTCCCCTGCCGAAGGATATTGCCCTGGATGTTTCGGCGCACATGCAGTTTCATGGTAGGTCAATGAAACACGCGTTGGCGACGATGATTTATTCGACTGAGAATGGATTTGTGGCGGTTCAAAGGCGGGGCGATACTAAAGTGAGTAGCAAGAAACTGCGTGAATTCCTGGGTATCAAACGGTTACGATTGGTGACCGAAGAAGAGCTTACGAGTTTGGGTTATGAACCAGGTTTGGTTCCGGTGACCGGTTTTACAATTCCACTTTATGTAGACTCAAAAATACTAGAACTTGATGAAATGTATGGGGGGATTGGTGACAATGTTGATGGAATAAAGATTGATCCACGTGATTTGTATGTGGTGACAAAGCCGAAAGTTGGGAATTTTACTGAGTATGAGGCTCAATTCATGGACAAACGGAGAATTTTGTCGGGAATCGCACCAAGCGGCGGCTTTTTGCATATCGGCAACTATTTCGGGGCGGTCAAGCCACAGATTGAGCTGCAGGACACTCATGAAACCTATTATTTCGTCGCTGATCTGCACGCTCTGACGACGGTGCAGAATAAGGAAGAACTGGAGAGCAACGTTACCAATGTTGTTTTGGACTATTTAGCTTTGGGGCTGGACCCAGAGAAATGCGTATTCTTCCGCCAGTCGGATATTCCGGCCCACTCGCAGTTGGCTGTAGTTCTGGCCAACTACGTGACCTATGGCCACATGCAGCGGATGCACGCTTTTAAGGATAAGCTGCAAAAGGGAGCCGAGGCGGAGTCGATCAACATGGGACTATTTAATTATCCGATCCTAATGGCGGCAGATATTCTTTTGTATAAGCCGTATGGGGTGCCGGTGGGTGAGGATCAAAGACAGCACGTAGAGATCACCCGCGACATTGCCGAGGCTTTTAATAAGAAATACAAGAATGAGGTGTTTCCTTTGCCGGAGCCACTGATTTCCAAAGAGACCGGCAAGATCATTGGGACCGATGGCGAGCGGAAGATGAGCAAGAGCTTGGGAAATGTGATTGGTATTTTCGATGATGCAGCAGTGATCAGAAAACAAATTATGAGTTGCTATACCGATCCGAATCGTCTAAAGGCAACCGATCCGGGTAAGGTGGAAGGGAATCCGGTCTTTATTTTTCATGACTTAATGAATGACAATAAAGAAGAGGTGGAGGACTTGAAGACACGATATCGGGGGGGTAGGGTGGGGGACGTGGAAGTAAAAGAGAAATTGTTTGCGGCCCACCAACGGCTTTTTGCCGCGGTCAGAAAGCGGAGAGAGGAATTGGCCGGCGACGGTGGTAGGGTTCGAGAAATTTTGGTCAAGAGTGCGGAAAGAGCGGAGAAAATTGCCAATGAGACACTGCGGGAGGTCTACGAAGTGATCGGGATAAAAAATAAACTTAGTCGCTAATGGTTAAGCCCAATATCGCTTATGATGATTTTGCCAAGCTGGACATTCGGGCGGGGTTGATTACGGCGGCGAGCGTGCCGGGGTGGAGCGAGAAACTGCTCCGTTACGAAGTTGATCTGGGTGAGGAAATCGGCAAGAGGATTTTGTTTTCGGGAATTAGAAAATGGTATAAGCCGGAGGATTTGGTGGGTAAGAAAGTGCCGGTGGTGGTTAATCTGGCGCCAAAAAAGATGGGAGAGGAAGAAAGCCAGGGGATGGTGATTATGCTGGATGGCCCGGAAGGGCCGGCACTAATTTTTCTGCCGGAGGAGACGATTGTTGGGACGGTGGTTAGATAATTGATACAATAGGTGTACTTGAATTTTTATGGCAGAAAAAAAGGAAGAGAAACCACAGGTAAAGAAGTATGAATTGAAATTTAATTTCAGTTTGCGGCGGCTATTGATTTGGGTTTTAATTCTGTTTCTTTTTTTGCCGGAAGTGATTTTCCTTTTGACCAAGAACGCCGGTATTGTCGAAGAGATTCCCCTGACCTCGGCGATAAGTGAAATCAAGACGGGCAAGGTCGAGAAGGTGGAGATAAGAGGGGACGAGATCGCTCTGATCTATCCGAGCGAAGACGGGATCCCCAAAATCAAGTTAACGCGGAAGGAAGAAGGCAGTAGTTTTGTGGAGACCTTGCAAAGAGCGGATGTGGATCCGGGTAAAGTGAAAGTAGAAGTGGCCTCGCAGACATTCTCGCGGATTTTGGGAGGAGTGGTTTCCCTGGTTTTGCCGATAATTGCCTTTGGTTTGCTGATGATTTTTCTGATGCGGCGACGGGGCGGGCCAGGGGGCGACATGATGTTTGGCATTGGCAAGAGCCGGGCCAAACTGTTTGTCAAAGGCAAGCAATCGATAACATTTAAGGATGTGGCCGGGGTTGATGAAGCGAAAAAAGATTTGGAGGAGGTGGTCGACTTTCTAAAACATCCCAAGAAATATCGCGATCTTGGGGCAAGAACCCCGAAGGGGGTTCTTCTCGTTGGTCCAGCCGGGGTAGGGAAAACGCTTTTGGCAAAGGCGGTGGCCGGTGAAGCGGGGGTGCCCTTCTTTTCGATGGCGGGATCCGAGTTTATGGAAATGCTGGTGGGTGTCGGTGCCTCCCGGGTCCGCGACCTTTTTGAAACGGCGAAGAAAGCCGCTCCGTCGATTATTTTCATTGATGAGTTGGATGCGATTGGTCGGATCCGAGGTGCGGGAATGATGGGGGGGCATGACGAGCGCGACCAGACCCTTAATCAGATATTGGTCGAAATGGACGGTTTTACCGGCAATGATAACGTCATTGTGTTGGCGGCGACGAACCGTCCCGATGTTCTTGATCCGGCGCTACTTCGTCCCGGTCGTTTTGACAGGCGGGTAGTTCTCGACCTGCCCGATCTGGCGGGACGAGAGGCGATTATGAAGATCCACTCGCAAGGAAAACCTTTCGTCAAGGTAACTTGGGATAAGGTGGCCAAACGAACGGTTGGTTTCTCCGGAGCCGATTTGGAGAATATGCTTAACGAAGCGGCTATCGGAGCGGCGCGGGAAAACAGAAAAGCGATTAGCGAAGCCGATCTGGAAGAGGCGGCGACCAGGGTGAAGTTGGGGCCGGAAAAGAAACGGCTGCAGAGTCCGCGAGAGCGCGAGATGACGGCCTATCATGAAGCCGGTCACGCGGTGGTGGGCCACCTTTTGCCCGGTGCCGATCCGATCCATCGGGTGTCGATCGTTTCGCGGGGCATGGCTCTCGGTTTTACCATGAGCCGGCCGGAGACGGATAAATATCAACAGACAGAGTCGGAATTGAAAGACCTGATCGCGGTGATGCAGGGCGGCCGGGCGGCGGAGGAGGTGATTTATGACGAAAGAACGGGCGGGGCGGCGAATGACATCGAGAGGGCGACGCGAATTGCGCGGGCAATGGTAACTGATTTCGGGATGAGCGACTTGGGTCCGATTTCGATGGGCCCGATGTATGAAACCAGCGATTGGGGCCGGGCTTATGCCGAGCCCTACAAAGTATCCGATGTGATGCAGGGAAAGATTGACGAGGAAGTCAAGCGTTTGGTTGAAGAGGGATTCAAAAAGGCGGTGAAGATAATTCGTGATAATCGAACGAAAATGGACGACTTGGTTAAGAAACTCCTGGAAGTGGAGACGGTAGAGCAGGAGGAGTTTGAGAAGGTTATGGGGGTCAAAAAGGCAGTTTTTGCCAACCATGATGAATTGGTCAGCTCAAAAAATGTCTAAAATATTGGTTTTGATTGACGGCAACTCCCTCTTGCATCGGGCTTATCACGCCTATCCCAGATTGACGACACCCGAGGGCGAACTGGTGGGGGCGGTTTACGGCTTTACAACGATGCTTCTGACCGCTTTGGAAAAGCTGGCGCCTCAATATGCGGCGATTGCCTGGGATGTGGGCAAGGTTACATTTCGGACGGCGGAGTATGCTGAGTATAAGGCGGGTCGGCCGGAGACAGAGCAGGAATTGATCGACCAAATTGAGAGAACCAAGGAGATGGTGACGGCGCTTTCTATTCCCCAGTTTGGGGTGGACAACTATGAAGCAGATGATGTGATCGGGACGCTGTCCCGTCAGGCCGTGGAAACAAACGGCCAGGCTCAGGTAATTATCGTCACCGGCGACCGGGATGCCTTGCAATTGGTTGATGATGACAAAATTGTGGTTTATATGCCTGCCGGCGGCGGGGCGAGTAAATATATTAAAGACCGGGGTGTGTCTCTTTTTGACGAAGAGGCGGTCAAGGCAAAATATGGTCTAGCGCCGAGACAGGTAACCGACCTTAAGGGGTTGATGGGAGACCCTTCGGATAATATCAAGGGAGTACCTGGGGTGGGCCAAGTGACGGCGACAAAATTACTTCAGGAAGCCGGCAGTGTTGAAAAAATTTATGAGGCCGTCGACAAGTTGTCGGTGACGGAGCGGATCAAAAACTTGCTTAAAGAAGGCAAGGAGTCGGCGTTTTTATCTAAGCGAATTGCGACGATAGACCGGAAAGTGCCGATTAAACTATCTTGGGAGGAGTGCGAGCTATCCAACTACGACCGGGAGAAAGTACTGGCTATTTTTGAAGAGCTGCGTTTCAAGAGTTTGATCAATAAACTACCAAAAGATAAGTGGGAAGAGGACTTGGAGCATGTTTTCGGCTAAACTATAGAGGATGAAGATTGCATTGGTCCACGACTATATAAAGGAGTTTGGGGGGGGGGAGAGGGTGCTTCGGGTACTATCTGATATATATCCGGAAGCGCCGATCTACACGGCGTTTGTGACCCCGGGGTCAACGGCGGTGAGGGAATTTGCCGACAGAAAGATCGTCGAAAGTAGATGGGGATGGTTACTGAAATATGGGAATTGGCACAGCCCGCTACGGTTTCTCTTGCCGTGGGTGTGGGGAGGTCTGGATCTATCCGGTTATGATCTGGTGATTACTTCCTGTTCTGGCTATATCGCCCGCGGTTTCAAGGTGGAAAAAAATACGAAAGTTATTGCCTATTGTCACACCCCACCGAAAAATCTCTATGGACTGCAAACGTCGATTAACTGGATGGGGTACAACTGGGCGAATTTTGTGCCGGCAAAGATTTATGCGGCGGTGGTAAATCATTACCTGCGTCTGTTTGATTTCGAGAGCGCCCAAAGAGTCGATAAGTGGATCGTAAACTCAAAAAACGTGGCGGCGAGGGTAGCTAAGTTTTATCGAAAAGAGTCGGAGGTAATTTATCCTCCAGTCGAAACAACTTTGATTGAGAAGGCGAGCAGGGGTTTGGTAAGGGAGGATTATTTTCTGATCGTATCCCGCTTGGTGGGTAGTAAAGGTCTGGTGGAGGCGGTGAAGGCGGCGAAACATCTGGGAATAAAACTCAAAATTGTCGGGGGAACGGAGGCGGTATCGGGGGTGGCGAACGAGATATATAGGTTAGCTGGCGATGGGGTCGAAGTTTTGGGAAGGATAGGTGATGATGAGTTATTCGCTGTCTATGCTAAGGCGCGGGGTTTTATCGCTTTGGCCAGAAATGAAGATTTTGGCATGACGGTGGTGGAGGCGATGGCGGCGGGGACGAGTGTGATTGCTTTTAACGGCGGCGGTTTTGTCGAGACGGTAGTTGATGGTGAGACGGGAATATTGATTGATGATACCGACACCGCCACTTTGGAGAAGGCTTTCAAGCGTTTTGAGCAAATAAAGTGGGACAAAGAGAAACTGCAGAGACAGGCGCGGAAGTTTTCGCGGGAGAAATTCGAAGAAAAAATTAAGCAGGTGGTTGAGTCACTTCCGAACTAGTTCGAGATAATTCTGCAAATGCTTGAGGGGCGTTGGCGCGTCGTTTTTCAAAGACTGCGAGACGGTCGTAGAATTCTTGGCCGATGGCGGTCAATAATTTTTGTCTAGCGCAGGTTTTGATAAGAGTTGGGAGTTGGTCGTCACTGATTGGTTTTACATCTCGGGTTTTATATACCGAGCTTAGAATTTCGGTAAAATCTGTTATACCTTGGGTGTCTTTGTTGGTTGCCAAATCAAAAAGGAGGCCACCGGGGGTTTGATCGATAACTAAATCGATGAGGGTAAGTAAGTTTTCGTCATTAGGTTTCGTCGAGACATTATTTGCGATTCGGTGGTCGGTTCCGCTTTCGAGTTCCTGGCGTGCTTTTTGGAGGACACTCTGACTGTTGGGCTCGTCTTTATATTTTTTTAGTAGAGAGTTGGTTAACTCTAAAGATTCGACAATCAGTCTATTTCCAGTTTCAGTGCCGTAGTCTGGATTGTTTTTGGGATATGATTCTTGAAAGGTTGCCCTAACATAAGCAGCATCGTCATCGAGGGTTGATGTTACTGGTTCAACTTTTGGTGTTTCCGGTTGACTACTGGTTTCGTCTGGTCTGGGAGCATCGAGTTCGGGCATATATTTCAATATACTACTATAATCTCCTTATGCCGGAGTTGCCTGAAGTCGAAACGATTGTCCGTGAACTGGATCAGGTTTTACCCGGAAAAAAGATTGTCGGGGTTGAGGTAGGGCGGGCGAAGAGCTTCGTCGGTGACGAGAAAGAACTAATCGGAAAAACTATTGAG
>ERZ1292625.908-Hain-H41-01um-R1-908-length-39791-cov-117_pt1 | contig 21827 bp, 25 predicted proteins | sample MGYA00564400_ERZ1292625 | MGnify/ENA primary metagenome ERZ1292625 (study PRJEB36523, sample SAMEA6512639) | groundwater metagenome | collected 2019-01-08 | study: AquaDiva: Metagenomics assemblies of 32 groundwater samples
GCAGTAGTAGTTTGAGTAGTTCCTCTTTATCAAGTAGCTCACTCAGCAGTTCTAGCTCTTTAAGCTCTTCTTCTCTCTCAAGCAGTTCTCTCAGCAGCAGTAGCTTAAGTTCTTCTTCAAGAAGTATAAGTAGTAGTAGTTTAAGCTCATCAAGTTCTCAATCAAGTAGTTCTATTAAACAGATTGGTAGTAGCAGCAGTTCTCAAAGTAGTTCTTCATTAAGTAGTTCAAGTTCCCTAAGTAGTTCAAGTTCACTAAGCTCATCATTATCTCTTAGTAGCAGTAGTAGTCTTAGTAGCTCTTCTCTAAGTAGCAGCATATCTTCTTCTTTATCAAGTAGCTCTGTATTTCATATATCTTTAGAAGCAGAAGGCAAGTCAATGATTAATCCAAATTTATTAGGCAACATGGTTCTGATTCTCCCGTCTTTTTAATTTTTCAAAACTGAGTATAATCAATGAGTTCATGCATTTTGTAGCATTCTATTGAAGAAACTTCCATTTGATCTGTTGTATAATATAAACTGATGAAAAGCAAGAAAAACATAAGACCGAGACCTAAGAAAACTCATATCCAGAGATCAACTAAATGTTCTCTTAAGTTCTCCAACTCAGGGAAACTCAATTTTATTGAACAATTCATTCAAGAATACACTAAAGCCTGTCAACAATTCATTAATATCTTATGGGAGAACAAAGACAAAGAAATTCAATCACTCTTAAGCAAGGATATAACGTCTCAAGTAGAAACCAATATTTCCGCACGTGCTATTCAATGTTGTGCTAAGCAAGCCTCCTCTATTGTACGTGGTACAATCAGAAAACACAATAAAAGGATGTTTAAACTCAAAGAGTTGATGAAGAATGGAAAGATAACCAAGAAGTTACAAAAGATTATTGCTAAGACGAAACTTACCAAGCCAGAGCTTGAAGTGATTAATCCCGAACTTGATCAAAGATTTATTAAAGTAGTCACTTCAAATAATTCCTTTGATATGTGGCTTAAGTTATCTTGCACTGGAATTCACGAGACCATTCATCTTCCTCTTAAGAAGCATAAGCATTTTAATTATTTAATAGAACAAGGTTTTTCTTTAAGCCCAGGTTGTAGACTGTCTGCACAAGATATTTCGTTTAACTTTTCTAAGCCTAAAGAGTTAGTAAAACGAACAGAAGGCTCAAAGAAAGCAACAGATATAGGCAGTTTGAATGTGTGGACTCTTAATGATGGTTCTTCATCTCAACCCTGTCCTCACAAACATACTCTTGCCAGCATACAAAAGAAAATGAGTAGAAAGAAAAAAGGCTCCAAAGCCTTTAGAAGATGTCAAACTCATAATATTCAACATATTAATTGGTCACTGAAACAAATGAATTTAGATGGTGTTCTTGAACTCCGACGAGAGAATTTATGGGATATGAAGAGATTTAAGAATACAGGTAGATATTTAACTCATTGGAATTATCGAGAGATATTAAGTAAGTTGGATAGACTTTGTGAAGAACAAGGTGTCCTTGTAACCAAAGTAAGTCCAACTTATACGTCTCAAAGATGTTCTCAATGTGGATGGACCCGTAAGAGCAATAGGAAGGGAAAGATATTTAAATGTGGAGCATGTGGATTCACATGTGATGCAGATTTAAATGGTTCTCGGAATATAGTTCTGGAGCTTCCAGTTATAACGAAGGAGCAACGGTTATCCCGTATCAATGTAAAGGGTTTTTATTGGTATGAGATAGGTCAGGAGTTTATAGTCCCTGGTGTTCAAGGAGAAATTTATTTGAGGAGTGTCGAATAAACATCGACTATAATGTTGAGTGGATCATACTTATTTAAAAACGTCGGATTATTCCAAATACTTGGACAAATCAGGAGCGGAATGGCTCGCTAAGTCCGAAAAATATCCTCATACTCGTTATATTTTAAAAAATCACCAATGTTTAGGTGATGTTCTTATGCTTACGGCTTGTATCCGAGATATTAAGAAATGGAATCCTCATTTTGAGATTGACATTCGCACATCTCACGATAATTTATTTGATAACAGTCCATACATTACACATATGGAAGAGGATGATCCATCAGTCAGGGTTTTGGATATGCACTATGAAATTATCCATGAGTCTAATCAAAATATGCATCAGCATTTTATTCACGGATTTATTAAAGATTTTAATGAACAAACTGGTTGTTCTATAAAATTAACTCAATTTAAGCCCGATTTACATTTATCTAAAGAAGAGAAGGAGATTCCAGTTTTTACTGATCTTCCTCCTAAATTTGTTTTATTAAATGCTGGTGGGAAAACTGATTATAAGACTAAATGGTGGTGGACGGAAGCCTGGTCAGAAGTGGTTAGACTTTGTTCTGATATTATTTTTGTTCAAGTAGGAAAATGTGATGAGAGGGATGTTGGGGCTGGTCAAGCGTTACATTCTATCATTGAATTACCAAATGTTTTGAATAAGATTAATAAAACATCATCAAGAGAATTAATTCGATTGGTGTATCAATCTATTGGGTCGTTGTCAGTGGTCACTTCTTTAATGCATTTATCAGCAACGTTTGAAAAACATGCTTGCGTAATTGCTGGAGGGCATGAGCCATGGTGGTGGGAAATGTATCCGGGTCATGACTACTTTCACACAATCGGACAATTAGAGTGTTGCAGATTGGGAGGTTGTTGGAAGAAAGATTGTGAAAATGAGAATGAGTTCGGGCATCAAAAATGTTTAGAATTAATTGATCCTAAAAAAGTTGCAGATTCGATTAAAAAATGGTTCCTTTAAAAATTTTTACAGTTTTTGATGATGGGTTCCTTGAAATGGGATCCAGTTTTATTAATAGTCTGAAACATTATAGTTCTATTCCAGTACATGTGTCTTCTCCGAGTAATGCCAAGAAAACTATTTCATTTTGTCTCTCTCATAATATTGAACATAGTATAAAAGACTTTCCTGATTACAATCCGAAACAAGCTTCAAGATTATTAAAAATGGAATGTATAAATCCATTAGATTGTTTTCCCGCGATTTATATGGATTCTGATATTATTTTTCAGGGAGACATTCAAAGTGTAGGGGATTTAGATCCGAATTATCTTTGGGTTTTGAGTAAACGAGAGGGACATCAGACTTCATTACGAACGTGGAAGAAGCATTATTTTGTTAAGTCTGATTATGAGTTTGCTAAGACCGCTTTACGAGAATTGACAGACATTGACCCTGATATTTTATTACAATCTCCTGTACGCAATTGTGGAGTCATTTATGGAGGATCAGGGCTACTTTCTTCTTTGATGTCTAGAGCTAAATTCTATTATCAAAAAATGTTAGAGGTGAATAAGAATAAGAAATTATTTAGTGATTCTGATCAGTTGTGTTTTTTGATTGCATTTCATGAATTCGGGGATAAAATTAAAGAGTTGCCTATTCGGTTTAATCGTATGCCGTATCATCAGAGTTATGATTTCAAAGATATGAGTTCTTTATTGGTTCCAGATACGGTTGTTTTGCATTTAAATCGTTGCAAGGACATTGGGGAGGATTTAGTAAAATCATGGGGATCTGGAAAGAAGCCAGTGATTAAGGCGGAAGAAAATACTCGTAGTGGGGTAATCATTCCGATGCAAACTTCCAGCATTGCAGAGCGAGCTTTGATGAAGAATTTATATTTTCTGGAAATCTGTAATCGAGCCAATGTATATCGAGATGAAGATGTGGGATTCCCCATTGCTCAACGAGTTGAAGAATTAGATGCTATTAGAAAACAAATTCTACATAGACCTGCGATAGATAGTGGTTTATTTTTTATGGTTAATGGTCATTTGTTTATGATTGATCATGGAGAAAAGATTGGGAATAGAGCTCCTTGGACTTTAGGGTGTCTTGTAGGTCAAGATAAGTTATGTGGGATTTTCATAGAACAAATGGACGAGAATTTAGACACTTCAAAATCTAATGTTCCCGTTTTCCCGTTATCTTATGGAGCCAAACAGCCATCCTTATGGCTTAATCAGGCAGAATATCATCAATTGGGAGTTAGAGAAGATAAGCAATATTCTGTTCATTTTATTGGCAATTTTACAACAAATAAAAGTGACAGAAATCGACAAGCAGAATTATTATCAAGTATCCCTAAATCTAAAATAGAGCACAGAAATAATTCCAAGAGATTAGAATTTGATGCTTATATGAAAGATCTTGCTTCTTCTTATATGGTTTGGTGTCCTCCAGGAGGTCGCCCTAAGACCCATAGAGAAGTGGAAGCGATGTGTTGTGAAGTTGCAGTTGTGATGCCTAAACAAAACATACAAGAACAAGAAAAATTGATTCCTGAGGTTCATTATATTTGTATTAGAGATGATTACAAAAATGTGGTAGAAAAGATTAATTATTATCTTGAGAATAAAGATCTTCTCGCTGAAGTTGCTAAAAATGGAAGATTATGGTTTGAGAGGAATTCAAGTGAATCTGCTCGTGCAAAATATATCTTGAGAACATGTTTGGGAGTTATTGAAAAATTATGAATGAAGGCATTGCTTTTATTATTTCGAATACAGAGGACCGTAAGAACAGATCTGTTTTTGAAGATTTGTGTAAAAAGTCATCATTTCTTGCGATGAAGTATTTAAATCTACCTTGTGCTATTTTAACGTTAGATGGTAAGACTTCTGTTAAGTCAGATTATTGTATTGATGGTTCAGAATACATTAATCAACATATACCAGAGGGAGAAAATTTAAAAGACATACATGGATTAATTATTGCCGAAATTTTAAAAACCTATATTCATGAGTGGAGTCCATTTGAAAAGACAATATATATAGATTGTGATGCATTTGTTATGAACGCTTCAGCAAAAGATTATCTTAATGTTTTGGATATGGGATATGAGTTATCTATGGCTACTTGTGCTTCGATGGCATGGAAGGATAGTATAGCAGATACTTCGGTACGAGGCGGTATTTTTGGAGATATTCCCAAGTGTTTTCCTTATTGGAATTTTGGGATTTTTGGATCGTCTAAAAAATCGGGGAAAATACTTGAATTAATTCGCAGTGAGTTTTTAGATTATTGTTTTAAAGGTTGGAGTCAATTTGGTTCATGTCCTCATGCTCAACCTGCTGTTGTGCGAGCTGCTTATAAGTTATCTCCTGATCATCGTATTTTTACGATGCCTACTCGGTATAACGCTCATTTTTCGGGAGCTGGAGGCTATGCTTTTAGTGGGGCTCCTGTGGTTTTGCATTTTTGGAAAGACATCAGATCTATGATGTTGAGAGAGATCATTTGAAACAAAAACACTTATTAGTTAAGCTTCTTGAATTATTTTTGCCAGATAATTATGTAGGAGCTGAAATTGGTATTGATTTTGCAGATACAACAGGATGTTTGTTGAATCATTGTTCAAGAATGTCTTTATTATATGCTATTGATCCTTATGAAGGGAGAGATGATCGAGCGAACAGAACAAAATTATTATTAACACAAAAAGGAAGGTGTTGTTTCTATCGAGACAAATCCGAAAACGTCGTGAATCTTCTACCTCAGTTAGATTTTGTATTTATTGATGGAGATCATTCATATGAAGGCGTGAAGATAGATCTTGAAAAATATGTTCCTAAACTTAAACTCGGTGGACTTTTAATAGGACATGACTGGATGACTTCAAGTTCCATTAAAGTGGCTCATGCTGCCGGGGAATATCTAGAAAATAATCAACACTTATTTAAGCCATTAATGACAAATAAACAATTGATTGAAATTGGTTTAGAAAAATTTTGTCAAGGTGGTTATAGTGACAATTTGGAGAGATTTATGATTCACAAAAAAGTTCCATCAAAAAATCCTCTTTGGTGGGTGCAAATTAAATGAATAAAGGGGTTGTTTATATTATTGGTGGTGAAAAATATGCAAAAATGGCATTAGCGTCCATATTAAGTCTTCGTAAAAATGGAGGAAGAGCGGGGAAACAGCCAATTCATGTTTATTACATGGGAGAAGTCTTTTTTGATGGAGCATTTAATAATTTAGGTTGTTCTATTATTCCTTGTTCTTGTAATAAGATATCACAGGGAGGTCATCGACTTGTCAAGTCCACGGTTATGCAAGAAGTTTCTTTTGATAAATATATAATGATTGATGCGGATACATTTGTACAGGGAGATTTTTATGAATTATTTGATTTAATTCCAGAGGATGGAGTAGCAGGGATTGGAGATGGTAATTTTCAGAGTCATTTACAGATGGCTGAATTTTTGTTTTTGAATAAAAATGGGAAGAAAAAGGGAGAAATTAGAGAAACGGTTAAAGAATTATTGGGCGTTGATTATGGTGAAGAGATTAATTTCCCTCCTTATTTTAATGTAGGTGTATTAGGATTATCTTTGAGTGCTTCTAAAAAAATTGGGGAAAAATTATATCCATTATTAGAGGCATTAAGTGCTACAGGGATTTATAATCCTCATGATGAGCAATTGCCTTTGAATTCAATTTTGTATCATGATGAGATTCCTGCAGTAGAAGTGAATCCTATTTTTAATTACACTAGAAGTAGGATGAAACATAATATAAAAAACGGAACTCATGATTCGATTAAAGATACTATTAGGGTGATTCATAATCGACATTATCCGAAAGAAGCGAATTGGATAGATACAAAGAGTATTATAGAAGAAGTGGAAAAATTAATTAAACAATGAATCAACCTCCATTAAATTATATTGGAGATCCTTCTAGACAATATGTGGTCACTATACCAGATTATAATATAGATGCTCCAAATGCTCGACTATATACATATTCCAGAGTATTTTTTTGTGCTTCATATTATTACAAAAATGTAAGTGTGATAATAGATCATCAGAAAATAGCTCAAAATATTCCAAACTTGCATATAAAAATAGCCAATGAAAATAATAGTATAGCTGCATTTTTTATGGTTAACGATAGCATATTTATGATGATAGATACAGATTGGCCCCTCTATAAATGGACAACATGGATTCCTCATTATGCCGATAGATGTTCCGCATTTTTTGTATCTTCTTTACGCACTAGCACTCAATTCATTTTTGATAACTGTACTATCCCGGTTTATCCATTACCCCATCCATGTGGTCCAGGGCTTAGTGGGACATCAGAAGCAATGTTTGAATATTATCATTCTCTTAGGTTAGAAAAAATGATTCCTATATTTTTTCATGGAAGATATAGAGTGCGTCATTCACGAAAATCCATAGCTCGTATGCTACGGAGTAATTTCCCAGAAGCTCAAATTGGATTTAAAGAAAATAATCCAATAGACCTTGAAGAATATATCAACCTGATGTCTCGGGCCAAAATTGCTTGGTGCCCTAAAAGCATAAAGTGCGATTCGGGGCATGAATGTAATACCTTAACATGTAAAGAAATGGAAGCAATGTGTTTAGAAACAATGATTCTAAAAACTCCAACTCATGTCACTGAAGTAGAAGAAAGAATAGCAGGAGTACACTTTGTAGAAATAGATAATTATAGTAGAGATATTGTTGAAAAAGTGAGTTATTATTTAGAGCATGATGATGAGAGAAAAGAGATAGCTCATAATGGCAGATTGTATTGGGAGAGGAATTTATCTCCGTGGGCAAGATGTAATTATATGTTAACTAAATGCATTGAAGCTATGCAAAAGTAGAAATACATTTCATAAGAACATTCATTCCGCGTGCAAATGGAGTGCAATTTAATTCATAGTAATGATAACCATTTTGGGCAATCATCAATCTCTCTTCTTCATGTTCTAAATAATAATTAATCTTTTCTAGTAAATCAGAGTTATCTGGAGCAACTTCTACATAATGGATTCCTGGTTGACGGGGATTATCTTCTATTACTGAAATAGGAGTTCTAATAACCATAGCTTCTAGTGCCATAGCTTCTATATCTCTTGGGCTAATAGTATATTGATTAGGATAATCTCCACTAGTTACACTTCCTGGGCACCATATGATTTTAGCTCTACTCATGTTATTTAATAGATCCACAGGAGATAATCCCTCTGAAACAGTGTCTAAAATCATGCTATTGGGTATTTCTTCTTTGATTTTATCTGCCCATATTTTCCGATGTTCAAATTGGTGTTTATATTTCCCGCAAAAAAAGACAGAAATATCTTTTGGAGTCATTGCAGATTTTGCGTGTCCCCCTTGATCAAAGAGATAATAAGGAACGGAATGAGAGATAGAGCTGGGCAATGTAAATAAAGGAACTTTCAATCCTAATTTAGAGAAGCGTTCTGTGAAATCTGGTCTATTCATTAAGAGGAAAAACGCTTTTACCCCCATATCTTGATAAAAATTAATCCATTCTGCTGCTTCAAATTCGGGACGATCAGTGTCATAGTTCATAAATAATTGGTCATCAACCAGGAAGAAATTATCTTTGCGTCCATTTCTATCAGCCAATTGTAATAAGGGAAATTTGAGTTTGTTGATAATTTTTTCATGGTTAAATTCTACGAATACATTATCGAAATAATAAGGTAAAGTTTCTAAGCATTTTGTATGGTGTAAAATTCTTCTTGGCACTGGACGCATATCTCCTATCATCCCAAGGAGTGTGATTAAATGTTCACCAGGGATTAGGCTTCTATAATGCATATTTCTTTCAATTCTTCGATAGAAATTTCATGCCGTGGAGCATACAAATTACATTCGCTTGGAGAGGGATAATGACCCCATGTCCAGAAATTATTTTTTTGATAAACTTGAGATATTTCCTCGTATTTTGTTTCATCTTTAGATACGGTGCAAATTTTATTTTGATAATACTCAGGATTTGATATATGAGTTACTAATGACCATTTTGAACTTTTTACAGGAACAATAATATCTGAAATGACCATGTTAGCCGCTTCTGATTTTAATACTGCGTCAAAAATTGTTTTATGGTCTGGATGTCCATATTCACCTTCTGAATTGTGACAAAACACCAAAGCAGGGTTATATCGTTCTATGTTTAATTGTATAGCTTCTACAACCAAATTGGATAAACCCTGAAGATATCCATCGGTCAATTGTGGACAAGACCATGTAAAATTTAAGATGGAACTAACTTTATGCAAACATTCTAACCTTTCTTGTCTCCCTGTTATACAGAGTAAGTGCTTGTCTAGATGTTTTTGTTGAAAAATGGGCCATCCAAATATAATCTCGTCATCTGGATGAGCGAATATACCTAATATTTTCATCTTTTTTGTTGCCACCATACTCTATCAATTTGCCTGTTTATTAAATGATTTCTATTAGGTTCTAATGGTTCGTAACATTCTAATTTATGTATTTCGAAAAACTCCATTACTGCCCTAACCACGCCTCGTTTAGTTTTTTTATCTCTATTCCACGTAAAGTCATGGCCTGCGAGAATCCCCCCAGATTTAATTTTAGGGAACCAAAGAGTTAAATCATTCAAGACGGCTTCGTAGGAGTGATCTCCATCTATAAAAACCAAATCTAAAGGTTCATTAACTATAAATGCTGCTTGCTCGCTGGTAGATCTTATTATTTGCACTTTTTTATTTGAGTGAAATTTGTTTCTTATGTAAGTGTACAATTGATCCCATGAGTTTACATTAATTCTTTTACCAAGTATATTATTTTCGCCAATTTGTTTCAATAATATTTTATCATCAAGGTATTGAGGATTATCTTCCCATGGATCTATTGCATAAATTTTTGAAATATTTGGACATAGTGATAAGTATTCAGTTGTAGCTCCTTTGAAAACTCCTATTTCTGCAACCACACAATTAGGAGGACATAATATGTTACTTATTAATTCTAAAAAATGTTTTCTATTATCGAGGTTGGATTTAACGATGGATAATCTACAATTATTCTCCTTCGGTGTACGTACCTCGCAAATAACATTTTCTTGGCAGGAGCCTACAATTAGTATATTTGCTGTTTTTTTAGATTCGTAGAGAATATTAAATAAAGATGAATGATCTGAGTTATTGTCCCGTGGATGGTGGGTAAAAATATAATTTGGTTTAAAAGTTACTAAACTTTTCTCTATATAATCTCCTATTTGTTCTTTTGATTGAAGATGAGTATAGACGATATCTCTTTCGATGTTGATATTTTGAAGAACAGACCAGCCAGGAATAATCTCTTCTTGTTTATTTAATATTGCCAATATTTTCATTTTTTATAGAAATCAAAAGTGTGATTTTGATTAATAATTCGTTCTATAGTTGCATGATATTGTATAGTGGGATCATATGCTAAAATTGTAGAATATCTCCATGTTCCTAAAAGATTAAATAGATAAGGTCTGAAATGGTGGTTGATAAATATTGGATCAATTATTCGCAAGTGGCTTGAATCACTCCATCCCCAAACAAAAATTCCTCCAATCTTAAGACTTTCATATGCTCCATTAAAACACTTTTCAACTTCTTCTGGAGTATCAGTTCCATATCCTGCAAGTCCATTTGCGATAATTACATCAAAGAAATTTTTCCCAGCAATTTTATCTAAATCCTGCAGATTCCCTAATAGATTTTGAACACTTCCTTCAAGAAATCTATTCCCATCTTTATTCAGAATAAATAAAGATGCCTGAGAAAATAGACTGGGATAATGATCTGTGTGTTTATCTGTTCCTACGAAACAGACATTCCCACAGACATTCCCATAATCTAATGCAGGAATAATTGTTTGTTCTAAAATTATTCTATCAGGTAGATGAAGCGGTCTCAAAAGTTTTCTTCTCCCATTCTAAGATGTGGTCATCAATAAATTTTGAATAAAAATGAGCAAAAGAGCATTTATCTTTTTTCCGCAAAATATCTTTTGCGGAAACATATTGCTCATATCGAATTCGAGATTGAGTTTTACCTGTGTGTAAATGTAAATTATAAGCTTCCTCAGGCATCTCAACTATACTTTCATACATTGCTCTATAATAGAACGGAGCTCTACTTTTTCCTTTATGTCCGATACTGTGAAAAACTCGATAATCCAATAATGGTGTTTCTGGATGTTTCAACCATGCATAATTAATAATCGCAGGGCCAAATTCTAGTTTTTCAAAAGGTGCCGCAATATCTTCTTTTCTATTATTTAAAACGATATCACAAACTCTTTGAATGACTGTTTTATAGAATGGGTGTTCAGAAGTACAGGCTAAATTCCCGTTCGGTAAATTAGAATCATTTCCGTCATATCCCGTGCAAACTCTACCACAGGTGGTTGGAAGATAGCAGTCGTATTGTTCTAAGAATGGATCAAGAGATTTAATGGTTAGGGTGTCAAAATCTTGATAGACTCCGCCAAATTTATAGAGGATAAAATCACGGGCGATATCTGATATATGAAAGTGTCTATATTTATTTATGGGTGGCATAATATAATTTTTGAACACTTCATAAAATGTATCTGGAAGAAAATCTAATTTAAAATTATCTATATCAAATTCTTCAAATTGAACAGGTAAAGTTTTGAGATATTCCCAATAGGCTAATCGCCGTGGAGACATAGTTGCAATTGGATGATTATAGTAGATTTTGATTTCTGGTGAATTTTCATTTTTTAGAACAGATTTGACAGAAAGAATGTTCGGATAAAAGAAATCAGGTCCAGTCCAATAATAAAAAAAATTCTGGGGTATCATATTTCATTATACTCCCATGTATAATTGACGTATGGAAACAATTGGAATTTTTTCAAAACTTGGAATGCCTGGGGGAAGTGAACATCGAGTAACCCAATTAGCAAATGCTTTTGTGCGAAAGATGCCTACGTATATTTTCGCAGAAAGACACTTTTCAGATAAGCTCAAACCTTTATTAGACCCGCGAGTTGTACTGAGAGAAAATGCAGTATCCACAAAGAAATCTGTATCAGAACTTCAAGGAGTTGATAAATTAGTAATAGTAAATTCCGATAGTTATAGTTTTACAAAGACTTCTTATTGGAATGGATCGCAAGCTAAGCATCATAAATCAAATATAGATCTCAGCCAAATTCCCGTAATTACATACGTATTTAATTACGTTGTTAGTCCAGCCCAAGGATTAGTTGATTTATCTAAAATAAACAAAAATATTAGAATCCTTGGAACATCCCAGTGGTTTCTCAATAACTTGGCAACTGAAAGTAAATTCGAAAAATTAAGAGCATTGAATCTTCCCATGGGAGTGATTAGTTCTCCGGTCAGTCTAGAATATGCTTTGCCTAAAACTCCATCTACAAAAATACGAATCAATCGTCACTCTATGGGGTTCTCGTATAAACACGATGAAGATAATTTGAAGGTTGTAAAAGCATTATGTGAAAAATTCGGGGATAAAATCTCTTTTAAATGGATGGGAGTACCATCCAATGTGAGAGATGTAAGTTCTGATGATAAAGAGGAAAAAGTTCCTTACAGAAATGAACTATTAAAACATCCTCAAATGGAAATTTTGCAAGAATATGCAATGCCAGTCCCTAATTTTTTACAAGAAGCAGATATATTATTCTTCTATATCTATAGAAATAGAAAAGAACCGTGGCCACGAACAATTGCGGAAGCAATGATGGCAGGATGTTGTTGCGTGACTAATAACAGTTTTGGAATGGCAGAACAAATAGAAGAAGGCAAGACAGGGCATTTATTTAATACCACAGAAGAAGCTATTGAAAAATTAAGTAATTTAATAGAACATCCAGAAAAAATTAAAGAACTTGGATTGAATGCTCAAAAATTTGCTAAAGAAAATTTTATGGATGAAGTGATCATTGAAAAAATGCTTAAATTCATGAACGATTAAGCGTTTTTAATTAACTCTTCTAAGTCAACGACTCCAAATCCAGTTTCATTTTGGCTTCCTAATTTTTTAGCATATTTTTTCAAGTGTTCCATCATTTGAGAGGGAGTTTCACAAGGAGTTGTATCGGTGGGAGTTTGTCTGTGTTTAGAAAGTATTAAAGCACAAACGCCCGCCATGAGAGGGCAACTAAACGAAGTCCCGTTCATAGAAGCATACCCATTATTTAAATAAGTTGAATAAATATTCACTCCAGGAAAAGCAAAATCAACATTTACTCCCCTTGAAGAAAACGGAGCGACTTGCCTTCTCTGATCATAGGCTGCTACCCCAATAACTTCTGGATAACGAGCAGGAAATGCAACATCATAATACCTCGAAGCCGAATTCCCAACAGCAGCAATCACTATAATATTTTTTTGGTAAGCTTTTTTAATGACTTGATGAAGCGGTTTAAAATCAAAGAACATTCCAGCAGAAATAGAGATAATATCTACTCCCTGTTGTATTGCCCAATCAATCCCGTTCACTAATGCGGATGGATCGCCGGAGCCACTATCCCCAGTGGCTTTAGCAAAATATAGCATAGCTTTAGGGGCTACTCCAATAATCCCATCACTATTTTGACGAGCAGCTATAATGCCAGATACGAAAGTTCCATGGCCATTACGATCTTCAATAAGGGGAGAATCTGAAAAGTTTTTGGCTCCAAGAATAGCTTCAGCTACTTCCGAATGTTCACTTTTACCACTATCAATAACAGCAATTTTAATGCCTTCACCAAGAGTTTGCTTGTGAATTTCAGGGATATGGATATCTTGAAGTCCCCAGTCATATACTTCTGAAAATGACTGAAATTGCTCTTTAACCGTGAATGGAGGTAGTGTAACGGATAACTTTCCCATACACTACCAATTCAATTTAAAAAGAACTATTCCTCTAAAGGAATCAGGAATTCAGCAAGTTCAGGAGTATTAATAAATCCAGAGGCTTATAACCATCTTTTACATCTTCTGCATAATTAGTAGGTTCAATCAATGCTTTTGATCGCACTGTTTGTTGCTCTTTCTTTACGTCCTATAAATGGTGCTTTACTTTTCCTCTATTGGTGAATTTAGAAAATAATTTAAGTCTTCCGTATTAATAAAACCAGACCCCCCGCTTAGAGTTGGTTTATATCCATCTTTAACATCTTCAATATAATCGGTTGGTTGAATTAATTCTAATTCTGACATACTTTTGAATAGGTCTCGGAGCGTTTCATAAGTGAAAGACATAAGTTGTTTTTTGAAGAATTTATATCTATCATCATTTCTACCTTTTTCTGGATACTTTTGCTCTTCCATATCCAGAGTAAATTTCATAATGGATCGTACATTTTGATAAATGATATTTGCGAGTTGTGAATTATTTTGATTTTGTTCCATATCTCCCTTTCTTTATCCAATTTCTACCAAAAAATCATCACCGTCACTATTACTTTCATATTTACCATCGGCTACATCTTCTGCTTTTCTGCCTACTGGAACTATGATTCTATCTAATTCTTTATCTCCAGCAGATGATCTTTGGCGACCTTTATTTTGATATTTTTTCACATAATCATAGTTGGCTACCTTTATTTTTCCTTGTTTAAGAAAATTTCTGAAAAATACACTTTTTTCAAGTTCTTTTAAACCTCCTACAGAATTCACATTAATAAAATCGTATTTTCCATGCATTTCCAAGCCCGTTGGGAATCTTGAAGTTTGAATATCTTCAATACAAATATATCCATTATGAGCGGGATGGATCCACTGTCCGTTAGAAGAATCGAGATCTGATTCTATTGTAAAATTTTTAGAACTAATTGGTTCTTCAATTTCTGGAATAGAAGCTCCTGATAACCATCCTTCCAACTGAGTTTTGGTGATATATTGTGCTTTACTAACATAAAGAATATCTTCATTAGGCACATAACTTAATAATTCTGGATCATCTGCTGGAATGGATTTCATTTTCTGATCTTCTGAACAGATACGAATTATTTCTTCTTCTGCATCATAAAAAATCAGAATCATGTTATTTTTTCCCTATTTTTTGTTTAATGATAGTTAAACGTTCTACAGCCGCATTTGCAGTGTGTGTCCACGTAAAATTATTTTTAATAAGTTCTTGTAAATTTTTATTTCTTAATTTAGCTGCCACTTCATTATTAACTACATATCTCATGGCGGTTTTTACATCTGCTCTTACACGAGGATCTGTAAGGGCAGGGAATTGTTGATTATCCCAATAATGGATATGAGATTGTCCTGGCTTTAATGTTTGTAAATAATCCATTTCAATAAGAAATGCATTATCATCACGTAAATACATCATCTGTCCCGTTGCGTTAGTCATAATCACAGGCAATCCACAAAGAGAGGCTTCGACTGCCGGGAGACAACTTCCTTCCGCACGGGTAGGGAGTACAAAACAATTTGCAGATCTATATAATTGTGGCATTTGAATTTCAGGAATATTTTGGCTATATCTCACAACATGAGGAAGATTTTTATTAGGGAAATTTTTCATAATAGCATTAATATCATCTCGAATTTTATTGCGATGAAATCTGGAGCTGCCACCTTGATATTTGCTAACCAAAAGCAATGAAACATCATCCTCAGTATCAAATTCATCGAAATATGAGTTCAGAAGAACATCATAACCTTTTCTATAAGACCATCCAAAGACAGAAATAAATACAAAATTTTTAATATTGGGTTTAAAATCAAGACGTGGGCCATTTTCTGTATATAAAACAGGATCTGATCCAGCAGGTACTAAATAAATAGGTTTCTTTGTATATTGCTCTAAAATACCTTTAGAAAAAGGACTCGTGATCCAAATTTCGTCATACATTTCGCAGCACTGTAAAAATTGATTAGGAACGCTATAAGATTCTATTGTGGTGTAAAGTATTTTATACTTACTATTCGAACATTCTGCGAAAGATGGGATGATGCTATCTATAGAAATATAATTGCGAGATAGTTGAGTTTGAGTTAAATTTTGTATCGGACGAAGTTCACTTTCTTTAAGATCATTTTGACTCTTAATCGGATCAACTTTAACCTTGACTCCTGCTTCTACTAATTTTGAAATAAGGTTACGATTGACCTTAGCATATCCACCGCTGTCATAAACTATGCCATGAAAAAGAACTTCTATGTCTTCTGTTTGTTTTAATTCTATTGGAGGTTCTATAATTTCTTCTTCAATTTCAATTGGAACATCTTTCATTTTATTTCGCAGATAAATAATCGACGCTTCTATACGCTCGTTAGGATCATACTCCACAACTTCAAAGAGACCATTGATTATAAAGCTTCTTAATCCCTTAGATTTCTTTAGTAAATCAGGAGCTAAAATTAATGGTTCTTCTTGAAACGGAAAATGGGAATCAATATCTTCAATGTAAACAGTATTATTAGTGTTATTTTTTACTTTCATGTTCCCCCATTATACTCCATGAACGTATAATGGGATAGTGCTTTTGAATAATCTTCATGAAATAGAAGTCGCTCGAAAAACAACTGTAGGAGAAGTTGAAGTTCTCTATTGGATAGTAGAAGATTCTTTATACAAAAACAAACCAGATCTTGCTAAAGATATGTTATACGGTTTGCTATATATTATGAAATACAATCCACTTCTTATCCAAAAGGGATTAAATGAAACCTATCGAATTAGGCTTAAACAATTAATCCATGAAGTCTTTTCGGGAACTTATAAAAAAGAGTATCCATCTATCATTATGAAACCTCCATTGGAACCTCGTATTTTACCATTTGAAAAAGAAAAAGAACTTAGAGAATATTTATGGAATCATCCTGAAAAATTATCTGAAGTTATTGGTGAAAAAATTAAAATAACAGGACGAGAAGTGGAAACCGATTGTGAGTTTAGGTGTGATTTGACGGCAGAGAACAAAGATATGTTCTACCCTGTCGAGCTTAAAATAGTACAAGCCAATCATCAAGTGGTAAGTCAATGTGCTAAATATTGCTATTATTTTTATCGAAAATTGAGATATGAACGATTTAAAAAAGTCCAAGGAATTTTATGTGCAAATGGTTATGACGGATGGAGTATCAATGAACTAAGGCGTAATGGAATTATGATTTTTTCTATCTCCCCAGATAAAGATGGGATTAGCCTGGCTGCGGTATAATTAAGTATGCGGATCAAGAAAACTATACCAATAAATATCGGGAACCTTATTGAGTATTATCCTGATGATTTTACCTCTCACCTAATCTCTAAATCTGATACCTACTACATGAACACCTTTGAGTCGGATTCTTTAGCTGGTATTCATCGTTTTTCTATTCCCACAGATATTTCAGAACACTTTAAAGGATGTATTGATAATGATTGTATTTATCTCCCAACCAAATTGGGACAAATTTTAGCCATAGATAAATTCTCAGGTAAACTTCTGACATCCCTCAATACTTCCTTGCCGATTATGTCTGATCTTAAATGTGATGAACGATTCATTTATTGCGTTTGTGGAGTTCCCATAAGTAGAAAATGGAACATATCTGTGGATAATTATTGTGTTCTTGTATTTGATAAACAAACCGGGACGAAACTTGCTCAAACTAGTTATTTCCGAGGATATCCCAGTTTCTTAAATCCAATCGAAGGTATTTTTTATCTTACTTATGGTTCTTATCTTCTAAGTTTCTTCAGAGAAGGCGAATTAATTATAAAAATCAATATAGGAGCTTCGATAGATTTTTGCCCCATCCTCTCAGAAAACACAATTTTATTAGCGAATAAAGATGGCTCAATACGCATTATTAGTGAAGAAGATTTTTCTTTTCTTTCAATTATTAAAGGAGAACCTAATGAATTCGGCCCTTTATTTTCTAACAAACAATTAGTGTGGATTACAGATAAAGGGGTTTATCATTCTGACCCCCCAAATAAGAAAGCTCAAATTATAGAATCCAATCGAAAACTACAACATCCTGCATCATTTGATGCAGAAAACGTGTGGAGTAGTGATTTCCAAGGAGGAGTTGTGCGGATAAATACTGAAACTAAAGAAATCAGATCTTTAAAACTTGGCTTGGAACCTATTAAATATCTAAATCAAGTCGAGAATTCTATTTTTGTTGCTACTCAAAATAACCTCTTTTTGATTGAAACTTAATGATATTGAATGATTTTTTAAATCTCGAACCAGAAGATAGATCAGAATCCATTCTGTTTGTTTCCCATGATGTTATTATTTATCAACAAAGCAATCAAATTATTGCGGGTTCTTGTGGAGGAGATATTTTATCCAAAACCACTGCTCCTGTGGACTGTTTTAAATATGAATTTTTAGAATTTCCTGAGTCTGTCCTTTTTATTTTTAACGGAGAAAGATTGATTCTTATAGATAAGAACGGAATTGATCCGATTTCTACTAGATTAGATCCTATTCGAACTGGAAAAGTTATTAGTAAACTATTCAACGGATACGGAGAAAATAGCATTATTTTTGCAACGAAACAAAGAGACACAATTCAATTCATTAATTATAATTTTATCAATAACTCTAAACTCGCCCAAACCTCATCTTGGAAAGTTAACTCTCTTACTGATATGTGTATCACGCCAGATCATATCCTTTTTGCTGTGTTAGATGGATCCCGTATTATTTGTTGTGATATGAAAACCGGAGAAACCCTTTGGACACGATTTGAAACTTCTACTGTTGGACGAGGCATTAATGTTCATAACGGAGAATTGATTTATGTTTGTCAAAATATGTTGAAAAAATTTAACGGGCAAACAGTGACTGCACTTAATTTATCTTTAAGTGTTAATTCTATAGAACATCAAGATGAATGGCATATTTATGCAACCGCTAATGAACAAAAAAATGTATTTTGTTATCACGTATCTTCGAATAATATTGATTGGCAAATTTACGGGCATAAAAAGATCATTGATTCGATTGCAGTAAAAAATGTGTATAAATCGGATATACTCGTAACCCAATCTATAGATAATATTGCATTCATTAATTTAGAATCAGGACAAGTTGAATTCAATTTGAGAGTTCCTAATTTATTCCGAATAAGAAAAACCTCAGACCATATTTTTTTGCAAAAAACAACTGGAAATACTATACTTATCGCAGGACAAGAAAATGCAAAAATTAATTGAGTGGCTACGAATGTATTATGAAGTGCTAATCTGGTATTTTAAAGATTTTTGGGAGTATACCCCAGAGGATATTGATACATGTTGTCGGAGATGATCGCAAATAGTTTTGTAGTGTTCGGAATCACTCTAATCCTCACCAAATCTAAAATTTTGGCGGGAAAAAGAGAATTTGTAGATAAACGCTATCAAGCAGATAAAATTGATGGAGAACCATCATGGATACATAGATGGTGGCATGCAATGTGGCACTGCCCTATGTGTTCGGGATTCTGGGCTGCTGTGTTAGTTAATTTATTCTGGGGACCATCCTTGATATATGGCACATTATTTGTCTTTGGGTTTAACTGGCTCTTGCACTGCTTAGAAAATGTACTTTTTGGAGCAGGAGAGATGTTTGAATCTGACGAAAAAGAAAATTTTGAAAAAACTTGAAATTTTCTTGTATCTTCCAAAATTTGTTGTATAATACTCGCATAGAGACAACGTAGTCTCTAAAACCCGCTGCCTCTGGCGGAATATAAATAAGAGAGAGTGAGTGTTCTAGATTTTTAGAAGGAGAAATTCAAATGTCAAACACTACAACCTCGTCTTCATGGCAAACCGAATTCAATGACCGTATCAAGGCTTTTTCTGCAGATATCAACGTTCCAGAAGAAAAAGTACGTAGCGTCTTAGCCGATCTGGGAGCAGACGGCAAAGACGAACGCAGTCTTACCATTATAGATAATGAAGAATATCTTCCAATGGGAGACTTGCGTCAACAATTTGTAGAATCAGAACTTACGAAACTTAGCCTTCTCCGATTGGGCATGGCTCATCTTCGTGGAAAAACTCAGTTAGATCCCGTTTCACCTACCAGTGATAATCTTTCCGAAGTGGCTGGTGCAATCAAACAAATGGTAGCATCGAACAGGAATAAATCTGACTGGTCTGATGAAGAATTAATCAATGCTTATGATATTGACGCTACTGACGTGATCACTGTTTTAAGCAAACGAACACACGGTCGTCCTTGTATCGTATTTAATTCAGACGGATCTGTCAACAAAGAGGTATCTTTACAGTTGATCAAAGCGGCAAAACGTGGACCTACAACAAATCGCTTCTCTGTTGCAGGCAAGGTTGTGGTAGTATATCGAGCCGGAGAATTTGTATCCAAACCGATTGATGAATCTCCATTCTTTCCAGGAGTGCCATTGGTTGAAGGATATTGTGCTCAAAGTAATACAAATTGGACTGGAATTGATCACCAAATTCGGGTGCTTGTTCGACTCTATATTAAGCATATTGAAAAGGCACCACTCTCCAAAGCAGAAATGAAGAGAATTTGGAAAGATGCTCAGAGGGCGAATGAAACTAAAGCTTTGTACGTTCCTGAACACGCTCATAAAATCCCAACGGACTTTGAGACAGAATACAGCGAAGCAGTTTTGGTTTATGAAGAACTTCAAAATGCAGATCAACTGCCCAAATTGAAGCTCATGCCCAATCAAAAACCTACAGTAGATAATGGATTTTCAGATCATAAAGCAGCAGGTTATGGATTGAACATGATGCGTCCATAATTCAATTACAATTACAGTTGCACGGGGGGACAGATTCTGTCCCCCCGTGCAAACTATAGAAAGGAAATGGTATGAAACAAAACGATTTTCATGTAGAAGTTATTAAAACCTCCAAGATTGAAGTAGACAATAAATCTCACCGTCTACCCCCTCATCTTGGAGCTTATCGAGAATTTATGGTGTCAGAATATTTTTGTCCAGATGAATGGAGTAAAGACGGAGTTTTTATTCCAGTGCAAGAGGGAGATCCATTATGGTTCGATTTTAGAAGGAATTCAGAATGTGCATGTGTTGCTGCTATTCAACGAATTAATCCCTTAACAGGAGAACCAGCTAATCTTGAATCGGGATTAAGCAAAGATCCATCTCAAAATTACATGTGTTTACCAGAACAAAAATGGCTTGATGGATATGTTAAAGAGGGCAAAGTTTATCAATTCCGAGTAACTAAATCTGGAGTTGGGTTGGCAGTGAATGAGTATGTTCTCCCCTTACATATGCAAGATAGTCATGCTATTGGATTTGCATTTTTTGATCTCAAGAATCCAAAACCAAAAGTTACTTATACTCCATATAAAACTCCTGATTTCTATCGTGGAATCGAATATTATCAACACAGTTTAATGCCACAACAAATTGGGAATTCACAATTCACTCAATCTAAGGCCAAATGGATAGACAGTAATACTCAGAGTATGCATATTAATTCAGTAATGAGATCTGCTGGAATTGGAGGAGCACAATGTTGTAATGGAGCTTCTCCTGCGGCTGCAAGTAATGATTTAGATAATAATATGAGTTATAACAGCTCTGTTCTTGATGATTTTGCAGATGGAGAACCAATAGTAACTTGTTGTAATATATCCATAAATGATCCCCTCTTCATAGGGAACTCTGCCGATACTTGGCAAAATACTCTACAGATCGAAGAAGTTGATTTAACAGCTTTAGAAAAAGCTTCGATGGGAGCAGGTGGTAGAATTATTCAAGATATTTATCAGGACACAAATTCTGTGGATTACTATAAAACTGATCGTAGTGCTCTGTTGACTATCTATTTTGCGTTACCAGAGATGTTTAAGGCAATTATGGACAGTGGAAAGCGACAAGATGCTTCTCGTCCTGACACATATAAGACATCAGGACATATTGCTGGGATTGCGGTGCCATTGATGGTTGACTAATTTATTTCTGGGTCTGCAACCGAGTTAGTGCATCAAGCTGCTGCTGCTGCTGCTGCTGCTGCTGCTGCTGCTGCTGCTGCTGCTGCTGCTG
>ERZ1292625.1879-Hain-H41-01um-R1-1879-length-21823-cov-8_pt1 | contig 21823 bp, 21 predicted proteins | sample MGYA00564400_ERZ1292625 | MGnify/ENA primary metagenome ERZ1292625 (study PRJEB36523, sample SAMEA6512639) | groundwater metagenome | collected 2019-01-08 | study: AquaDiva: Metagenomics assemblies of 32 groundwater samples
ATTTCAACGTGAGTTCCCTGCACTTCATGGTCTACCGCCTTGCCAATATCATGAAAGAGTGCACCCTTCTTGGAAATCATCACGTCCGCGCCGATTTCCGCGGCAAGCATGCCGGAGACGTGCGTCATTTCAATTGAGTGCAGGAGTACATTCTGTCCAAAGCTCGTTCTGAAAGCTAAACGGCCAAGCAAAAATATCAATTTAGGATCAACCATGCCGACTCCGGTTTCAAACAACGCAGCTTCGCCGGCTTCTTTAATTTTAGTATTGATGTCTATCTTAGCCTTTTCAACCATCTCTTCAATTCTTGCCGGATGAATACGGCCATCGGCGATTAACTTTTCAAGCGCCATGCGGGCAACCTGGCGGCGCACCGGATCAAAACCCGAAACAACAAGTGTGTTTGGGGTATCATCAATAATAATATCTACCCCCGTGAGACGTTCAATCGTTTTAATGTTGCGGCCCTCTTTGCCAATAATTTTACCCTTAATATCATCGCTCGGGAGACTCACGATGGTGGTTGTTGCATCGGCAATATGCGAACCGGCGTAACGCTGGATGGACATCGTTAAAACTTCGCGCGCTTTCTTATCAATGGCCTCGCGATTATCCGAATCAAGTTTCTTTAGCTGTTGATAGAGATCATCTTGATACTCAACTTCTACTTTTTTGAAGATTTCATCGCGGGCTTGCTCGCGATTCATGCCCGTAATGCGCTCTAATTCCGAGATTTGCTTGCGGCGTTCTTCGTCTAGTTCTATCTTAAGCGCATCTAAGCCGGAATTTTTATCGGCGATAACTTTATGTTCTTTATCAAGATCCTTAGTTTTTACGTCTAAATCCTCTTCCCGTTTAGTTAAGAGGTTCTCTATCCGATCAAGCTGAACGCGGCGCTCTTTTTCTTCGCGCTTCGCGTCTTCTAAAAGTTTCAGCGACTTATTTTTGGCATCCAGGAGCGTGTCCTGGCTTTCAAGTTTCGCTTTATTGAGAATCTCTTCTGCTCTCGCCTCCGCTTGTGCGGCGCGTCTGCCAGCTAAAATTTTACGAGTGAAGAACCCGATTGCAAACCCTAAAAGTATGGCTAAAAGACCCGCAGGAAGGGCGGAAAATGTGAATGACATTGATTGTGTAAGGTAAGTGCACCATATCCGTAAATTTACGGGGTTTAGATGACCTATCTAAGATTAAATAGGAACGGATTGAGCCTAACAAAAAAAGCCCCCGAGGGCAAGTTTAGAAAATTAAAAGGGGAGGTCAACTTCCTTGCGGATAGCCGCCTCCCCAATCTTGTGCGTCTCGACGCCTACTGCGCGGACGAGTTCTTCTTGCTCGGCTTCCGCTTCCTCGTGGCGGGAGTGGGAATCTCCGCCCTCACGATCTGCCTGGGGGTACTGGTGCCCCCCTGGTAGTCGGCGGCAGCCTGGCTACTGGAACCCGCGAACCTGACGGTGGTGCTCTGCACTCTTGTCATGCTTTCCCCTTTACGAACGCGCAGTTTTCATCAAAGTCCGCCAATCCTCCTGGCGAACGGCTTAACGTAGTTGTCGGGCATTCTACACCCTAAGTTATCCACATGTCAAGGGTGGGTATTTTGCCCTTATTCACTTCAATAGTGTATAGTTGGAGAATATGCGACCACTTGTATTAGTTATCTTGGACGGTTGGGGCTATTCGGGACAAACAACTGGCAACGCAATTGCGATGGCGGATACGCCAATAATGGATAGAGTCGCCCGAAATTATCCGGGCGTTCTTTTGCAAGCATCTGGAAAAGCGGTCGGTCTGGATTGGGGCGAACCCGGCAACAGCGAGGTTGGCCACCTAACAATTGGAGCCGGAAGAACTTTATTTCAATATGCTCCCCGTATAACCCAGTCTATTGAGAACGGAAGTTTTTTAAAAAACGAAACTCTTCTGGGCGCTTGTAACTTTGCAAAACAACACAACTCAACGCTTCATATTGTCGGACTCCTGGGATCGGGCAGTGTTCATTCTCGTTTTGATCATATCCTTGCACTTTTAAAACTTGCTAAGGCGCAGGGCATAGAAAAACTTTACTTACATCTATTTACTGACGGCAAAGACTCCGGGCTTAAAGAAGCGCCGACACTTTTATCAAAACTCCGTGAAAATATAGATAGAATCGGATTGGGTAAAGTAGCTTCGCTTGTGGGCCGATGGTACGGAATGGATCGCGACCATAACTGGGATCGCACGCGAGTAGCCTTTGACGCAATTACCAATGGAATGGGCCAGGCAACAGACGATGCCGCCGACCAACTGAAAACATATTACGAAAACGGCCTGACTGATACCACCATGCTGCCAATCATCTTAGATCCAGAAGGCAAACCCACTGATAATGACGCGATTATGTTTTTCAATTTCAGGGAAGACAGTATGCGCCAAATTACCCGCGTATTTACCGAGGCCGGTTTTGATAAATTCGTGCGCGTCCTGCCGGCGAACCTGTTTATCACCTGGATGACGCAGTATCATCCAAAACCAACCGGATCACCGCACATCGCTTTTCCCCCGCCGGAAGTTCCAAACAATCTGGCCGAAATGATAGATAAATCCGGCTTACACCAGATGCACGTCGCAGAAACTGAAAAGTTCGCCCATACGACCTACTTTTTCAACTGTTTCAAAAACGAGGCCTATAAAAATGAAACAGATATTTTAATCCCCTCAGACAAAGAACATCTAGGACATCCGGAAATGGGAGCAAGCGAGATCGCGGATAAATTTAATGAAGAATATCCAAAAGGATACGAATTTGCGGTTATTAACTTAGCTAATCCTGACGTCATAGCCCATACCGGGAATCTTGAGGCCGCCGTTAAAAGTATCGGCGCCGCAGATATTGCCCTTGGAAGAATCCTTAACACGGCTTTTCAGCGCGGAGCATCGGTAATAATCACAGCAGACCACGGGAACGCAGAAGGTATGTTGTATCGGAGCTCCGGCGAAGCCGAGACTAAGCACAACACTAATCCGGTTCCTTTATATCTTGTAATGCCGGAATTAGAACGCTCAAGAACCGATGAAGAAATAGCGGGCGCCATGTCCGACGCACATGGCATCCTCTCCGATGTTGCCCCCACAATCCTTGAACTCATGGGCTTAGAGGTCCCGTTAGAAATGACGGGGACAAGTTTATTGAGCCTTCTCACAAAATAAAAGCGGCGGGCTTCCGGCTGTGCCCGTCCCTGTACCACACCTGGCCGCACTTTGCGCATCGGTAATCCTTGGAGAGAGTGTCGCCTGTGCCGGAGTTTCTCCAACACTTCGTGCAGCAGTACCAGTTGCGCTGGATGAGCTTGCCAGCCAGATCTCTGACTTCCAAGACGGCTTTGACTGGCAGGAACGAAAAACTGCGCAGGTGGTCGTTGAAGCCGAAAAGGTCGTCCAGCCAGATGGCCCCAGAGAATCCGAATGCTCCGAGAGTGGCGCTTGTGATGGTGACGGATCTCCGCCACGGACCATCGTCTCCCATGCGCACTCGCCTTTCGCGGAAGCTCCTGTGAGCAACCGCAAGAAAATTGAAGAACTTGTAACGCCCGACGCTAACTCCGGGTGCCAGAATGATCTGGATACCCTTCTTCTTGGCCATGTTCCACCTCCTATCGGGTTTATACCACACTAAATTTTATTCGCCAATAACTCCGCCACCGAGAACTTTGTTTCTTAAATAAAATACTGCCGATTGTCCGGGAGTAATCGCACGCTGGGCTTTTTTGAATTCTAATTTTCCATTTTTTGACAGCTTAGCTGGGACTGCTGGAGTACGGTAGCGGATTTTTACTGATAGATTTACTGGGAAATTAGGTATCTTTCCGATCCAGTTTATATCTGCAATTCGCGCAGTTTTTGAGTTTAAATCTTTTTCCGTACCCACCACAACGATATTCTTTTTCACGTCTTTTGAAACGACAAAATACGGCCCACCGCCCAGGGTTATATTTAATCCATGGCGTTGTCCGATTGTGTAATACCAAGCTCCATCATGCTCACCCAGTATTTGTCCATCAATATGCAAAATTTTACCGTTCCTCGGTTTAATATGGCGTTTCAAAAAAGCTTTTACATCCATTGGGCCAACAAAGCACACTCCTTGGCTATCCTTTTTTGTGGCTGTCGGCAGTTTAAATTTCTTGGCGAACTTTCTCACTTCAGGTTTTGCGTAGTCCCCCAGAGGAAATAGGGTTTTTAAAAGCTGATCCTTGGTAAGCGTCCACAAAAAATATGTTTGATCTTTGTTTGAATCTTCAGCAATGAGCATTTCTCCATTTTTTGTTCTTGCATAATGGCCGGTAGCGACAAAATCCGCTCCCTCTTTCATTGCCTGCTTAAAAAATAATCCAAATTTTATTTCTTTATTGCACATCACGTCCGGATTCGGCGTCAGGCCCTTGCGATACCCCTCGATCATGTATTTTGTAACATACTTGCCATACTCACGGGAAAAATCCCACGTCTCAAGTGGAATATCTAAAATTGCCGCCACGCGAAGGGCGTCCTCGCGATCATTCTGCCAAATACATGGCGCGAACGGATCCTGCCAAGGCCGCATAAAAACTCCGACCACATTAAAGCCGCGCTTCTTTAAAATTGCCGCTGCTACAGATGAATCAACGCCACCTGACATGGCGACGTAAACCATTTGTTTTTTAACTGCTTTATCCTTTGACATAGCAAAATATTCTGCCATAATTTAGTATTCAAGACAAGATATGTTTGACCTAGTATCTCTCATAAAAACCGCCGGTTATTTAGGAATCGCCGGCATTGTGTTCGCGGAATCCGGTTTATTTATCGGATTCTTTTTGCCTGGCGACAGTCTTCTGTTCACGGCCGGATTTCTAGCTTCGCAGGATTATCTAAATATATTGATCCTTGTTCCGATCTCATTTATATCGGCGGTAATTGGCGACAGTTTCGGCTATGGTTTTGGAAAAAAGTTTGGACCGAGAGTTTTTAATCGGGAAAAATCCCTTATTTGGAATCCAGAACATGTTCATCGCGCACAGGAGTTTTACGCAAAACACGGACCAAAAACGATTATTCTTGCTCGATTTTTACCGGTTATAAGAACATTTGCCCCAATTATGGCTGGCGTGGGGCAAATGCGGTACAGAACATTTTTGGCATATAACGTTATTGGCGGATTCTTGTGGGGTATCGGCTTGCCCTTACTCGGATTCTACTTAGGAAGCTATATCCCCGATATAGATAAATACCTGATCCCGATTATCGCTCTTATAATAATCCTGTCGGCATCGCCTATAATTTTTAAGGTTCTTTCTAATAAAGATTACCGCACAAGCCTGCTTGCCGCTTTTAAGAAGTTTCGCTAGTATATAAGCATAACAACCGTCCCGAAATGGTGCGTATTCTTTAAAGGATACGGGCCGAACGGGAACGATTCATTATTGTGAAAAAGACCTTAATTGGCATTGGAATTCTTATTATTTTTGTGGCGGTCGTTTCGGTGCTGAAACAAAACGACGGCCAACAGGCCGGATCACCAGCGAAAGCAACGGTAACCGTTTTAACAGCAGACGTTTACGTTAAGTCGGCGGGAAGTGATTCGTTTAAACAGGTAAAAGAATCAGCCGAAGTAACCGCCGGAGCGGAGATAAAAACATCCGCCACGGGCAGAGCGAGTATTTCCTACCCTAACGACACGGTGACCACCCTGGACGCCGATAGTTACATTAAAATCAGCGTACTGGAAGCGGAAGGACAAAAATCAAGGATTGAGCTCATGGTGGGAAGCGTCTGGGCAAAAGTAAAAAATGTTTTGGCTACCGACGACTTTTACGAAGTAAACACGGAAAACACCGTTGCTTCAGTCCGTGGAACGATATTTGGCGTAAGCCATAAAAACGGCGTCACAAATACTTATGGTATTGAAAGTAAGGTTAGGGTTCGCTTGCGCGATAAAGCGACCGGACATCCGATTGACTCTACCGCGGTTGATATAACAAGCAGCGAAAAAATTTCAGTTGATAAAAAGGCGGCCGAAGCCAAACTGGCGCTTGCTAAAAAACTCTTTGAAAATGATGACTATACGCGCGGCGACATGAAGAAGATGATTGAAAAGACTATGGAGCAGGAGGATCTTCGCGACGAGAAAGTTAAAACATTCATGCGCAAAGTCATTGAACGCAACGGCGACGACAAAGAGTTTATTGAGAAACTTCGCCAGCGCCGCCTAAACATACTAAACGGGACTGCTACACCAACGCCGTCTAAGACTCCGACACCCTCTGTGACGCCTAAAACAAGCCCTACAGCAAGCCCAAGCGCCAGTCCGACCCCTACGTTGTCTGCCACGCCTACGCCGTCTCAATCCACTATCCCGGGAGCAATAGTTTCGCCCACGCCGACACCGAGTGTTGATATGTCACCGATAATTGAATCCGTCGCGCCCAAGACGGTATCAATCGGCAACCAGTTTACCCTCAACGGACGATATTTTATCGTCAAGAACGTAAAACAGATTACCGGAGTTTCAGTCGGCGGAATTGCCGCTCAATTTACGGTTCTGGATGAATTGACTATTTTCGTTAGCCCTCCGGCAAATCTGCAACCCGGAGTTTATGACGTAGGTGCGACGACAAATTCCAGTTCAATCTTGCTTCTCAAACAGGCGATAACTATTCAATGATCCGGCGTTTTACCGGCAGCGTTTGGTTCACGGCAATCTGTGTAGCAGCGTTTTTGCTCATTAGCTTAAGCCTTGGTTGGTTTGCGCGCTGGCAAGACACAATTACCGATCTGCTCTTCACGCCAAACAAGGCGCCGGGCAATGTCGTCATTGTTTCAATTGATGAAAAGAGTATCAACCGCATCGGCCAGTGGCCGTGGCCGAGGGCGGTGTTCGGAAAACTCATTGAAAATCTTCAGCATGCTTCCGCTATCGGAATTGATGTTAACTTTAAAGAACGCTCTCGCTTCGGTGAAGCCGACGATACGGTTTTAGCAAACTCAATCGCCAGATCATCCGTTTCCGTAGTGCTCACCGCGGAAGTCCAGTCAGACAACACAATCAGCGCCCCGATTTCTCCCATCGGGGAAAAAGCAATTACCGGATTCCCGAACCTGGTAATTGCTCCCGACGGCGTGGCTAGGATGATAAGATACTCGCGCGGACAAACTCCCAGTTTTACGCTTTCGCTGGCGCGCTCAATTCTGTCCGAATCCCCGTCTTATCCCGGCGACCTAACCCGCATAGACTATCGGGGTCCTGATAATACATATCTGCACATTAGCGCGGATGATGTTTTAAACGGACGCGTACCGAGAACAATTATTGACGGGAAGATTGTTCTTGTGGGGGCTACGACTCTGGACTTGCAGGATTTTCACGAAACCCCTTTTGGATTAACGAGTGGCGTGGAAATTCAGGCTAATATTCTAACTACACTTCTTGAAAATAATTTCTTCCGTTCAAATCGTCTGATAACTGGACTTATGGTTGTGTTGATGGCTATTATCGGCGGCGCAGTTGTTTCTAAAACATCAAGAATTGGAAAACTTATTTTATCGCTTCTGGGAATTTTTGTCGGCTACGCAGTCGTTGCCTTCATCGTGTTTGAATATCAATTTATCCTGGATCTCTTTTATCCGGAACTTAGTTTAGTTTTAACCGTCGGGTTTACGGCAACGTCGCAATATCTAAGCACGAGCCGGGAGAAAAAGTTTATACACGATACTTTTTCAAGATATTTGGCGCCCCAGGTTATTGAAGAACTTATTAAAAATCCGGACACAATCGCCCTTGGCGGCCGCAAGGCCAATTTAAGCATTCTCTTTTCAGATATCCGAGGCTTTACAACCCTTTCCGAATCCATGAGTCCAGAAAAGCTTACTAATTTCCTCAACAGATACCTCACGCGCATGACGGATATTATTCTGGACCAGAACGGCGTAGTAGATAAATATATCGGCGACGCGATTATGGCTTTCTGGGGAGCTCCGTTGCCGGATACCAACCATGCCCGACGCTCTATCTCAAGCGCAATTGAAATGGTGCAGGCGCTGGAAACTTTTAATAAAGAAGGTGATGCCAAGGGCGATCCGCAAATAGCTGTTGGTATTGGCATAAACACCGGCGACGTAACCATCGGCAATATGGGTTCAGAGCGCAGATTTGACTATACCGTGCTTGGTGACAATGTTAACCTTGCTTCGCGCCTTGAAGGACTAACAAAAACCTACGGTGTAGCGATTATCGTCAGTAATAGTGTTTGGGAAAGCGTACCCGAGCAAGAAAGGGTGCACCTTCGTATTTACGGCCGCGAGATTGACCGCGTCCAGGTAAAAGGCAAAAAACAGCCGGTTACGATATACGAAATCATGACCCCGGACCAACATCAAAACCTTGCCCAAAATTTGGCAACCTTTAATAACGCCAGAAGCGCCTATTATGATGGCAACTGGGATCTGGCGATTGAACTGCTGGACGAATTCTTGGCGCGCCATCCTAATGACGGACCCTCAACCGTATTAAGAGAACGCTGCCACGGATTCAAACACCGCCCGACAGAAGATTGGCAAGGCGTGTTTGAAATGACACATAAATAACATGCGCATCTCGGTCAAAGTAAAAGCGCATGCTTCAAAAGTATCCGTCAAAAAACTTCCGGACGGGTCATTTGCGGTTTCTGTTACCAAGATTCCTGAGCACGGAAATGCAAATAAAGCCGTTATAAAAACACTTGCTGATTACTTCAAGGTTGCGCAATCTTTAGTACGAATTATATCCGGGCGCACATCACACATCAAGATTTTTGAAATTCAAAAGTAAAAGGCTCCCGAAACATCCGGGAGCCTCACGCGAACAGACCAAGTTGTTTGGGTTGTTCGCTCTTCTGGATAAGCTCAGTGACAAGCTCTTCCAGAATACTAAGTTCGTTGCCGGTAATCACCGATCCGCTGATGAACCGCATCTTGCCGCCGATCACCATCAGGTTCACCATTTCCCCATCAGGCATGATTGCGCTCACCCGATGAAGGTCAAGGTCAACGAGCCTAGCAACGATACGTGACTTGTACCACGCCCGCTGTGCTGGCGTCATGTACTGCCTCCTTGGTTGCATACATTATACCATAATTTATTAAAAAGACCAAATTAGCCTGTAAAATGGGTAAAATAAAACTCCCCCTTCGGGGAGCTTTATCAAGAGAGCTTAGCGGCGCTTCCGCTTTGATGTCTTCTTTTTCTTTGAAGACTTCTTGGCGCTCTTCTTTGCTGTTTTTCGTTTCTTCGCCATGTGATAACTAATGACGCGATATAGTTTATTTTTTCTCTTGTTGAGAGAATAAATAACGCCGTCTCGCATCGTGGTTATTACTTTTTGCGACAGCCGACCGTGCTAGATAAAAATTTATCTACACAAACTGTCGCACGATAATCTTTTGTGAGGAACAAACTTACAACTACTACATACATTATACGAACGGAAAAAATGTTTGACTAGAGAAAAAGTGGATAACTTTGAAAATAAAAAATCAAAAAATAAAATATCTTCGTGAAAGTTAGAATTATTTAAACGCTTCGCACAACAATTTTATTTAAAACAGTTTTTCCATGAAAAGCTGTTTAATAAAGAAGCCCGAGGCGCGTGAGCACATCGGGCAACTAGTCTAGGATGCTTCCGAACAGTTTTGCTTCTTGGAATACTCGGAGCTTCGCGATAAAGCCTTGCGTTTCTTTGTAGCCTTTCCCGCTCATCGCGAGCGCCCAGTCACCCTTCGGCCACGTCTTGGCGCGCAATGCGCGAACGACACGGGTTATACCCCCGTTGTAGGCGGCCGCTAGGTATTCACCAAGTTTTGGATCCTGGATGATCTGCGGACCGAACGTTTTCACAAGGGTTCGCAAATTTAGATCATCCAATAAGATCATGGCCTTGGCAGAGTTCACATGATCCTTTGCGCCTTCCTTGAAGTCTTTGATGAGCCCGGCCTTGGGGTAGTTTTTTTTCACCGTTGTGTATGTACCATTGACTTTCTTGTCGGTGAACTGGTACATGCCGTACGCAGCAGCGGTGCTTACCGTCTGGGTGAACGCTTTCTCGTGGTTAAGCGATAAAATTCCGAGTACACGGCCGGCCGTTGCTTCGGGATTCCAAATCGCCATCGCAAGGTCGCTCTGCTCAAGAAGAGGACGATGTAGAACAAAGCTTTGCGGAATTACATCTGCAACCGGAACTCCTGGTACGGCAAGCGACATCACGGCGTTTTTTCGCAGACTGGCACGAGCAGCTTCATCCACCGAGACGAGATACTCACCGCCTCCGTTCATGAACTCCTGCCCACTAGCCCAAGAGTCTGAGTACGGAGAGTATAGGAACGGTTCTATGGTCATGCTCTTACCGGAACCGCGAGCAACGGGATAGTTTACTAGTATGACGCTCCATTCTTGGCCATCTCTCATGATGCGGTACATCGTAGACCACGCGTTCCAAGTAACGCCATTGTCTTGAGAAACGATCTCAATGGCGTACCCGGCAGGAGCACTCACGCCGCAAGCCATGCGTACGATTGAGATGTATGCAAGCTCTCCGGTGACGGGATTCAGGAGCGCGGCGGCGATCTGCCGGTCGCGATCGTCAAAATCCATCCTTGAAGGCGTTACCCTGTTCGGATCAAGGTTGCGGTACTCTGTGCATTTGTAGATCGTACGCCCCGCGTAGATCTCCTTGTTTGCAAGGATTGCTTTAGCTTCTTCCAGCTTTACCTGTACGTTTCCGTAGGAAAACTGCCACGACGCTGAAGCAGTTTCTGCGGCTTGAGCCGACTGAACTTCTATGATGTTTGCTGGCAACCGAACGACGTCTGAATTGACGAGTCCAGTTGCCGTAAGCGCAAGGCTTCCGGCCAGGACTATCAAAATCATCATCGTTCGTCCTCCTGTTGTGGCAAAGCGTAGCATATTATATGTATAGCGCTAGAGGTTTTTTGCGATCTCCGTAGCCTTGCGCTGAACTGAATTTGCATAGTTAATACACCCGGAACTCTTACTTGCGGCGTTTCCGCAATAATATCTCTTTGAAGCCGCTATTTCCCCTTCACGCGTTTTAGAGCTGGCGCCGTCGCGGGACAGCTTTGCCGCCGCCGCCGTAAAGGCATCTTCTATATTCCATGGATTAGGCAATGCGTGGCCTGTTAGGCGCGTAACCTCGTCGCGATAACCCATCCAGGTTGACGGAATAAACTGCGCGGCACCCATGGCGCCTCCCCAACTGGATCCGCACGAAATCGGAGTCTGTAATGGATCCTTCCCAAGCTCTTGCACGATTTTCAAAAACAACGGCAGGTCCCTGGTTGGATGTATGCCTTTTGGAAAAACTTTTCCGTTTGATATATGGCGCGTAGTGCCGGTAGTCGTATCAACGATATAACATTTCCCAACATTGCTTCCGAGCGCGCTTTCCTGTTCAAGTTCGGCAAGAAGATATTCCGGACGAATACCAGCTCCAATCGCGGCGAGCTGGCCATACTTAACCGCTTCCTCGGCGGTAATACCGTTTTGTAACAAGTAAGAAACTTGGGCTCGCAACGCTTCTATATTTTTTTGAGACAGTTTTACGAGTTCTTGATATTTAGCTTCTTGACCCTTGGTGTCTTTCAAAATTTTATCTTTCTGCTTTTTATTGCCGTCCAAATTATTACGCTCAAGTTCCTGTAAGCGTCTTGCTTTTTCAAGCTCGGTTTTATTGCCTTCAAGTTCTTCTTGCTTAACATCCAAATCACTTTTTAGCTCTTTTATATCCTCAATCGTAATTCGCAAATTATCTTGCGTAGACTTTATATTATTTAAATCCGAGAAAAAATCCGACAAGGTGTCGTTGTTCAGCAAAACTTCGGTCAAGGTGCTCCCCTCTCGCTCGTAAGCGAGACGGATATATTCTCCTAGTGCCCCTTTATGCTTCTCCAGTTTACTAAGCGCGTCTTCAATCTGTTTTTGAGTATTGCCGATTTCTAACGATGTGCGGTCTATGGAGTAACCCAAACTTTTTATTTCAAGCGTGACTTGATTCACTAAAGCATTGAGGCGGCTAATTTCACCCTGAAGGCTGGCCGCCTGTGAGCGGTTTGTATCTATCTGTTGCTGGTACTCTTCAATCTGTCTTTGTAGCTCCTCAATTTGCTTGTTTTTTTCAGCTATTTGATCGGCGGTGGCGGCATAAGACGGTAGTATTCCGACAAACAACAGACCAGCTAAAAACACCCCAGTAAGAAGGGCTATTCTTAAAAGGCTTTTATTGCCTAATGTATATATTCGCACTACCCCCATTCTAACAAAATTTAGTGCCTTTTCCGAAGTTGTGTGGATATGTTATTAGAGGGAAAAAAGCGATTGGTGTAAACTTAATCCATGAAACCCTTTGCCTTTGGATTAGCGCTCGCCGGCTTGCTAATTTTTATTCAGTCTGCAAGCGCGGCAACGCCCACGCCTTCGACAACACGAACAACTTCACCCTCCCCAACTGCTTCAGTTTCCGGCTCTCCAAGCCCATCCGTAAGCGGAACCCCGCGACCAACATCTGACCCGGAAGAGATCCCAAAATACTGTGCTTTTACCGAAGATAGAACTCCAGATAAGTTTACCTGTTTTCAAGATTCCGAAAACTTAGCTGACTGTTCCCTTTATTTTCCATGTCGGGTTTTAACTTCTGGCACAGGACCCGTGAAGGGTAAGTGTCTGCCTGAAAAGAAAACTCGCGAGGAATGCGAAACTGGTTCAATTGCACCAAGTTTAAAAACCCCCTCCCCTGCTCCTTTCGTTCAACCCAAGGATCTTGGTGAACTGGCAGAGGGTTTGTATCGCTGGTCTTTGCGCATAATTGGCCTAGCAGTTTTGGTTGTTTTCTTTGTTGGACTGTTTATGCAACTCACCGCCGCTGGGCTACCCGTTCAAGTGGGTCAAGCAAAATCACTTATGACAAATGCCGCAATGGGCGCCGCATTATTATTAGCCGCCTATGTTATTTTAAACACAATCAACCCAGACTTTGTGAGACAAAGCGGAAGCCTGCCCGCCTTGCCAAGCCCAGAATTAATTGGAACCCCGGCTCCGACACCCACCCTGCCTTCAAATTAGATTTAGCAACCAAACTAAAACCCCCGACAAGGGGGTTTTAGTTATTCTGTAACTATCCCTGTTCTCCAAAGATTTTATCGTGGTATTCCCAATACTTACCCTGTTCGCCGGCGCAGTTGGCGGCCCTGGCGGCCGGCTCGGCCATCGGGTGTATGTTTAGTGGGAAGTCTCGGTAGACAAATTTAACTTTGCCGGTATCAATATAATCCTTTTTTATCTGCGGGAGCGTCTGCTTCCAGAACGATAGGCAGAACGGGCACTGGTAATCGCTGAACTCAATCATGGTTACCGGCGCATTTGCGTTACCAAGAACCGGATCATCATCTACTGTCGGCAGGTTCTTAGTATTCTTATTGCCTTGGCCTCGTAGCGCAGCGTCAATTGCGCCCTTAAAGGTAGCGAAGGGCTGTGCGCCGCTTATGGCAGTTCCATTAATAAAGAATGCCGGCGTTCCATTGACGCCAACGGTAGTTCCATCATCCAAGTCTTTAGCGACTTCGTCCGCATACATATTGGAATCAAAACATGTATCAAATTGCTTGCCGTCCAATTTTAGGTCGCGCGCCCATTTCTTGAAGTTATCAAGCGATAAAACCTGTTTGGGCGCGGTGTTCCCAATGTTTGCCGTTCCGGTTCCGGCAGTTTTGGCGTACAGAATAGCTCCGCCGACAGCTACGCCGGCAATAACTATCGCGACGGGCAGAAAAAGCTTTGTGTAGTCAAACTGGTTTTGGGACGTGGTTGGTTGTGTTTGTTCCATGGCCATATTGTAAACTAAATTTAAAAAGACGCAACGGAAAACTTTTAATCCGGTTTTTTAACCAGGCAGGCGGAGTTGATGCAGAAGCGCTTACCCTGCCTGCCGGCAGGCAGGCGCCTATCAACGGGGCCGTCATTAAAAACATGGCCCAAATGGGATCCGCATTTTTTGCACAATACCTCGGTGCGCAGCATATCCTTGCTCATATCCTGTTTCAGTTCAACATTTTCCAGGTTTACAGGATCGGTAAAACTCGGCCAGCCAGTGCCGGATTCAAATTTAGTATCCGAAGAAAACAGTTCTTGTCCGCACGCGGCGCAGACATACATTCCTTTTTCGTGGTCGCCCAGATATTTGCCGGTATATGGTGCTTCGGTGCCGCCTTCGCGCATAATGTGATACTGCTCCGGAGTCAGTTTTTCTTTTATTTCTTTTTCGTCCATGGTTTTATTATTTGCTGTGTGTTTTAAGAAGCTGGGAAAACTCCTTTTGAACTTTCTGCAACTTGGGGTTAATTACTAACTGGCAGTATGCCTGATCCGGGTTGTTTTTAAAGTAATCGCGGTGATATTCTTCGGCCGGGAAAAACTTTTCTAATGGTTTTACTTCCGTCACAACGTTTACCCCGTCTTCTTTCAGTTTTGCGACGAATTTTTCTGATTCCTGTTTTTGGTTCTCGTCGGCGTATAGAATAATGGAACGGTACTGTGTGCCCGTGTCATTGCCTTGTCGGTTAAGCGTAGTCGGATCATGGCTGGCAAAAAACACTGTCAAAAGGTTTTCTAACGTTATCTCTGTCGGGTTAAAGTTTACCTTAATAACCTCGGCATGCCCCGTATCTCCTCCGTAGACGCTCGTATACGTCGGATTTGGGTCTGGCCCGCCCGCATAACCCGGCATTACATCTATTACGCCTCTCAACTCTTTAAACACCGCTTCGGTACACCAAAAGCACCCTCCACCAAAAACAATTGATTCGGTTTTTGTTTCCATCGTGATTATGTTTAGCCGAACGTAAAGGTGAAAGCATTCAAGCCCGGGTCTTTTATGATTATCTCAATTACATGCTCTCCGGAGCCGGCTTGATCGTGGATGAGTTTATACAGCCGCTCTTCCTTTATTATACCCGTACTGGATCCGTTTGAAACCGTTATATCTTCGCCAGCTTCTTTTGCGGTAAGCGGTTTACCGTCTTTTAAGACTTGGATTTGGGAACCGATTTTTGAGCTGGCGACAAAATAAACATCCTGCGCTTTATAACGAAAGATGATTTTAGCGCTAGCGGTTTTGTTTTCGGCAAATTCTTGGTCAAACTTCCAGTCACCGCCCAAATAAAGCTTGTTAAGTTGAAACGTCGACGAGATGGTAAATGTTTTGATGCCAAGCTGATCTGCTACGCCGTTGCCTAAAAATTCATTGCGGGAAAATCCAAAGTAAACTTCCGGACTGCCCACCGCGCCGGAACCGGTTGGCGCTGACGGGGAAACAATCCCGTCTGTCACGGTATCTTTTAATCCAAGCCTAACGGCACGTTCTTTCAAAAGATTCTGTATAACTTTCTCGGTTTCGTCGTAGGCGCCTTCGCCGATGTGGTCATAAACAATATAGCCGTCTATATCAATGAGATATTTGCGGGGCCAATACCTGTTGCCGTAGGCGCTCCAGGTTCCATAGTCGTTATCCATGACTACTGGGTATTGAACTCCAAACTTTTTAACGGCCGCGGCGACATTTTCTGGTTTGTGTTCAAATTCAAACTCCGGCGTATGAATGCCGAGAATTTCCAAACCCTGGTCCTTGTATTTGGAGTACCAGGCGTTCAAATACGGCGTAGTGCGCTGGCAATTTATACAGCTATAGGTCCAGAAGTCTACCAAAATCACTTTTTTACCGATCAGATCCTTAACTTTTAAGGGATCGGTATTTATGAATCCCGACGGATTTACAATTTCAACCGCGTGCGGATACTTGGATTCCTTTTCGGAATTTTCTCTATTTGGTAAGTTAATTTCTGATTGTTCTATGCTGATCTTTGGCAATTTGGGCCTGTGAGCTTCAAAGTAGGCAATCGCGCCGACCACCAACACAATCACTAAAATTTGCAGAGTTAGTTTTTGGGTCATTATTTAAGCAGGAATTTATTTAGGACTTCCCAATTTGCAATTAAGCTAAGATTTCCGGTAAATACCAGGACGCCGAGAACAAGAAGGATAATGCCGAAAGCAAAATTAATGTATTTAAGGGTATTCGCGTATTTAATAATCAGGCGCGAAGCTTGCGAAACAAACAAGCCCACAACCAGGAACGGTATGCCAAGCCCCAGAGCGTAAACCAACAACAACACGAACGCCGAACCTGGGTGCGCCGCCGCCAATCCCAGGATTACGCCGAGCGCCGGACCGACGCATGGCGTCCAGCCGACCGCAAAAGCCAAACCAAACAAGAAAGAGGCTAAATACCGAGATCGGATTTTTGTGGACGGAGTAAACTTATATTCCCTCTCAAGAAACGGAATCTTGATAACCCCAATTAGGAACAAGCTAAAGAAAATAATGATTAATCCCCCGGCTCGCGCCAGCCAGATTTGAGCATCGTACGCAATGCCTTCAAGCACTGTGTTCAGCAAAACACCCAATCCGGCGAAAACTACAGAAAATCCGAGCACAAAGAACACGCTGTTTAAGAAAACCTCTTTTCTGTTCACCTTCCCCTCACTAATTGACGAACCACCAAGATAGGCCAGAAAGCCCGGAATAATCGGCAGAACACAAGGAGCGAGGAATGATATAAGTCCGGCGATAAACGCCGCGATAATAGATACGTCAGCCATGATTTATTTTGGGAGCTGTGCGTTTATTTCTTTCAAATAGCGATTTGTGTCCCAGCCTTCCGGAGATTTTAAAACGCGCTCGCCGTTTTTCACAAACACCTTTGTGTGTTGGTACGGAACACCGAACTGCTTTGCAAGCGCTTCTTCGTCTTTATCGGTTTGATCGTCTTTATAGTTTACCCTAAATCCGATAACCTTGTCGGTTTTCAATTGATTGAAAGCTTCCTCTAAGAGCGGCACTTCCGCTTTGCAGATTGGGCACCAGTTGGCGTAAAAATACAAAACAACCAGCTTGTCCGTTTTTAGCGCCGCATCGTAGTCGGCTTTTTTAAAATCAAGAAGCTGTGCCGAAGTACCAGCAAGAACTGTTCCCGCGTACTTTTCCATCATAGCGTCTTCTTTTTTATCTTCCATCACAACCGGGCTTTCTTCCGTCATTGCTTCCGGCGACGGGCTTTCTTTTTCCATCATCGCGTCTTCTGGCGCGTCTTTGCGAACCGCTATAAAAATAGCGACTGCGATAACTGCTACTCCTGCAACAATAAGAGATGTTTTATTCATAACCCAATTCTACTTGGCTAAAATATAATGTCAAGGAGACTTTACATACAAATTGTGGATAAATTCCCCTAGTTCCGGTCGCGGTTGTAAACCAGCACGATAAGCTTTGTGAGAGTCATAACGCCCAAAGAAACAACAAGCCAAGGATCAATTGAGTGCTGATAACTCTGCGCGATGATTCCCACCATCAGCGCCAAGGCTCCGGCCATAAATCCAGCGCGTCCGGCAACACTGCGATGCACGCCTTCGCGCTCATCGCGGGCATCTTCGCGCCACACAAGCGCCACAAAAGCCGTAAAAGCTACCACCACGAGCGTCATAATAATTAAAAGCGGCAAACTCGGCATCCAACCCTTGAACGGCTCTACCAACAAAGCCAACAGCGCAATTAATACGATTGAGATGCTTACTTCCGGTATGAGTTTATTTTTCATGATGGATTAAGAATATATTTTCTACGGGTACGTTAAAAAAATTAGCAATCTTTAAGGCAAGCATAACCGAAGGCGTGTAGTTTCCTTTTTCAATCGCAATGATGGTCTGTCGCGTTACTCCCGCCGCATCGGCTAAAGCTTCTTGGGTTACTCCTTTGCGGGTTCGTAAGTCACAAACGGTATTGTGGATAGATTCCCTCATAAATTCAGTATACAAAAATAAAAGAACCGGGGGAATTGCACCCCCGGCGCTCGAAGGGTCGCTAATCTTGTCAGATCTTAGACGGCCCTATTACGGACCCGGTTGTACAGGTGATACGCGCCCAGAGCAATCAAAAACACAACAGCGGCGACACCTTCTACGACCTTGAACGCGGGACTCTCGACGAAAGACGAGGCGAAGAATGCCAAAAGCCCGAAAGCGACGGACCATAGCATGATTCGAACACACCATCGTTCCGTTGCAGACCGGGCATTTGTCTCCCCTCGCAAAGTGACACACATCGTTCCCTCCTTAGGATTATACATACTACACCATAACTGGTGTTTTTGTAAAGAAAAGGAGGGATTTCTCCCTCCCTTTCAGAAAACTAAAGAATTAAACTTGTTTACTTGCACCCCAGAGATTGCTTGCACATTTCTCGGGCGGAGCCGGCGGGAACCTGGTCGCAGGTTGCGCATTGAGATGAATCACCGCTTCCGGATGTTTTCGGAACCGGAGTTCCTAAAAGCGACGGCATCATGGACGAGAAATCCGTAAACTTGATATTGCTCGGCGGGGTAAACTTTGAATTGTCTACGCTCCAGCCTTTGCAGGAGTAATCAAATTCCTTTTCAAAATCCACCGCTTGGCCCTGCTGATTGCTTCCGGTCGGTTCTTCCGACTTGAGATTGTCCAGGGTCATTTTGAAGCCTTGGCTCGTGCCGTCACTCCAGACATACGAAGTCTGGCCATCAACGATCATGTTGCTTTTCATCGTCTGCCCGCCGGTTGTGACAGTAGAATCGGTACGCATTTTGCCGTTGGCGATATAAACCGTCGCGGACATCTTCGCGCCGTCCGCGTCAACGGAATAACTGCACTCCTGGGCTTTGTTTGATTTCAAAAGCCCTTCAAGCGAAGTCTTCCCGCCCGTTCCCTCGTCCCCGCCTGAAAAAATCGCAACCGCCGCCACAACCACCACCACCGCGCCTATTCCAAGAAGAAGTTTATTATTCATAAAGATATGTTATTAAACTGTCAGAAAATTACAAATTCTACCTAACCACCTCAAGCTTCATGGTTTTTGTGTTGAGTTTGAGATACGCGCTTTTGCCGAACGAGGGGCGGACGGTCATGGGCTCATTGGGTCCGCGCTCTGCATAGTTTACGATCAACACACCATCGCGAAACTCGGTTGTTTGCGGAGCAATGCGGTCGCCCAAAAGAAACCCTTCCGAGCCGACGTATCCATTTTCCGTATTCAGCGCCGCGACTACATAATAAATCGGTTCCGATCCGTTACCATCCTGCGTCAAAAGAAAGGCAATATCTTTCCGCCCGTCCCCGTTCAAATCCTTCACCACCTCGTTCCCAAAATATCGGGTAGTAATCTTTAACATCGCTCCGGTTTTGATCTCAAGTACTGAAACCCCGTTTGTAAGCTGAATCTCTCGTCCATCAATAATGTACTCCGCGTTTTTGTGATCTATAGCGCCCTTATCGTTTGAATCTTTGAGTACAAAGATCATCATGACTAGTATTGCAACAACCAATAGGGGAAAGAATTTTTTCATAAGATTATATTTTCAAACCACACAAGGAGTGAACCGCCTCGGCTATTCTTTTTTAAATTTTGAATTCGGATGTCGCAAACGGAGAAGAAGGGGTTTGGTAGGAATCCTCCGCTTGCTCCGCTGATTTCTTTTGGCGAAATTCGGGCTAGCAATGCTTCACCACAAATCGGCCTCATTCTCTCCCGTAATGCCAGACATGATTTTCTTCAATTCTTGTACCTTTGTATCTGTGCCGTTTGCAAGATATGTCTTGATATTATTTTGGCAAAAATTAATTACACTAGCAAGGTCCTTTTTAACACCAAAATAAATCTCTAAATCGCCCTCTTTAAGAATATATGTTCCATTTTGATATTCCGCCTCTATCTTTGGAATAACATCTGTGTGATTAGTCAAAAATTGAGAAACTTGTTGTGCTGTTTTAATTTCGGTTTTTTGCTCAGCAGTATAGAAAAACTTAAACGCACAATCCAAGTCGCCAATGAAAAAAGTTTTCAAACCAAAGGCACTAAATAATATTTTCCATTCTGCAACACTATCTCTGCCACCAATATATAATATAGTAATATCTTGAACCAATCCTTTCTTAAGTTTTTCCTCTATCTCACCCAGAATCGCGCGAAAAAGATAACGATCTGTCTCACCCTCCACTAATAAAACCTTGTTTCCAAAAAATGCGTGCGTGGATCGCATATTATCCAAAATCTTCACGAGCCATTTTTGATTGGTGGTAATAGTCGGTTGATTAACTTTCGTATAGCTGTTTTCATCCAGCGAGAGGCGGACAACATTGCTTATAGTTTCCGAATTTATCAGAGATTCCGAATGAGTAACTAGAATATACTGACAGCCCTGCTCGCTATTTAATTTTTCTATAACACGGATATATTCGCTTTGAAATTGATAATGCAAATGAATTTCAGGCTCATCAATAATCACAAGCCCGCCTTTCAAATCACCTCGTCCGTACGCTTCAAAAACCAAATGAGTTATTGCCTTTTGCCCCGCGCTCAAAGAATTTATATCGGAAATAACTCTATTTCTTTTTGTATCAACAAAGGAAAAAGTGAAGTTCCATTGTGAATAATCAAGCAGTTTAATTTCAACCCTTAAATTAACGATTTTGAGCTTGTCGTTGACACTTTTTATAAAATCCAAATCATTCGCGGCAGTCTCGCATTCCTGTTGGTCTTTTTTGGTACCTATCAAATCAAAACATTTACCAGCCATTCTTAACCTAACCAAGCTAAAAATGGACGGCTCACTATTCTCTGCTGAATTCGCGCTTCTTGAGTATTCCGACAATCTAATTCCCTGAATTTGTTTTGGCGCAGTATTTCCACCACCAAGAGAAACGTGGGTGGCGTAAGAATTGTAATTTCTATATCCGCCAATCAGTGCAAACGATTCGGCTAAATTGTTTATCGGGGTATCCGAATTTTCTTCGTTATAGATTTCTATTATCTCTTTATACAAATTGTATGCACTCAAATATGTATATCCAATGTCTTGGTTGGTTTGGATGGTATAAGTTTTATTTACGCTGTCCAAAGTAATATCAAGTTGATACTCATTTTGTGTTGTTCCGTCGGCAAACATTTGCTCAGCAGAATAAAGACCAATTATTGGCGATAATTTGTCCTTATTATCTTTGAGATGTTGGATGTTGGCACGGTCAATATCGTCCAGTTCCACAACAACTCGGATTTTTTGTTCCTTATCCTCAAAATCGTAATTTCTTTCAAGGCGAAAACCTCGGTAGTATTGAACATTATCTATTTTTGACAAAATGCGTTTCTTTTCGTCGGTGTTAATCGTTGTTCTTTTTGTGTATAAATCTGCGTTTCTGTTATATGGGACAAAAAGAACCCTCCTAAAAACGAAATTGATTACTTCTAGCGCCGTTGACTTACCAGAGCCATTTTGACCAATCAAAATGCTCAAATTTTTATCAAAGGTGATTTTTGGAGCATTTGCTATATCGTCAATATAAGCAAAGCTAAGTACATTTGATATTTGGAGAGATTTAATTTTCATAAACTATGAAGCGATCTCAAAAATCTTTTTCACAAAAGATGTTCGTGCGTAAAACGCACGACTAACCGACCCGTGACCAGGGCCTTTTGTGCGAGCTTGTATCCACTTTCCGTCTTTTCCAGTCAAAGCTCCGAAGCCGTCTTTTATCAACTTCGCGCGGATAAAATCATAGTCAGCCTTGATTTCTTTTATCAATTCATCATCCTCGGCAAAATCTAAACTTGCTACTTTCAACAAAATTGATCCTTCGGAATTTGTGCCGTTCCACTGCACCGCACAAAACACAATGGTTTTGAGCTTTG
>ERZ1292625.1880-Hain-H41-01um-R1-1880-length-21819-cov-5_pt1 | contig 21819 bp, 25 predicted proteins | sample MGYA00564400_ERZ1292625 | MGnify/ENA primary metagenome ERZ1292625 (study PRJEB36523, sample SAMEA6512639) | groundwater metagenome | collected 2019-01-08 | study: AquaDiva: Metagenomics assemblies of 32 groundwater samples
CACATCCGATCAATCTTAAAAATCATTATAAAAGAGCCCTTCTGCACTCAATATGCGTCGTGAACGATACTGTCGCGCAAGAAATCTATCATACACTGATGCAAACAACCACGTGGCGATAAATGTGTAAAACGTGGCCTTCAAAAAACCAATCACAAAATTACTTGAACCAACTATTCGTGCAATTATTCCCAAAAACTGCGTAGCAAGATCAGGGGCAAAAACGACAAACAGCGCGCTTATGGTATACCCCACCCCGACAGTTATAGTCGCGGCGAATGCAAAATCAAATTTATTTAGCTCCATAATACGAGCCGCTTTCGTAATAATCTCCCCCCCTCATACGACCAATCTCTTTCTGTTATACACGTGGGACACGTGCGGATTTCTACAAGCACTTCATCATCTCTATCACGGTCTGAAAATATGGGAGCTTCTTCGTTCCAACCATTGTTGTAATTAAACGCCATACAATCTTTGCACATCACAAGCTCCACTTTCTCTTTTATCTGCTCTGCCTCTCCTCTCTTCATAAACGCCTGTCCTAATTTATATGACGACATATCAATTTTTTGCATATTTAAATTTTAAATTAATTAAAATGAATAATAATTTTTATTTTTTCTGCTGTTACACTTATAATATTTTTGCGACCTTTTACCCCTAGAACTAGTAGCATGAGAGCTCGACTACCCTCATCTCACCTACTACAATTTTTAACTCAGACGCAGAGAGTGTAAACGTTTTTTAAAAAAATAATTTCAAACTATATCATTCTCAAGTATCTATCAAATCTGTGGATGAAAAATATCTCTTACCTACAGGACTGAATCGATATTTATTCACTTTTTCCCCACATCTTATTCACACCTTTTTCACAAAAGAAAAAATATAAAAAATACGACGACATAAAAGTCGTCGTCAATATCAGTAATAGCTCGAACACTTTCCCCCGGCAATTTAACCTTTATCGCACTCTGTGAAACCGTACATTCGCCAAGGCATAAGGTTGCTAAATACACCCGAACTTCATTGGGCCTATACCCAAGCTGCTCAGTGACCTTCTGAATGTGCGTGAAGTCACCAAATATCTACAAATAGATTATTTTTTTGAATTATTTTTCTCATTGGCAGTTAAAAGCTGCGTCAATAAATCACCTCTCGTCCCTTCTGAGATAAGTGTGAGATCAGCCGAGCTCTCGATCATTCGCTGATATTCTAAAATTTCAAACATTGTAGAAAGCACTTCGGGGTCAGCAGAAATTTTCTCAAGAGTACTTCCCACGATTTGTGGTCGCACCGCCCCAGCCTTTGCAAATTCAATTGATGCTTCTTGTTCCGCGCGACTCGCGATTATATTTACTTGGTTGAGACCATCTTGCTCAATCGCGCTCGTTACCTGACGCAATTGGTTTACTACCTTTTGCTCAATTTGCTTAATCATATTTTCATCCCTAAAGTGCACTTTGCGAATATAGACCGAGCCAAGTTGGTACCCCCACTCTTTTGATTCTGGCGATACTTCCTCGCGCACCGTCCTACTCATCGCATGGCGATTCACTAACATTTGAGCGAGCGGCAAATTACTCAAACTTTTTATTGTCTCGTTTTTTACATTCACCGTAAGTGACCCTTCTGGATCAACATTTTTAAAGATATGCGCAATAGGATCCGTAATAAACATTTCGTACCATACACCGATACCCATGGGCGTGCCCTCTTCAGAGTTTACTGGAATGCTTCGCAGATATCTCTGGTCTAAACTTAGATTACGCATATGCGAAGTCCCAAGCCATCGCACAAAAAACGCACGCCACCCGAGCTCAAGCCACAAAAAGTGAAACCCCGGCTGATCGATTACTCCTACAATATCCCCAAACAATACATACACCCGAGCCTCCTTCTCGCGGATAATTGCATAGAAACCAAAAACCGTTCCAAGCGCGCGTAACACCAGTTCTAAAATAAAGAAGCTGACTGCAAAGAATATTACCAATGGAATTAAATCGCTCATTTTTTTGATTCAAAAATTATTTGCTTTGCTTTCGGCAAAAGTGAAAGCTTCACATTGCGTACATACGCTGACAAAGTTTTGGCGCCATTCTTTTTGATATCGGCAAGTTGCGTCGCGAGTCGATCAAGGAGCTGTACTTCTGCATTTGCCTTGAATGTTTCGATCTCCACCGCACGACGTGATTGTACAATTTTTTGATCAGCACCTGCTTGCGCCAAACTAATTTCACTTGATACATGATTGTGCGCAGTATTGATTGCCGCAAGCGCCGATTCCACCTCAACGGGTGGTTCGAGTGCCGTCATGAGTGCCGCATCGAGCGTAATGCCATAGCGTGCGGCTGACGAGCAACATTCTTCTTCCATATGACGGTTGAGATCGCCTAAATTTTTTCGCAAATCATTAATCGAAGTACCATATGAAGCAGCAAGCGAAGTTTCAGAATCTGCACGTACCGGCGCCTCATAATTTGCAATGCGTTCACGCAAAATCGAAATAAAATAACCAATCACGTGTGCTACAGGATTCGTCACTCCAAAAAGACACGCGTACAAATTTCGCTCCGAAACCGTGTATCGCAATTGCCCGCGTAAATTAATATTGAGCTGGTCTTTGGTTACCGCCTCGAGCGTCGTATTGTGATTATTCGCCAAAGGGCTATCAGGATCATACGCGATATCAATGAGCTCTGTCGCTACTGAAATTTTATGAACCTTCTCCCACGGAAATTTAAAATACGGTCCTCCGGGCTGAATAACTCTCAGCTGTGGGAAGCGATATCGATCTTTTTCATCATCACTCAAAGAGTTTGCGAAATCAGGGATATCAAGAGTTGTGGCGTTGTTTAGTCGCTCAGCTTTACCAAATCGCGTTTTAACCGCACGCTCGTTTTGCTGAACGACATATAAACCGCTCACCAAACAACGAACAAAGAAATACAGCAAAAACCCAAAGAAAATAGAAAGCGGCACCATATACTTTTAGTGTAGCCTATTTATAAGAAAATAAAAAAGCTTCAGAGAAACCAACAATTGTATATTTTGAGAATCGGTACAGCCAAGAATAAAATCGTGCTGGATATGTCAGAAAAACAACTATTGGCTTTCCTAAAGCCTTTTATATAAGAGAATCCCCCATCTGGTGGCCGAAGCCGAGAACCTTACTTAGTATGCACAGTATAGCATATGGCCATCTGCGTGTCAAGCGCTGCTTACAGAGCTATTCTACAAAGGTAAACGCCTTACCTTTTTTGTCGCCGCGACCAGTACGGCCAATGCGGTGAACATAATCATCATAGGTTGCAGGTTTATCAAAATTAATCACATGGCTCACATTTGAAATATCGAGACCTCGTGCGGCAACATCTGTCGCGACCATAATTTGTACCCGCCCATCTTTAAAAAGTCCGAGTGCGCGCTGGCGTTGTGAATGGCTTTTGTTGCCATGAATTGACTCAACGCGAAAACCGCGATGTTCGAGCATGCGTGCGAGCTTTTCAACGCCATGTTTTGTACGGCCAAAAATTAATACTTTATCAAATCCTGGCTGCTTAAGTAAGTTATGGAGCGCATCAAGCTTTGTCTCACCTGCTTTTACTTTTACGATATCTTGCTCAACATTTTTTGCGGTATCTTGAGTTTTTACAGAAATTCGTACTGGATCGCGAAGAAAATCTTTAATCAAATTTTCGATATCGCGTGAAAGAGTTGCCGAGAAAAACAACGTGTGACGCTCAGCCGGCATACGGCCCAACATAAAACGCATATCGTTTATAAAACCCATATCGAGCATGCGATCAGCCTCATCAAGAACGACTGTTTGAAACTGCCCAAGATCAATCATTTTACGCTCCATAAGATCCTTTAGGCGCCCTGGCGTACCGATAAGAAAATTATTTTTGCGGCGAAGTTCAGAGATTTGTTTCCCAATGCTCGCGCCCCCAACGCAACACACAGAAAACATTCGAAGACCATGAGTAAAGCCTTTAAATTCTTGATCAATTTGAATTGCAAGTTCGCGTGTAGGCACCATGATTAAAACATTCTCATGGTAATCGGCAAGTACCTTATTTATAAGTGGTATTAAAAAAGCTGCGGTCTTGCCAGTGCCGGTATTTGCAATACCTACCACATCTTCCCTGCGCAAAATATGCGGAATCGTACGATCTTGAATCGGTGTAGGTGCCACATATCCTTTTGTTACAATATTTTGCTTTAACCGTTGATCAATCTTAAAATCGGTAAATTTGTGTTCAGGTACAAAAAGTTCCACCTGTTCGGTAATAACGGCTTTACTTACAAATCTTGAATTGTCGATATGCTCGCCGCCTCCGGCTTTACGCCGCCCGCGGAACGCTTGAACGCTTTTCGATGCAGGTCCTCTGCTAAATATCGGTTTACTGTATTTACGGTACATAATGTATCCCCATAACTATATATGAAACTGGGTATTTTGTCAAATCCACACTCTTTGTCTATACTACATATATATGAACAACAAAACTCTTATTATCGTTATCGGCGTCGTTGTTATCATCGGCGCAATTATTGGATTTATGATGATGGGCAAACCATCTGGCGAAGTCTCTGACAAAAACCAAGTGGCGCCACAGTCAGGCAATCAAAAGATGTCGATGAAAAGTCTTTTGGCCTCCGGCAAGCCGCAAACATGCACATTTAGTAACGTGAGTGGTGGCGCTGGGAATAGCTCGATGGGCACTATGCAAATTGCAAATGGCAAAATGCGAGGTGATTTCACCACTACCGTCGCGAGCAAAACAACTCAAAGCCACATGCTCATGATTGATAATGTAAATTATGTTTGGGGTGACGAAATGCCCTTTGGAATAAAAATGAATTTAGCAGATTTCGAAAAGCCTGAAAACCAAAAAAACCAAGCTGTCGATCTTAATCAAGAACTTGATTACTCATGTAACCCCGGCACAAATGATCCAAACGCGTTTAACCTTCCTGCAGGTGTCGAGTTTAAAGATATGAATGAAATGATGAAAGGAATTATGCCAACCTCTCCATCGATGGGCGCTGGAAGCGCTGGCAGTATGAACACCTCTCAATGTGGTATGTGCGATCAGGCGCCTGACGCAGAAAGCCGCACACAATGCCGTACCGCTCTTGGATGTAAATAAATGCAAGAAACGCAACCTAGTGCAATCGGCCCAGTCGACGACATAGACCAAAATACTTGGAAATACATCAATCAAAACTGGGGTCTCTGGTACTGGATACCCGCAGTTTTGTTTTTAATCGGCACCATGGCGGCGATTTATTATATCGAAGGAGAAGATGTAATAAATTTAATAGTACTTCCTCTTATGTGGGTTCTTGGAGGCTACGGATACGCGCGAGGAAAAATTGTAGAAGCATTTATCCGCCAATTTGCCGCAGCAAATAATCTTCACTATATAGGTAAAAGCAATGTGCTTGATATGACTGCGGCTCTTTTTGATAGTGGGCACAGTAAAGCTATCAGTCACACGATCGGAGGCATTTATCAAAATCATTCGATTGAGATTTTCTATTACCAATACACTACCGGCCAAGGCAAACAGAAAGCTATTCATCCATACACAGTAGTGAGAATCGCACTCCAAGGTACTGCGCCCGATATTCTAATGGAGTCAAAGAAAAATCTATTCCAAGCCAAACGCAAACGATCTAATCAAAAAGAGCTTTTACTCGAAAGCAATTTTCGAGACCATTTTACAACCTATGTACCCGAAGACTTTGGCATTGAAACATTTGAAATTTTTACTCCAGAGATACTCACGCGACTAATCGATACTGCACAGAGTTTTGATTTTGAATTTATAGAAAGTGCGCTCTATGTATATACTTCGGGTACTATTGAAAAACGAGCACGACTGACGGTGATGCTCGAACTTGCTCAATATCTCATCACAACTATCGGTCCACGCATCACGCGACTTTCCGACGACGTTAAAGCGATGAAAGAAGCGTACGCTAAAAATTAAAAAAATAGGGTAGACCTTTGGTCTACCCTGCGAGCTAGCGTCTCTTATTATTTAGAACTCTATATTGAGCCGTGCCGGTTTTTCGGTTCGCTCTTTCGGAGGAGGAAGCTCACCAAACGCTATTCGCTCGAGAGCATCAAAAAATCCATCAGCGCCCGTATACACATGAGCATTTATTTCATCCATTACCACTGGCTGCCCCGGCAACTCTTCAATCGAAAGTTGAGCTGCTTCTAATGCACGCGACTCTGGGATGCCTAAGGCAACGCCTACAACCGGGATTTCGTAACCGTACCGAGCAAGAAATGCATCGAGAACGCCAGGAAGAGCGAATGCTTTTCCACCTGCAGCAACAACAACGTCCGCGCCGCCGCATCGTGAAGCGGCAAATGTATCAAGCGCTTCAGGATTGCGATGGCAACTGATGACGTTGACACTTGATTCTGGGTCGATGCGACCGTGAAGTTCCTCTCTGACGTATATGGATTTAAGCAAATCAGCCACCTGTGGGATATCGTTTTCGCTCCCGAACACAAACGCAATACGTGTTTTGGGTCTCGGTAAATGAACGCCGAGCTTTGAGCGGAAATAGTCTTCTATCCTTTCACCTGTGAGACGCGAGAAAATATACCGATAGGTCTGCGTAAGCGCTCTTACAAGAGACTCTGGAATCTCAATTCCGTGTACCTGAAGAACATGTTCCAGATTTTCGGGCGTGAGTTTATTGATGCCGAGTTTGAGACCGAGTTGTCGTGCTCGTTGTTTGTCAAAAGGATTTGGAGCCTTGCGCTCGCTTGCCTTTCTTCCTTCTAGCCATTCTATACGTGACCACCAGCGGCTCGAATCGGGTGTGGCGACCTCATCTCCTAGCCTTACGATTCCTTGAGAGTCAGTGCCGAACTCCAATTTTGTATCGGCAAAAATGATTCCGCGCTGTTCGGCATACTTCGAAACTATATCGAAAACTTGAAACAACATCTCAGCCTCTCGTGGATACTGTGCACGAACGGTTGCCGCATCAAGTGGCTCGTCATGCCCCACGTCAGCTTTCGTAGTTGGAGTATCAATGACCTTGGGAAGCCTGTCTCCATCTTGAAGACCTGCGAGAAGTTCGTGGCCACAGACCATACCAGTCCTAATATAATCTTTTAGACCTGATCCTGTGATATACCCACGAGCAATGAATTCGACGGGGTCCATAGTCAATTTCTTCACTACCATTGCGTGCAACTGAAGACCAAGATTTCCCACAAGATGCGGGGGAAGAAAACTGTCGATGTCTCTTCCGGCAACCACGAAGTGGTTAGGAATACCATGCTTCGCAAGTAGATTGAACCAGAAATGGCTCATCGCGTTAAGAATCATGCCTTTTTCAGGGATGAGGCACTTAAGAACAAAATCAAAAATACTTAGACCGTCGGTCGCAACTACCAAAAGATGATCATTGCCGAGATCGTACGTGTCACGCACTTTGCCACGAGAAATCAGGGGAAGCCCTTCGAGTATAGGGATCGAGAGTCGTGCTGGTGAAAGCGTTGCCATGATGAGTCTCTCCTTTTTTTGGTTGACGAGGTACTGCTCCTCTATACTACTATCATACCAATGAAAAAATTTCCATCTGATGCTAAACTTGCAAGTACGCAGTGGGAAAAACTGATGAACAACTTATTTCAGATCACGACAAGGGCGATACAGAGGCATTCGCTTTTTTAGTTGAGCGCCATCTCAAGCAGGTTTTTAATTTTGCGTATCGACTTTCGGGTAATTCACATGACGCCGAGGATATTACTCAAGAATCATTCTTAAAAGCCTGGCGCAAGCTAAAACAATATCAGCGCAATAAAAATTTTAAACCATGGCTATTTAGTATTGTGCACAACTCCGCAATTGACATGCTTCGAAAAAAGAAGGATTTTGTATTTTCAGATTTTGAAACTGATGCTGGAGAAAATCCTCTTATCGATTCGCTCGCTGATCCCGACCCCCTCGCTGACGAGTTATTTGCAAAAGTAGAAGACAGAAAAATTGTAGATAACCTATTTGCTCGCCTTGCGCCAATCTATAAAGAAGTACTCATGCTTCACTATAATAATGATTTTACTTTTGAAGAGATCTCTCAAGCTCTCGGCAAACCACTCCATACAGTAAAAAGCCAACATCGCAGAGCAATCATGAAACTCAAAGAAATACTAAAAAAAGAAGACTAATAAACAAACTGCACCAAAAATAAGCTTTCACTCGTATACCTATATATGTGGGAAATGTTGGAGATCGAACCGCCAAAAGAGCTATATCATAGAATTCTTACCCAAATTACACTTGCCAAGCGCCGCAGGGTGCGTATTCGCCTTAGCCTTTTAAGCGTGACCATCGCAGGGTCTGCAGTCGCCTTAATACCTGCGGCTCAATATACAGTCAAAGAATTTGCTCAGTCAGGTTTTTATCAATACCTATTACTCGCATTTTCTGATAGTGGCACTCTCGCTTTATACTGGCGTGAGTATATGTTTACGCTTGTCGAATCACTGCCACTTATTGGAGTTACACTAGTGTTGTCGGGCATTTTTGTACTTCTTGGATCATTAAAATTAGCATTAAAAAATTATGAACTTCAAAGAAATTATACAATCAAAAGCGTTTAGAAAAATCTTATACGGCATTGGCGCACTTATCATCGCCATGCTAATTTTTCATGCAGGAGTGTTTGTCGGCTATCACAAAGCAGCATTTTCATATCGATACGGCGATAATTATTATAAAACATTTGGAGAACCTCGCGGGCATATGCCGCGCGGATTTGGTCGTGATAATTTCTCAGACACACACGGAGCAATCGGCAAAATTATTAAAATTAACCTCCCGACACTTATTATCTCTGACAAAAATAATATTGAAAAAATAATTCTTATCAAAGACGATACTCAAATCAACCGTTTTCGCGAGACTCTTAAACCTACCGACTTAAAAATTGACGATTTTGTTGTAGTTATCGGCACACCAAATAATCAATCTCAAGTTGAAGCAAAACTTATTCGACTCATGCCCACACCTCCGGAATCAATACAAAATAAATCAGACACACAATAAAATAAATAAGATGAAAAAGATAAAAACATTCAAGGCATTCATACTCAAACATAAAATTGCCAGCGTAATCATTGGGACGTTAGTTTTGGGAATTAGCTACTGGGGGTACAAAAACCTTTCCAGTACTACAACTGAAACTCGTTACATAACTTCTGCCGTGGAACGCGGAGCAATTATTGTATCAATTACGGGAAGCGGCCAGGTATCCGCCTCAAATCAAATCGATCTAAAACCGAAAGCTTCGGGTGAAGTAACCTATGTTGGCGTTACCAATGGCCAACAAGTGAAAGCGGGCACCCTTCTTGTCTCGCTTGATGCACGCGATGCACAAAAAACAGTGCGTGATGCAGAAGCTAACTTACAAAGCGCAAAAATTTCTCTCGAAAAACTTCAAAAACCCGCCGACAACCTTTCGCTCATCCAAGCTGAAAATTCTCTCGCTCAGTCAAAAGAATCTGTACAAACTGCAAAAAATGACTTAGTAAAAGCCTATGAAGACGGGTTCAATACCGTTGCAAATAGTTTTCTGACTCTCCCTGCTATCATGTCAGGGCTTCAAGATATACTCTTTACCACCACAAACGGTCTTGGCAATAGTGGGCAGGCAAACATTGATTTTTACACAGATACGGTCGGAGCATATGACTCAAGGGCGAATGAATATAATACCGATACAAAAGTAAAATATGCTACCGCACGAACTGCGTATGAAAAATCATTTTCAAATTACAAATCAACGAATAGATCATCGGATATCAAGTCAATTGAATCGATCATAAATGAATCATACGAGACCACGAAAAGTATTGCGGAAGCAGTCAAAAGCGCAAACAATTTAATTCAATTTTATAAAGATAAACTTACGGAACGAAACCTTACGCCATCAACAGTCGCAAATACACACCTTGCAAACCTCAATACGTATACAGGACAGACAAGTACCGCCCTCACAAATCTCTCAAATGCAAAAAACACACTCCAAAGCGATAAAGATGCAATTGTAAATGCCGAGCGCACTATCATAGAAAAAACTGAATCTCTTGCCAAACTCAAGGCGGGCACCGATGCGCTTGATTTGCAATCAGCCCGCCTCACCGTCACCCAGCGAGAAAACTCATTACTCGATACAAAAGAAAACCTCGCCGATTATTTTATCCGCGCGCCATTTGACGGCACAATCGCAAAAATAAGTGTCAAAAAATCTGACTCCGTGTCTTCAGCAACATCGCTCGGTACCATTATAACTCGGCAAAAAATTGCTGAAGTATCTCTTAACGAGGTAGATTCAGCAAAAATAAAAATAGACCAAAAAGCGACTCTCACATTTGATGCCATTGAAAATTTGAGTATTTCAGGCAAGGTTGCAGAAATTGATACAGTTGGAACGGTATCACAAGGTGTCGTTACCTACACAGTAAAAATAAATTTTGACACTCAAGATGAACGCATAAAAGCAGGCATGAGTGTTAGTGCTGCGATAATCACTGATTCAAAACAAGACGTACTTACCGTTCCAAATAGCGCCGTAAAATCACAAGGCAATCAATACTATGTTGAAATATTTGATGCACCACTTATGGAAAGTCAAAGCGCCACCGGTTCAACTTCACCAACTCCTCCGCGTCAACAGATGATTGAGGCAGGCCTTTCAAATGATACGTCAACAGAAGTCATTTCAGGTCTCAAAGAAAACGATCAAATTGTAACTCGAACAATTTTAGGCGCTACAAGTCAAACAACCACACAAGCACCGAGTCTACTCGGAAATACTAGTGGGAATAGAACTGGTGGCGGAGCAGTTCGAATCCCCCGTTAATCATGATTGAAATCAAAAATATAACAAAAACATATCATACGGGAGACATTAATTTTAAAGCCCTCAACGATGTAAGCTTTACCATTGAAGACGGCGAATTCGTTGCCATTATGGGACCTTCCGGATCTGGAAAATCAACACTCATGCACATCTTGGGAGCTCTCGACACACCCACCAGCGGCACTTACTTTCTTGATGGTAAAGATGTATCGACATTGAGCGACGACGAGCTTGCCGATATTAGAAAAGATAATATAGGATTCGTATTTCAAGCATTTAACTTACTCCCCCGCGCAACCGTACTCCGCAACGTCACGCTCCCGCTCGTCTACGCGGGTGTAGAAAAAACGGAACGAACAAAACGAGCAAAAAAAGCACTTCATGCAGCAGGCTTCGATGAATCTCACTTTGAACACATGTCAAACCAACTTTCAGGTGGACAAATCCAACGTGTCGCCATCGCACGCGCGCTAGTTAATAGCCCAACGCTTATTCTTGCTGACGAACCGACGGGAAATCTTGATTCAAAAACTGGAGAGATAGTGCTTGATACGTTTCGCGCACTCAATCGTGATTTGGGTCGAACCATCGTATTGATCACTCATGAATCTGAAGTAGCCAACTCGGCAGATCGTATCATCCACATAAAAGATGGTAGACTTATCAGCGACAAAAAGAATCATCAGAAAAAATAAATATTTCTATGACAACACTAGATATCTTAGAAGAAACATACCGAGCGCTATCAGCAAACAAAGCTCGATCCGGCCTCACAATGCTTGGTATTATTATTGGCATTAGTTCCGTCATAGCAATGGTCTCCATCGGGCAAGGCGCTCAAGGGTCAATCCAGGCAAGTATCCAATCGATCGGCTCAAATCTTATTCTAGTGAGCCCCGGTGCACAACGTGGACCAGGCGTTCAGGTCAGTGCTGGCCGAGGAAGTGCGCGCACTCTCACTCAAGCAGATGCAGACGCAATCGCAACTCAAATACCACTTGCGAAAGCAGTTGCTCCAGAAATTTCTGGACGCTATCAAGTCACAAGTAAGGGGAAGAACACCAACACGTCCGTTATTGGCACAACGTCAGCCTATCCCAATGTTCGTAATATCGTTATTGATCAGGGCTCATTTATCACCGATCAAAATACTCGCAGTCTCTCAAAAGTTGCGGTACTTGGACCTACGACGCGTGATGATTTATTTGGAGAAGGCATAAACGCAATCGGACAAACTATTCGTATTAAAAATATTGAATTTAAAATTATTGGTATTACAAAAGCAAAAGGTGGATCTGGCTTTGGCAGCCAAGACGATATAATTTTTGTACCACTCACAAGCGCTCAACGTTTTCTCGCTGGCGACACATACGTGACAACCGTAAGTGTACAAGCACAAGACGCAGAATCTATGTCAACGATTCAACAAGAAATTACCGATCTACTGCTGGAGCGCCACCATATTTCCGACCCACAACTCGCAGACTTTAGCACCTTCAATCAAGCAGATATCGTTGCAACCGCATCAAGCGTCACACAAACATTTACCATTCTTCTTGCGGCAGTCGCAGGAATTTCACTTATCGTCGGTGGTATCGGCATTATGAATATGATGCTCACAACAGTAACCGAACGAACACGCGAGATTGGCCTTCGTAAAGCGATTGGAGCAAAGCGACACGATATTAATCTTCAATTTCTTTCAGAAGCAGTAATGCTCACTTTTATTGGTGGATTTATAGGAATTATATTCGGATGGAGCATATCCTTCGCTATACGATATTTTGGCATCTTACAAACAAGTGTTTCGCTTTCTTCGATCCTTCTTGCTTTTGGTGTATCGACAATAATTGGAATAGTTTTTGGATACTACCCAGCTCGGCGTGCCGCACGACTTAATCCAATCGATGCCCTAAGATTTGAATAATAAAAAGGTCAATAAAAAATATTAATGTATTAATTTAAAAACTATGAAAAAAATAATCATAATTATTATAGCAATTGTATTTATTGGAAGTGGATCATTTTATGGTGGCATGAAGTACGGTACAAACAAAGCTACAACAAATATCCAAAACATGCGTCAAGTGAGAGGTCAACAATTTGTCAGTGGAGGAGCAGGAGGGCCTCGAAGCGGCCAAGGCAGTGGTGAAGGCTTTACTGCAGGAGAAATTATTTCTAAAGATGACAAAAGTATAACCATAAAACTTCGTGATGGTGGGTCAAAAATTATTTTCTTAACTACCACGACTCCTGTCACAAAAAGTGCAACTGGATCCATGGAAGACCTTAGCGCCGGAACTCAAGTAGTCATCACAGGCAAGGCAAACCCTGACGGTAGCTTAAGCGCAGAATCAATACAAATTAGGCCCCTATTGCCGTCAAATTCTAACTAAAAAATTATTTCTTATCTTCAAAGAGAATTCTTGCAAGACGAAGATCGTCATACGAGCACACCCCTCGCAACTTATCAAAAACAGGCTTAAGTCGATCTGTACCAATTTCTGCAAACGCTGAATAAATTTTTGGAAGTGTCTTTCGTAACGCAGGCGATACAAGCGCAGACACATCTGTGCGATCAATTCGCCCATCGTCATAAAGGTCGACAACATGCCCAGAGATTGTAGTCGCCGCAAGAGAACGCGCTTTGGCAATTTCACGAATAGATTTACCCTCTTTTATGAGTGAGAGTGTTTCCTCAAGCGTCGCGCCTTTTGATTTATCTTTTTTTATACGAGACACGCCCCCGCCTTCGATTTTGCCACCATACGCGACAATAAAACTATTGATAAGTTTTGTATGTTCTTCATCTGAAATCCCACTAATTTTTTTTTCTGCAAAGGCTGAGCTTTCTTTAAAATTTTGATCTTGAGCACTCGTCTCTGGATGGACTTCGAGTGCGCGAGTATTCCACCCTAAAAGATTAAGCCCTGCGAGTGTCCGCACCCGCGAGAGAGCGACATACCCCTGACCATATTCAAACGCTTGTGAAAGATCTATCACTGCCGCATCAAGCGTCATACCCTGAGATTTATGGATTGTAATGGCCCATGCAAGACGCAATGGTACCTGTGATATTCGTGCGAGTACTCTTGTGCCATCGGTGATTGCCCACTCCATAACCTCGACTGCAATGCGCCGCCCCGATACTGTCAAAACAATCGGCATACCGTTACCCCCAAATTTTTCTATAACGCCCTGTGTGCCGTTTACGAAGCTTCCATTTGGATTATTTTTTGTAAATATCACGCGCGCCCCAATTTTCAATGAGAGAACTTCTGGTGAAAGACACCCCCGCTTGAGCGTCGAGGTAAGTGCATCGGCTCCATACGAAGTCATCATAAATTGTTGAACCCTGCCTTCGAGTGCGGCAAGACGCCCATCATTAACTCGATCTACATCTACATTGTGCGCATACAAGCGCGTGATATCGCCAAGGTCTTGAGCTGCCTCAACCTTGCGAGATGTAAGTAAATCGTGTGCGGTTTCGTCGACAGAACCCGCTCGTACGGTTGAGAGAAATTGTAAAAATATTTCATCATCTTGTCGGTATTGTTCTGAAAGATAACATGCGACCGGCTTGAGATCCTGCCACGCATGAGCGTTAAATGCAAACTGCGCTAATTCTTTTTCATTTTTTCGATTTGATACTGGTGGCAACTGAAAAAAATCTCCAACGAGTACAACTTGCAGCCCCCCAAATGGTTCATCTCTTTGTCGTACCTCACGACACACTAAATCAACCATATCAAAAGTACCCGCCGAAAGCATCGAAACTTCATCGATAATTAATATACGTGCCCGAGTAATACGTTTTACAACGCGCTCATTTGAAGAAATAGTATCAAGATCACTTTCTGAAAGAAGAGTGCGAATTCCAATACCACTCCACGAATGAATTGTCATACCACCGATATGTGCTGCCGCGATCCCAGTTGACGCAGTAATAGCAGGCTCAATGTCATGAGCGCGTAACCATGCGACATATTGGTTTACAGTATACGTCTTACCTGAACCGGGCTCACCAGTCAAAAAAACATTTGCGCCAGTCTGTAAAATCTTGAGAGCCGTCTCTTGTTTCATCCGCACAGTATACCAATGTATTTATTTTCGTGATAGTGTAGCCGTGGAATACATTTATAACCGAACGCCCGAAAGGACAGAACAATGAGCGAAGACGAGTCTCGTTACGCGCATCGTGGAGTTTCTTCATTAAAACGTGACGTTCATAGAGCTATAGCAAAACTCGATCAAGGTCTTTTCCCTGGAGCATTTTGCAAGATACTGCCTGACCATCTCGGCAGTGACCCCTTATATTGCAACATTCAACACGCAGATGGAGCTGGCACAAAATCAAGTCTTGCCTATCTCGTCTGGAAGCTTACGGGCAATCTCGATGTTTGGAGGGGCATAGCTCAAGACAGCCTCGTTATGAATCTGGATGATATCGGGTGCATTGGCAATACAGGTCCATTTTTGATTTCTTCAATCATCGGGCGAAACAAAGCTCTCATACCGGGTGAGATTCTTAAAGCCCTCATTGAAGGGAGCCAAGAATTCTGTGACCTTCTAAGCGATCTGGGGATCCCCTGTCACTTCAGCGGCGGAGAAACTGCAGATATTGGCGACCTCAATCGAACAATCACAGTAGATAACGTTATCACCGCGCGTATGCGACGAGCAGATGTCATTGATGCAAGCAAAATCAAAGCACCCGCATTGATTGTAGGATTTAGCTCAACCGGACAAGCGCGTTGGGAGAAAGAACCCAACTCTGGGATTGGTTCAAATGGACTTACGAATGCGCGACACGATGTATTGGCACCTTTCTATCGAACTCATAAAGAAACGTATGCTCCTGAAACAAATCCCAAGCTTATCTATTGTGGCAAGTACACGCTCGATGAACCATTGCCAGGCGACGAAAGATTTACCATTAAATCCGCGCTCCTTTCATCTACGCGTATTTATCTTCCGCTACTTACAGAACTTTTAGACTGTGTAGGCGGAAGGGATTATCTCTTGGGCATTATCCATTGCTCTGGCGGAGGACAGACCAAAATCGGCAAGTTTGGAGGCTCTGGAATTATTTACCGCAAAAACAACTTGTTCCCAATTCCACCTCTCTTCCGAGTGCTCCAAAACGTTCGCAATTTGACATGGTATGAGATGTATTCATCGTACAGTATGGGACATCGACTTGAGGTAGTAGTACCATCACATAATCTCGCCGATGAATGTATAGACGTTGCTCGTGAATGTAACATCGACGCGCAAGTAATCGGCGAAGTAATCCCAAACCCTGAGAATCAATCCGGGAGAGAAGTTCTTATACAATCAAGCGAAGGCGAGTTCAGTTATAAATTTTAACTGCACTCTCACAAAAAAAACCGCTCTCATAGTGAGAGCGGTTCTTTCTTAGCGGCAATTATGCGCGTGATACATTGGTGGCAGCAGGACCTTTGTCCCCATCGACTACTTCAAAGCTGACCTTGTCGCCAACTTTTAATTCGTCAAATGTCACGCCACTCAATTCCTTGGAGTGAAAGAAAAGATCCTTTGCCTCGCCTTCGCGAGAAATGAATCCAAATCCTCTATCCGTAAGAGTCTTGATTGTTCCAGTCATTACGATTGTTTTTATAATTATTTGCACCGACTACTCGACTTTGTTTCGGGCACCTTACCTTGTCGTCATATTATAGCAGACTTACTTTTCTAAATCAAGTACCTCGTCAATACGGATATTTGCCACAAATTCGGGCGCATGACTCACTAAAATCATTGCCCCGTCATACTTATTGAGCGCTGCGCCGATAATTGGCAAATGACGAAAATTTATGTGGTTTGTAGGTTCATCTAATATGAGAAGTCCTGGCTTTTGCAGTACAAGGCGAGCAAACGCAACAAGCCCCTTTTGACCCTCTGATAATCGCCCAATCCGTGTGCCAATTAACTCCGGCGTTATTAAAAATCCTGCCGCGGTGGCACGCAATGTTTCTTCTACTTTTTTATCCATCACTTCCATTAGTGACTCATATACCGTGTCGTCAAAATTAAGCGTAGAAAAATCTTGTCGATAATACCCAACACGAACTCCCGGTGTAATTTTTAACCCTTTCGCAGTACCTGATGCAAGTGATTCCAAAAGCGTCGTCTTCCCAATGCCATTTGGACCTCGAATCAACAGGTGATGATTTTTCTTTAATTTAATATCAGCCTTGTGTGTAACCGGCTTATGATTTTTTATTGTTATATACGAAGATATCTGCAAAATATCACCAACCGTATCAAACTGTGAAGGTATCACGAACCCTTTAATTGTTTTATCTTCTCTGCGCACGTCCATCATCTCACTTTCAAGTTGCTCAGTTTTCTCACGCATCTTTTTGGCGACATTACGCATCTTGCCACCCTTTTGAGCGAAAAAATTTGCCTTATCTTTATTCTCTTGAATCTCTTTTGCGAGCTGAGCGTTTTTCTTATTTTCGCGCTCAATTCGTGCAGTAATATCTTTCACTACATCAAAATAATTTCCAACATGCTGTTCTACTTTACGAGTAAAAACATCGAGATACAACACTCCACTTGTAAACGCATTTAAAAACTCAGCATCATGTGAAATAACAATACATGTTTTTTTATACCCGACTAAGAATTCGGTTAAGTGAGCAATTCCTGCTTTGTCGAGATTGTTGGTCGGCTCATCGAGTAGCAACAAATCAGGATTTTGAATCAAAGCTGAAGCAAGCAACAAACGCGCTTGCTGACCACCAGAAAAAGTTTTAATGACTTTATCATATGGCGCTTTAAGATGTACTACTTCGAGCACTTCATCGATACGAGGATCGATTGCATATATTTTTTCCGAAAAACAACGCTCAAAAAACTCGCGCACTGTTAGATTCATTTGATCTCGAGGAATTACTTGGCGCGATACTGCCATCGTTAAACCTCGGCCAAGATGAATCTGCCCCGACTCAGGCTTTAATTCTCCGGTTACTAGTTGGAATATCGTACTCTTGCCTGCACCATTTTGCCCCATCAGTGCAACCTTCGCACCTTGGCGCAAAGGAAAACTCACCTCATGTAAAATGGGGTGATTATGACCGTAATCAAACGATACTTCTTCAAATCGTAAAATAACCTCTTCGCGGGACATCCCACTAGAATACAGTATTTTTGAAAAAATTGAAACTGATTTACTTATACCATTCTCGATGCTTTAACTCTGATAGCGCGATAACCGCTGCCTGCAAATAATACTCCGTACGATTTATTATGCCATCGGTAAGGTGCCCTAAACCTCCGATGCCTTGTTTTATATTTGTCGTTCCAAAAAATTTATCGTTTGCGTCACCAAGTTCCATGCCATCATGTATATATTTTGCAATTTTCGGAGGTAAATAAAAGTGAGAAGTTGAAGATTCTGCGGTAATTCCGGTGCGATCTGCAATAGCAATCCAGGCTCGGTTATAAAGCCGATCTCCCTCTCTAAAGAGACCTCCTTCTTGGCCTATCCAAAAATCTGCATCGGGATGCTTTTCTTTAATAAACGCTACCCGATTAGTCGCACCTTTTCTTGTTTCTTCGCCTATTGGCTGATCGGGCACCCCAGATTCTGACTTTGCCTCTTTAAAGACAAACTCTTCCTGTGGAAAAACCATCGTAAAAGCCCTCCGCGCGACTTCAACTTTGACTGGATTTGTCGATGCAACAATGACCGTTTTTGGCTCCAACACAATACCTAGCACTAATAATTTACGTAGTAATTAATTTTTGCTTGCGCCTTTAGAGAATCGATAAACGACGCTGCTGCCTCAGAAAACTTTTGCTGTTTTATTTGAGCTTTAATTTGATCGTTATATTCAGCCTCTTGGCCTTTTGGAATCGTGACTTTATTGTCTGTAATAAATTTTTTGATTTCTTCATCAGATACCTGAGTTTTGTCAGCAAGTAATTGTTCTAATTTTTTTCGACTCGCTAACTGCTTACGCAGCTCAACCTCAGTAAGATTTTGCGATTCGAGAGCTCCAGCTAGTGTCTCCCCTTGAGCTTGTAGCTGCACTTCGATTTTTTTTATTTCTTCGTTGACTGCCTCATCACTTACAGAAATCGACTTTTTTTGAGCTTCGTCGTCGATAAGTTTTTGAGTGATTATCGCGTTCAGTGCTGCCTTACCTGATTCGCTTTCAAGTTGTGCAATAAGTGCGAGCCTGCTGACAGGTGAACCATTAACCGTCGCTGCGACAAGCAAGCCTTTATACGTAAACCCGACCGCTCCGACAACAATAAGCACCGCAAGTATAATTGCAGTTTTTTTATTAATCGGGCTAAACTTTTTTACTTCTGCTACGGGCTGCTCTTGCTCAGATATTGTTGATACTTCTACAGGAGTTTGATCCATAAATTAATTTAAGAATTACTAATAAAAATGTACTCTATACTATATCACAATGCCTATAATTTTTCGATTTCCTTTAGATCTCTATCCGGTACATACAAAATAATCAACCCGACCAAAATACCCCCTATAGCCGTCCACATATGACTGCCACCAAAAATTAACAAGTCCATTGCATCTAGAACATACCAAGCCCCACGCCAAATTAAAACCAATCCGATAACAATAGAAAAGTTTTTAGCAAGATACTGTATAGTTAATTTGTTTTTTGGCATATTCCTTGGCAATTATTTATTCTTATTATAAACGACTCTACACTACGGGCAACTTATAACCTTACAAATTGAATACCTAAAAACTTATTACCTCTCATATTAAACACCATACACTACACGAGCATCTTTTATTATTATGGTTTTATCCATTTAAAAATTTTCTGAAAGGGCGAGCCCTTACCAGACATCCTTTTTTGAATTTCATCTATTTTCAAAGTGGTAGCGCGATACCCTTCAGATATCAACTCGCGATATTTTGTAAAATCAGAGCCGGTAAATGCGTCTAGATTGGGTTCGATGTATATCGCGTCTTTCGCAAGAGTATCGAATTGCGCCCGATACAGTAGCTGATTTGATTTATCTACGATGTCAAACCAATTTCTTGGCGGAGTATGAGAGTATTTCTTCATCACATTTACACCGATCTTTATTTCCGCGCCCATATCATCGAGCTCTGAAACTGGGAGTAACTCGAGCAAGCCACCGTCAAGAAGCATGCGCCCATCAAAACTAACGGGAGAAAATATCGCAGGAACTGCGGAACTCGCAAGAAGTGCAGGGATAAGGCTGCCTTTTCGGAATACAACTTTCTCTCCTGTGGAAATATCGACTGCTACAATTGCGAGCGGGATGGACGCATCTTCAATATTCGGTCTGCCAAAAATGCTCTCGAGGATTTCACCAAGTTTCGCGTTAGAAAAAAAACCAAACCTTGAAGGAGAAACTTTGGTAATCGCCCTCCAAGACAATTCGTTTATCTTTTCAGTTATTTTTTCTTCTGGTACAGCAAACGCATGGCATGCAGCAGCGATCGAACCGGCGCTTGTTCCCGCAATACTGCTTAGGGAAATGCCATGATCTTTGAGCGAATGCAATACTCCGAGGTGAGCTAGCCCCAGAGCCGCTCCGCCGCTCAGCGCTATACCAACATGCGGCTTCTTTTTCATATATTTATTATACTCTCCCATTTAATATACCCCCAAAATCACCCTTATAAATCACATAGTCATAAATAACAATAAATATATATTGACAAACGATAAGTACTAAATTAGGATGTATATATAAATAATTTATACGAATCGCCTATGAAAAAAAGTTCAATAATATTTCTTCAGGTAGTCATTGTGCTCATAGGCGTCGGCGCTCTTGCCTTTTTACTTTCGGAGCCCCACTTTGAGGGAAGAAATGCTCACGCTACCCTCTTTCAGATATATTTCAACGATCCATTCTTGGTGTATGCGTATACAGCGTCCATCGCTTTTTTTGTAGCATTGTATCAAGCATTTACACTACTCGGGTACATCGGACAAAATAAGGTATTCTCATTAAACTCCGTGAGGGCTTTACGGATCATAAAATACTGCGCGATAACCATTGTCGCTTTTACTGTACCAGCAGTAGCCTACCTATTTATAGTTCGCCCCGAAGATGACATCGCGGGTGATGTGGCTATGGGTGTTGCCATAACTTTCGTTTCAATCGTAATCGCCACTGCCGCGGCCGTGTTTGAAAAACTTTTACAAAGTGCTGTGGATATAAAGTCTGAAAACGACCTAACTGTTTAATTAAAAAATATGGCAATCATAACTAACATTGACGTCATGTTGGCGAAACGGAAGATGAGCGTCACCGCGCTCGCAGAGAAAGTCGGCATTACGATGGCCAACATTTCTATCTTGAAAAACAGCAAAGCAAAAGCGATCCGACTATCAACACTGGAGGCGATTTGCAAAGCACTAGAATGCCAGCCTGGAGATATTTTGGAATATAAAAAATAACCAAAAATTATTTTAATATAAAAATAAAACGCCACCTGCTAACTATTAACCAGGTGACGAGTTGCAACCGAAAATAAATTACATTGGGCGTGCTTCCCAGCGTGGCCCAATATTTAAATATTTTTTGACAATACCTGCGACTGCACCAGCTCCTCGCGAATAAGTAAAATTCTCTTTATCTCCCAACTTCCTTGCAAGCTCATCGCTTTGCTCCACAACAAATTTTAAATATTCTTTTTTGCGAAATGCTTCCATTTCCAATGCGCCGAGCTCTTTGGATTCATCAAGGTTAAAGTTTAAGCGTTCATCTATAGCTATTTTCGTTCCCATGGATAACTCGGCATCAACTTTTTTACGCAATTCTTCAAGAGACTCCTCGCCCGTGATGTTTTCTTCTCTGCCCGCCATCATAAAAGCAGCTGTATCTTGAGTACGCATTCGTGGACTAAAGAAT
>ERZ1292625.1881-Hain-H41-01um-R1-1881-length-21816-cov-115_pt1 | contig 21816 bp, 30 predicted proteins | sample MGYA00564400_ERZ1292625 | MGnify/ENA primary metagenome ERZ1292625 (study PRJEB36523, sample SAMEA6512639) | groundwater metagenome | collected 2019-01-08 | study: AquaDiva: Metagenomics assemblies of 32 groundwater samples
GGTCGGCTTTTGCGAGCAATTCGTAGGTGCTGATCCCGACAAGCCAGCCGGAATGAGGGCGAGACGACTTTTGCTTCTTTGGCCACTTGCACATATTAGCCTCCTAGTGGATGTAAGCCAAGCATGATCCGGCGGATGTCGCTTGTAGAGAGGGCTTTTCGTAAAACAATCAGCTCATCCTCCTTCCCAGCCAAGAACCCTGACGCGGTATGTGACCACCGACCAGCTATGGCGCTGAGCGCGTTTGTAAAATCTCCGGTATACGTGCCGGACGCTCCATCAGGCTTGCCATCCACGTAAATTTGTATCGTGCCCCCGGAGCGAGTGAACGCGATGTGCCGCCACACCAAGTCGGCAATAGCAGATGCTGATGTGACCATTGCTGCATTGTTATTCGCCGCAAATTTTATCAAATTGCCATCCACACCTCTGTCAATGTACAACGCATAGCCACTTGGTAGGGTGAAGTCTCCTTTAGCAAACAGGACGGCAGAATTTGTCACGTTGTCCCTGTACACGTGAAGCGCGAAAGTGAAATCGCCTGTGCCAAAATCGAAGTCAGCCACGTCACCGAAGTCGATGTAGCTAGTGGTCCCATCGAAGGAAGCTCCCTTGCCAAATCTCCCGGTAACGTAGGTAATCGCCGTATCCGTTCCGTTGTGGGCGTTTCCGCTTCCGTCGGTCGAGTTTCCCTCGAAGCGGTAAAGACCTTTCATGTTTGGCGTATGCAACATTAGCTATGCCTCCGCTGCTACGAAGTTCACACAATGCAAAACGGTCGCCGACTCCGCGACAAACTCCACAAGGTCGATTGCACTGGCGGTCGTCGATAGCACTGGCTCAGCCCCTCCGGGAAATTTGAACTCGGCGTTCCACGTCAGCGTCCGCGAGCCCGTGGCATCCTGTTTGATGATGAAAACATACCTTGCACCGGCGGTAACGTTGCTAGGCGTTCCCATCGTGCGGTTAGCCGTGAGCGTCACCGTGCAGAGGCTTCCGGAGGCGAAATCGACGGCGATGGTTACTGCGTCCGTCAGCGTCTGAGCGCCAAGAGCGACCTGAAAGCCGGTTAAGGTGTTCGTTGTCGCGTTGTACGTCAGGCCAGCATCCCCACCGAAGGCACTGGCATTGTTATACTGAACTTGGGTATTACTGCCCCCAGGAGTAGCACTTCCCCAACTTAGAGCACCTGCTCCATCGTTTGTGAGAATTGTGCTTGCTCCTCCTTGGGCACCAGGCATGGTAAGAGTGTGCGATGTAACGGTTGCGGGAACAGCAACTGTCAACGTGCCACTAGTTGCGCCATTCAACCCAACCTGACGGAAGGCTACACTTGAAGCGGTTCCGATGTCTTGCGGCGTCGTAAGAGTCGGATTTCCAGCAACCCCATCGCCGTTCGCCACAACAACTTGATTCGCTGTTCCAGTCACCGCCCGAACCGCCGCTGTACCCGCGCCTGTTCGAGCAATAAGTCCGTTCGCCGCAAGGCTCGCAACTGCCGCAAGATCGACATCATAAGCCTGTACATCGGTGCCAATCACAATGCCCAGGTTAGTGCGGGCAGTTGCGGCGTCCGAAGCTCCGGTTCCTCCATCGGCAACAACCACGTCGGCTCCACCAGTTACAAGGACGGTCCCAGTTATATCCTGAGCGGTCCATGTTCGAGTTGTAGCGGTTGTCAGCCCATCGACTTCGATTGCAAGCAATTTGGTTGCGTCAACGGAGCCTTTCATAATCGCGGTCGAGTCGATGAAGGGTGCGGCTCCGAAAGGGCCGACGACTGCGCCAGCGTCATCGATCTGATACAAACCACCAGACTTGAAGTAGAGTTTCCACTTCGTTGCCGCTGGTGTTACCGGGTCGGCCGCAAGTTCCGTTTCGAGGACTGCATTTTGGCCGCAATCTACTGTACTGGTAAAGGCACGTGTGCCATCGGCCTTTATATAGATTGAGTGATCGTCGTCACCGAGTCCGGTAAGTTGTCCGTGATCGGGTGATATTGTGACTTGAAGACCCATTTAAGTCTCCTGAACTCCGCTGATGACTGCTGTGCAACCAACTGCGCCCGCTTGCACTTGGATAGTATCTCCAGCTGTGTGCTGAACTTGACACCCATCCCAAGACAACATCGAATTTGCCGGAAGAGAATAGTCATAAATGAGCGCGTTATTCGTTGTGGCTGATCCTGCATTGGGAACAAGAAAAACTCGAATCGTGGTTCCGGTAGTTGCAGTGTTGCAAATGTCGATATTCTTTATTAGCGCCGTTGTTGAGGCAGGAACCGTGTAGAGTGTCGAAACGGCAGTTCCGATTGCACTTTGACCAAGTTGTCTTAGTGTGAACGTTCCGGCCATTTATAACCCCACGTAGGTTAACGCGTTTGTCGCCCCGCCGCTACCGGAGAATTCAACTTGATCCAACGCTAAGTGTGTAATGTGAAATTCGCCATTTTGCGTCACCGGAATCCAGCTAGTTCCATTGTCGAAATAAATGTCGTGCGGTACCTTATCGGTAGCGATGAAAATTCGATCCGAAAATTGGGCGCTAGGTCTCGCCGCAAGAAGTCCAGACTTGACCCATTCAAGCGTTCGACCCGACGCCAAGAAAGCTCGTTGTGTCGCCGTCATAAGCGACACAAGATCGGCTCCGTTAGTAGTTGTACGTAGAGTCGGGCCTTCCGACGGATAACCGGTATTTCCCATTATGCGCGTATCCTTATGAGACGTGCTCCGATCAGTTCGCCTGTTGAACCACCTATAGAACCGGTTTGCACTCTGTACTCATGGCTGTCAGTCAAGTCAAACGGACCTGCACGGAGCCGGTCAAATGTAGCCGTTGTCGATGTGAGAACACTTCCAGCAACCTCCGTCGAGTTGGTTATGTCAAAGAGTCTAGCATAAAATGTGCCACTTGTGGCTTTAATGTAAGATTCAAAATAAGTGTTTTGGTCACTCCAATTGCCTTCAGTGAAGAGTGTTTCAAGTCCAACGTTCGTCCAAGTGACCCCGCCTGGAACGAAGGGATTCCATGTCCCTGAGTTTACCATCCAAGCAATGTAGGTTGCAACAGGAGTATATTGGAGGATGTTTTGGCACCAGGTATCGACGGGATCAATTGGCGGTAGTACAGGAGGTAAGCCAGCTTCTTTTGGGGTAGGCCAGAAGAACCGGGGCGCGAGCCAATGAGCTGAACGGTCGATTTCGGGAACTTGATGGATGATGTTCTGACACCAAGAGTCTACAGGCGGAGGCAACGGTTCAACCTTGATTGGTTCGACCTTGGACCTGTAAGGAAAGGTAAACTCTATCATGCTAGTATCCTACCGGACGGTAAGGCGGTACGATCAACGCTTGGCTAACTTCGATGGGATACGCGGTGACTGATCCACCTGCTGAATCCTCGAAACCGGTGAAGATAGGAAATATGCTATATTGAACAAGTGGGGTTGTTGTCCAGGCTCCTGCGTTCGTTCGAGATGCTCCGTAACAACTTGAGCCAAATGGAGTTGCGCCCATAACGACGGTTGATGGGAAGGTGTTTTTGTAGATATTATTGTTAGTTGTGCCGGAGGGACGAAAGGAAGCGTAGTATGAAGTCCCAGCGCTGAGGGTGTATGGAGTCGTAAAAGGAATGGGGGTTACTATCGGCCCCGTGGTGTTCGGAACAGACCCAAAAGAGCCTGTCGCCAGAACGGTCGATCCATCGCTAGAATAAAGGACTACATCGAAGGGCCGCAAAGATAGAGTATTGCAAGTGATTCCAAGCCCCCAAATAGTTGTCGGGTAGGGAACACTGAAAATGTTGGCAAATTCGTCTGGAGAAGTTGATGATGAGACAGCCGTTGAAAGAGATCCAACGGCAGGCATGCAACCGGGTGTATAGAACACTCCGTCGGTGTATTCGAGGGCTATACACATGGATGATATTCCAGAAGTGACCCAACTTGTTTCGTAGTTAATTGTAATATTAGTACCAATAAAAGAGTAAGAACTGAAATAATTCCGGCCTAGCGAGATTCTCATATCACCTGCTGTACGTGTTGCGTAGTCAAACACAATTCCGAGCGTCTGCCCGACAGTTACAGTTCGTTTCGTTCCAGAGTCCGATCCATCCGAAGTAATGCTTCCCGTAGTGAACCACGTATTGTCGTCAACGGAAGCTATTGTCACTAAACGATATTGGTCAGCGGTTCCGTCAGGATAGCCAGCAGCATTCAAGTCTTGGAAGGAAACTCGAAGTGTGTCTCCTGTTATGACATCCTCGGTTCGAAACCATATTTTATTGAGGGTGCCGGATCGAGGTACAGAGATCAAGAAACCGGTTTTATCGTCGGCATCACTGAGCCACTGGCTGGGAGAAAAGGTAGTAACGGCCCAATTATCATGGCTTATATTTGCCTGAATCAACTGGGGACCAGTTTGAACGCTCATGCCAACTTCTCCATCAATGCAAGTTGCTTCTCTAGCGGAACACAGATATCACATTTCTCTTGTCCGCACGTTACCTCTTTGCAAGCAAAACAAAATGCCCGCATATGACCGCTTCCTTTTCTAGAGACAAAGTGACAGCCGCAGTGCGGGCATTGAAGTGTCGATGCGACTTCTATCCCGTTGATCAGCAGTGCGCCATGTTGCTTCCGTTCAAACTTCGCATTGGTGTACACAATTGGCTACTCAATAAAGTGTATACAAATGCTCATCTGCACAGCCGACCCCGCAATTTGCGCAACTAGACAACCGACTCCATTTGCCGCCACTGCCGGAAGAACGAGTTCCGCGCCTGGAACGGCCAGCCAACGAAGCGTTGCACGCTGGTTTCCTCCCAAGGAGAGCAGAATAGAGTTTGCCGTGTAGGTCGGCTCGACAGTGTGAGCTTCGCCAGCGGAAGCGAGCGCCACCGGATCGGCAGGGTCGATTGTTTGCGGAGTTACAGCAGTTGCGGTGCCTGCGGCTGTGTAACGCTGAAAGTAATACTCTCCCGCGTTATCGGCTGGCGTAGCCGCCGAATAAATTTGGATGTCGAAAATCTTTGGACGAACCGTTGCCGCCGAAGTAAGTCCGAGAATCGTTGTAGCCGAAGTGTTAGTGTCTCTGCCATCAATACTGTATCGACGTGACATTAGGGGTTCCTCCCTCGGGAAATTGGTTAATCCATAGAGAAAATCTAAACTGATCCAGGAACGCTGTCAAGTGATCCTGCTCATAAAGGTCATTCAGATCGTCACGTTCCCACTTCGGGAGCAGTGTCAACCAAGCCACTACACGGGCTCCAATGTGTGGATCGACGCGAGCTAGGTTGACTGTGCTCTCTATGAGGTTTGTCATTGCATAAACTGCTCCGGTGAAGGAGGGGGCAAAGGAGAGCCAGCCGCCCTGTTAGCTGGCGTTAGTCCCACTCCGTAGTCTTCTCCGAGGAGAGATCGAAGACGAGCATCGTTCGTTCCGGCACGGGACATGCCGAAAAGATAGCGATAAAGTCTTTGCCGGAATGACTCTTGGTCCCCGATGTAAGGAGTCTGTTGAGGTGAGGGTAGAGCCTGAGGTGGAGGCTGAGAATAAGGCGTGGGAAGAGGCATGTTGAACTCCTTTTAAGTAGGTGCTTGTGGAATCATAGCCTTATATAGCTACATCCCGTAGGCGGTTTCGTCGCCAACAGCGTATGCATAGATCGTGCCAGCAGTCCAGGCGCTGACCTTCACCTTGAGCCATTTGAGCTTCCGAGTGATTTCGGATGAAGCATCGGCTGTGATATTCGATCCGATCTGCCTACCATCGGTGGCATCAGCTGGCTTTGTTGGTGCACACGAACTGAAGATTTGGCATGTCGCCGTTGTAATTCCGAGGATGTCAACTGTGATTCGGTTCCAAGCAGTCACGTCAATCCACGTTCCTGTCGCTGTAGCTACGACTCCATTGAGGAGGATTGCTTCCTTTAGTTTCTTTGTGGGCACGTTATTCTCCTCTCTTTATTCTAAAGGCGATTGCCAAGGCTTTTCTGCGAGCATTACCTAGCGAACTGATTGCCTGTTGACCAATGCTTCCCTTTCGTTTCCAAGAGGAGACAAGCTCACCGACATTGGATTTGAAAGCGCCTTCAGTTCGCTTCTTGAGAAGTGACATCAGATCAGTCCAACTGCAATGAAGCTAACACCAGTCAGCGTAGAGAGGTCCGTTGTGTTGGCAACTTCTCCGAGGGCGTCTTTAGTGCCGAGAATGTAATCCGTTGAGACTGCCGTTCCCATAGCTCGAAACGCTGTCTCAGCGGCGGCGTTGTTGGTAATAAGAGCGCCTGACACAGAATCAGCGGCCGCAGTAGCGCCCGTAGTAACAGTCACCTTGTCGACATACATAACCTTTATCTTACTGTTAGTCTTGTCCCACTCAAACGTATAGCCGCTTTTGCCATCACATATAACTCGAAGGCACGTTCTGAAGTATCTAGTAATTCCAGTTGCAGATTCGCCCCCGGTAGGATACGAAGCATCAAAGTCAATTGTTCCGGAGATCATTCCAGCTGAGCGGGAAATCCGTTCAACGGCGCGAAAATCGGTTGCAATCGTAAGAGCCATCTTAAGCCTCCCTCAATAAAGGGAGGGGGGAGAGTGTCGGAATTTCACCGTTTGCCTCCCCCCTCGAAGGTTAGAATCCGTGAATAGCCAAGTTAATCAAGGAATATTCTGTGTCGGCATTCACTCGAAGAACACTACCGACAATTGCCGAGAGAGACGTACCCGGAACAAAGTCTTCGACGGCACCAGCGACTCCATTCGAGGCAACAACCGTCTCGCCGACAACAACTACTCCATCCGTCAGTACCGCACAGGGTCCAGCACCCTGAATCCAGAAAAAGTTGTCAATTGCAACGTCTACTACCGGAACGCCGATCGGCTGGCTGGTTAGCGTTATCGGGCAAAGAATAACATCCTTTTCGGGATGCTTCGTCAACGTCGCTTCGCTGGCAGTCGTCAAAGCAAAGCGAACCTTATCGTAGAGCGTCAAAACCAAGCTGGCGCTGGCATTCGCAGCGGGATGAGACTTCACCTTGTAGATGAAGCCCTCTCCTGCGGCATCGTTAGTGTGGAGGAATCCGTTCTGGTAGTCGTTTACGCTTGCCGCTGTAGCGCCAAGTGTCACCGTGATTGTGCTGTCATCTACTGCGGCGGCGGCGGCAACAGCAATGTTGAGATGGTTAGCTACTGGAGCGGCAGACTGGCAGAGTTTGCCAGCCACGAGAGCAACTGCACCATTCTTGGCATAGGCAAACTTTCTTCCGTCATCGAGCGTTCGAATCGTTCCAACTCTTTCAAGAGCAGTCGCGGAAACATCAAACAATCCCTGAGCAAAAATCTTCTTTTCCTGTTCGACATAAGGCATTGGCTTGCCCTCCTGAAGTGAAACCCTACTCCGGTCAAGGAGTAGGGCTGTTAGTTATGTTACTTACGCCGCGATGCCCGAAAGAACTCCCAACACGATGGGACGAGACGAGACAAGGTTCATTGCACACGTAATCTGAGCAACCCTGTCATGCGGCTGATCGGGAATGACCTTCCATTCTGTCATGTCCATGAACCACTCGTTATCAATCATAAGCTTGAGGTACTTGGCATTGATGAAGTACATGTTGCCGCTAGGAGCCGACGGAGACCAAATCAGCGGACGGCCCTTGTAGGTGACGTGCTGAAAGCCAGCATCGCCAAGCGTTTTGTTTACAACCTGCTTCTGTTCGAGCGCTTCATCCTCGTAGAGTTCGTAGACAGTCTGATTTGTTACAATGATGATGTCGTCAATTTCCGAACGGCTGTACTGGATGATGTTGTTGAGTTGCGTCCGCATATCGGAGACGAGCCAGGCACTTGCAGCCCCGGTAGCGGTCTTTTGCTGATTCCTCCACCAAGAGTAGGTTGCACGGTTCAGCCCGTGTACCGTGCCAGTAGTAGGTGACGTGCTGATGATGTTCTGCAACCCATTCGGCTCATCCGGGCCGGTGCCATCAGCAAAAAAGGCCCGCTCAAACTCTTCCCAAAGAGAGCGTTCAGCTCCGTTCAGCTTCGTATCAACAAGCCGGATTAGCTGAGACTTACCACGGTTTTTCTGGTCGTCCGTTCCATAACGGGGAACACTGACGCTTACGTACTTCCAGTCTTCGTAAGCCATCGTAAGATGCTCGGTATCTGCGATAGGCACGCTAGACCCTTTGCCAATCCAACGCACCGTCTCATTTGTTCCGTAGTCGAGAGGAATCTCGATACGAGTTGATCCACTAATAGAATCGACGTGACCCTTTTCCTTCAGCCAGAAAGCAAGCGGAGTCTTCTTGAACGCCTGCTCAACAGCCTTGTCTTTGCGGTGAGACCAAGTGCTAGTAAATAGACTATCAACTGTTTGTGACCATGTAGGAGCGGCCATTTAACTTCCTCCAAATGTTATTTGGAAGCAGTCTTCATCACTTCATCCCAGGCAAGTTCAGCCGCTTCCTTTATAGTGTTCGGTGCGGCTTTTGTGGCGGAAGTACGCGCTACTCCTGGACGAGTGCCGAAGTCTGCTATCCTAGTGACTTTTTCTGTTGATGAAGTCGCGTCATCGTGATCTTGCTTCTTTTCGCTTGGTCCTTTAGCGGCTTTCACAAGTCGGTAAGCTTCTTTTACCGACAGGTTAGGCCGCTTTTCCAAAACTTGAAAGACTTCCTTTTTAACTGCAAAAAGGTCTTCGCCAGCGGCTTTCGCTTCACGAGCGGCGTCCTTTATCTCGTCACGCACACGGAACAGTTCAATTTGCTCAAGCAACGGCTGGAAGTAATGTGAGTGCATATAGACGACTAGAAAGTTAGCAAGCTGTGTCGAAGACATCTTTTCGAGATCGGGCGCTTGCTGAGGAGCATCCGTTGCAGGTGCTTGAGTTGCAGACTTCGGTTTCTCCTCATCACTCTCACGGCCAAGTTCTGCAAGCAATTCATCGAGAGAGTTCGGTCCGGCATCTGATGGAGCCGTCGACTTATTCTCGATGTTGTCTAGCCGTTGCGTCAGCCCCGAAATTGCTTCAGCAAGTTTAGCTTGTGGGTCGGGCTGATCGGTTGTTTGAGTCGTTACAGTAGAATCCGTTTCTTCAGGCGTGGGTAGCATGGGTGAACTCCTTTCGCTTGTTTAGGTTATACTGTTTGTATGCCCGAAAGATTAGTCTCGGAAGTATCTGCATGTCGCGTCCTGTCCACATCCCCAAGAATTCAATATGAGGAGGTTGGGTGAAGTCAGGTGACACATCTATTGTGATGCGCTTCTCTGGCTCAGAGTCAAGTATAGAGTTAGTTGCAGTTGTTTGTGAAGTTACGTTAACAAATTTTTTATTCATCGCTCCTCCGCGTTTGGGGCTACATGTAACCCGTAGCAATTAGGTCTCGCTTGTTGCATTCTTCCTTGAGTTTACACTTACTGTCAATCCAGATAGGTTTAATATCCAAATTGTCCCAATAACCTGCTTCAAATACGTGAGTTGCTTGAGAACGTGGGATAATTCGGTTCATCTGAGTATGGCATCTAGGACAAAGTTCTAGTGAGTCAAACTCAGCTAAAGGTTTGAAAATCTCGTGGTCTGTTGTATGGCAGGTCTCACACTCGTAAACGTAGATTGGCATGCTACACTCCTGGAGGCATCATGTTAGCCATCTCTTCTATTGAAGCTGGGTTGTCGGAAGAACTCCCCGGCATCCGAAGTGCAGGTTGACTCGGTGGACCTGAGGGTGTATAGGCGCTTCCAGTTGAAGGTTGCAAGCCAAGCGGTTGCATTTGTGTCGCTTGAAGCAAGGCTTGATCGGGTGGAAGAATCATCCCCCACGATGGGTCGACCCACTCAAATTGTGACATGACGATTCGCCGGAGTTGCATTTGATCGACCATTGGATCGTTTCGGAGCATTGACCACAATGTGGAGGCTTGTTTTGCTCGAACGTCACGAGTTAGCGGCATACCGGATTCAGCTTCAATGCTGATGTCATATTCTCCCGCGATGTCGGAACCTGTGAATGTCACCCATTGTGCTCCACCCATAGGTCCAGCAATCTTGATAACTTTTTCACCTTTCCAGAATTTGAAGATATATTGGTTCCATTTGCGAAGCACGTTCACAAGCATGTCAGCCATCATGTCACGGCGCTCGTCTGAACGTAGAGTTGCACCCATGTTAGCTGTGCTAACTTCGAGAGCAGTTGGAGGAGTACCGGGAGCGAATGAACCGCTTGTATTCTCGTTAAAGCCGAGCGTGTCGCTGAAGTCTTGGTTGATCTGACGAAGGTGGTTGTATAAATCAGGTGGAACGTGTGGAGTAAGTTGGACAACCGCCGATCCAGGCGAGTCGGAATTGACTTCAACTGCCGGACCAACATCTTCACTGAGGAACTTGTCCAACTCCTCTTTTTTCATAAGCCCGCGTCCAACGAGGAACTTAAGCACACTCAAACGAACGTGTTTGTTGATTGTCGTTCGGACGGAGTTGTATTCGAGTTGCTGACGCACAACCTGTTCAACGTCGGCAATTCCCCAGAAATGTTCTGGATCACGATTGAAGATAAGAAATTCGTAGGGAAGCCCTTCAATTTGGAGTTCATCGGGTTCTCGGAGCAGAACTTTGCCTTCGCTGATGACAACGATTTCCCGGCGTTTCCAATCACGGATTTCCCAAAGCAATCCCAAGTTGAGTTCGTTCGAGACATTTTGCCCAGTACGACGGATCATTTCGCGGTAGGATGAAGTTATTCCGTGCCGCTCGAAGCCACCCCTGAGGTCTTTAGTGTTGCGATACTTGGAATCGGCTTTAATGTCTTCGATAGGTCGAAGGATAGCGTGAGCAACCCAGGGAAGTGAAGCAACATCTCGGATTCCCCAGGGGGTGAATATGTCAAGGGGGCTAACACTATCAGCCCAAGGCATGCCGGGCTTGATGTTAGTATTGTATTCGATCTTGTTGCCATCTTTGCTAACTTGAGTTAAGGTTTCGCCATCGGCACCTAAGACTTGAGTTGAAGCATAGCCAAACTCGGAATCGAAGCCTAGCTTTAGCACGCCTGTACCACAGAGAATAGAAAACAAGCTGGTATCCTTGAGAGGGTTTTTGAGCATGACTTCGTTGATGAGATAGTTGTCTACGGCTTCGAGGACCTTCGCAGCCTGAGCCATGTCGGGTCGCTTCGGAGTAATTGTTACCATAGGTTTTCGGAAGTAAATTCGTGGTTGCAACGAGCGAACGTAAGCAAAAATCTTGTTTACGTATACAAGGTCTGAAGCGTACTTGCCGCGATAGTAATCGAAATATGTTAGCCAGTCTTTCGAGGAGCTAAACTTTTCTTTGTACTCCATGCTAAGTTGAAGTTCTCGTTCCCAGTCACTTACAAATTTGTCGGGTCCAGTCATTGGTTTTCTCCAAAGTATTCTTCGAGGAGGCCGCGTCCGCTACCATAGCCCAGGACTTGTTCCTCTGTTGGGCGGTACGGGAAGGCTTGCTTGCGGGATTCAGAAACAAACTGAAGGTCGAGTCCAAGTTGTTCGGCAATGCTAGGTCCGCTTCGTCGAGGAGTGGTCTTGTCAAATGGAAGAGATAAGTTGAGTTGTCTCGAAGGAAGTCTTGGTATTCGAGGGAGAGGAAGTTCCAGTTGGCTAACTTGCTTTTGGAAAGGTAGAGGTTGAGCACTGCTGGGAAGAAATGAAGTCTGTCGAGCAGGCCCCATTACTGGTACCTCCTTGAGAGAACTTGTGGAATCGGCTGAAGGCTGCCAAGTAGGTTTCATTACTGATACCTCGCCAGGTTTCCCCTTTATACCACGTTTGCTAAACTCTTCTTCGAGAAAACTTTGGAGATCGGTTGAAGTCTTTGGCGTGCCTTCAACGGGAGAAACTGCTCCTCTAATCGGAGCACCCGAAGCATCAACAGCTTGAAAGCCTCGAAGGTTTGCTCCCTTAGCTACAAGGAGATCGTAGTATGGACGAGGAAGAGGAATAGCTTGTTTACGTTTAGGATCGTAGAGAAATATATCATCAGAAGTAGGAATCTCTAGACCTTTACCTTCACCGACAATCTGACTCATACGAGTTTTAACTTTCTCAACTGCACCTTCACCGACCCACTCACGAGCTTTAATCCGAGAAGCCAAGCTACGATATGCTTGTTCCATTTGTCCGGGTTCCACTTCAGAAGCGAACCTTTCCGTCTCACGTTTGTAACCGAGGTTGATTGCCATAGACCTAGCTTCAGATTGGCTGATTGGAACGAATGAATCATCGGTAAACTCTATGTATCGTATGTCAGGCTTAACTCCTTTGTGGACCGCTTTTACCTGTTTACCAAGGATGTTTGCTCCAGCGTAGCGTTCAGAAACTTCGGACAAAATGCCTTTTGTTAATTCAGGCAAGGCTTTCGATGCACCAGCCTTAATTGGGCCGAGCGGCATGGCTTCAGCCGAACCTTCACCTCCGAGTTGAGTTGCGCCAATAGCCGCCCCTGTTGTCCCGACAACGGAAGCAGTCTCGATGATTCGACGTTTTAACTCGTTGGGAAGGAGCGGCCAAATTTCTTCTTCAACCGAAGAAGGCTTTCTTCCAGCTCGCTTGGCACCAACCCAACCGTAACCGGTGGCAACTGCTTCGGATACGATTTTAGCTAAATTGGGGTCTTTGGGGTGTGCACCGTAGAGAGCAGAGTCTACAATTTTCATGCTAGCTTGTTTATTGATAGGATTGACGCTTTTCCAACTCCTGGCAACTGCCAAGGAAAGCTCAGGAGTTACTTCCAACACGTAGCTTCGTACTTTTGCCATTAGGTCACTTTTAGAGTGGCCTATCTCGTGGGAGAGAGTTCCTCCCGTAGATTGAAGGGGAGAAAGTGTGATAGTTGGGGGACTTACCCGCTTAACCTGGCCCCTCTTTGTAAAAGGGTCTCGATAGGGAGGAGCCTGTTCTCCATACTTCTCTTGCATCCCGGCAACACCTTGACGAAGAGCTTTTGTTTGAAACTTCGTTCGGAAGAGCCGGGTAATGGCGTCATCACTCATGTTGTCGAGTTCGGTCTTCCATTCGAGATACCTTTCGGCAACCAAGCCCGGAACGGTTTTAGATTGAAGCGTAGTTTTGGTCGTGGGAGCTAGAGCTGTCGCTTCCTTGAAAGCACTCTCCTCAAAGGAGTCCATGAGTTCGTTTAAGATTCGTTTGCGGATCTCGTTTGTCGCTAGAACTGGGATCTTAGGCATCAGCTAATTCCAACGTGACTTCCACCAATGGGAGTGAAAGGTCTAAAGGGTTCGTAGCTACCACTTGTCCACGAGACCAAAAGTTCACGTTTCGGTGAGGAACGTAAGTCAAGCGAAATATGGATGAAGTCTCTTGTTGGGTAGATGATTGCTTGTTTGAAAGAAAGTGTGAGACGGTGATCAACAATTTTGTACCAGGCAGATTGAATTGTCTGCTTTGTTGGACGGAAGTCAGCCGCAAGAAAAGAAAGATGGTCACTGCTGTGACTTCCACCGACAGCCGAATTAACTTCAGGTGTTCTGAAGCCGCTAAGTATCTGCAAAGGACTTTCAAGAAGAGCACGCAAAGGTTCGAGTAGTTCCCCACAGAGCGAACGTCCGTTTGGAACAATCTCCCAAGGAGCACTGTTATCTATACCTGTTGAAGTCTGAGTCATTTCTGTGAGTGTAAAATGCTCACTCAATTGGTTTGGCTTCACTGGACGACTCCTCGAACTTAGGAAGGTTAATATCACTCCGGAACATAATTTCTTGTGGAATGTTTCCTAGATCAATCGGACGTCGTGCTCTACGTCGGGCTTCAAAGACATCCTCACCTAAGCCTGTAACAATGTATGGGAGGTAACAATCGCCAGTTGGATGAACATGCTTCAAACCAGCTTCATCAAAGATCGGTGATTCTATCTCTGACGTGAGTGCAGTAAGTGCAATTCCCACACAAACTCCCGAACGAAGCCGAAGGTCGTGTGTGTTGCGAGCACTGATGCCGAAGAGAGTTTGATACAGCTTCTTCGGACGAACCAACTCAAACATGCCGATATAATAAGGGAACGTCAAGTGGCAAGTCAAGCTATTTATGAAGAAACTGCTGTGATCCTTAGTCTCAAATATTGACAGACAGATTGGTCCTGTGTACTTTAGATCAACAAGTGGTTTGACAAATTTCTCAATGATTGGACCAAAGGGCGGTGGCTCGTTGTTGGAAGCTCCGGTGAAGAGTCGACGTGGAGTGGTTACGAGACCTGTCGGGCCGATGAAGGCTGGTCCTCTATCACCGTCGCATAGACGGTAAGTAGGGTGTGTAACAAAGTAATCGTTTACAAAACGATTTTTGTCACTCAACATGAACAGCAGAACTTGATGAACAATTGTCATTTTGTCGGAAGCAAACTGTTGATCTGGGAACAAGAGTTTGATCATCTTCGAACCATACAACTCAATCTTCTCGGCTTGTGTGCCACCTGCTACGACTATTGCTCCTCGTTGTCGAATGGAATCAAGTACTCGTCCATAACCACTTCCAGTAGCTGTGACGAGATCGAAGTCTCCGGTAAAATGTCGTCGAGAAGAGGTAACTCGTAGGTTGGAGGCCACCGAAGAAGGAACGATTGCCATTTCGGTAAAGAAGGTAACATCGTTGCCTTCGTCGGTGAACCGCTTTGCGAGTTCAAGCCCGCCACCACCTTTGCCAGAAACTACGAGCACGTTTGCCATTTTCGATCTCCTTCGCGTTTAGCGTTTTGTTACTCTTGGTCCCATCAATGTCGGTTTTGTTGAGCGAACGTAAGACTTACAAGCCTTGCAGAAGAACTTTTGGTAGACGTACAGTTGAGTTGCACGATAACCTTTGCTTTCCAAATGTTCACTGCCACAACGAGGACAGCCATCGGGCTTGCCATAGAAGACCTGAACATTAGGGTGGCAACCATCCAAGCGGCGAAGTTTGTTGTAGACAGCTTCTAGCACAAGAACATCCTGTTCGCAATGTTTAACTACGTAGTTGATCGAAGGAACGTGGCCGGACATCGCCCTAATCCAAATGGGTCCAGAGAGAGGAGTTTTGCTTCCTGCTCCGATAAAGGCGGCAATGCTAGCAAGTCGGTTGCTGTGCAACTTCAATGTTGAGCGAGACATCTTCCAAGTGTCGAGACACTTCGGTAAAGGTAGCGGATCAAGACCGTGATAAAGTAGCCGAGATTGAAGAAACTTAATATCGAAACGATCTCCATAGTGGGTAACGATATAATCTGCTTTGGCCGCTTGCTTGCTCGCCCATTCCACAACGTAATGGTCGTTTGTGCAATTGTGTTTGAACGAAGGCGACATATTTATTGAAAAGGTTTCAGGCTTATTACCATCATTCCATTTGATAGATACACACAAACAAAACCCGAAGTCAGCATTCAGGTTCGTCGTCTCGATGTCGAGAAACGCTATCCTCGCATGAGGATGTTTAACGGGCGATGAGTTGCGAGCGGAAAATTTTGTCCGCTGTTTTTCTAGTAAGTCGTTGTTTGATGTCGTCGAGATCGACAATAGTGGCTCCTTTTGTTTTGAGTGGCGACGTGCGAGGTTGGTAGATAAGTCCTTCACGGATCATGCCTTCACACGCAAGTGCCAATGCAATTACTGTATCATCGTGCGAGGATTCAGAAAGCGCCCCCAGCTTTCCGCTATCAAGCTCACCGAAGCCTTGGAGTTCGGTAACAGTGATTGGGCAGTAGAGTTTAAGAGTTGACAACGTTTGTTGAAGCAAGCCAATCAGTTGATATTTAGTCTTAGCTGTCTGTGTAAAGCCCCAATTCTGGATAGCTACCAAGCGATTCTGTGACGATGTGCGAGCACGTTGGCGGTAGATTTTGTGTGGCAAATCGGAGTAAGGAGGTGTGTCACGTAGGCATGCAATCACCGACAAACCATGTTGGTTCGACTCTGGCACCAGGAATGCGTCGTTAAAAGTCTTACCAATCTGCGCCAGGATTGTGGCGAAGTTCGGCGGTGCGAGTGTGTTTGTTCGGTACATGCCCACTTGTTCAGATGTTTCAACGCATACGATCTGTGCAACAGAGTAGTCATTGCCTGTTCCTCCTGAGACGTCGGCACCTATGACGTAGGTGTAATCTTTTTGTGGATGGGGGTTCAGCACAAAGAAAACACCTGAGTTTAACGGTGCCGGAGATTGACGAAGCCAGCCTGTGGACTTTGTTAGTTGTGCTGAAGAGAAGAGACTTCCTCCGCTAGTACGGAACGATTCTTCTTCAGTTAGCGGGTATTCTTGTTGGAACAAATCCAGGTTACCGTTAAACTCTTCGGCCAGCTTCTCACGTCGCCATTGAATCTGTGAGTCATCGAGATTGAAGCGTTCGATGAGTTCCTTTTCTTCGGGAGTTATAGCTACACTGAGCGGTGTTCTCGAACGGTATTCGTCGAACATGTTCCACGGATAGAAGAACGCCTTGAAGCGACTAAGGCCGTTTTGTGCGGCAAGATACTGTGAGTGATGGTAGGTTCCGAAACCATTTGCGGTTGTTTCCTTGACCACGATTCCGGTCTCGTGCGGAACAGCTTGGAAGAGACCTGTCAGCAACAGTTGTGGATCTTGCCAAAATGCAAACTCCGAGCAGTGGAGGTGGGTTATTGTGTCCGAACGTCCGAATGTCTTGCTACCTGCAGTCCCGATAAAAAAGCTGGCGTGCGTCTTGGGAAAGACAATCTCTTCCTCGTTCAGCCGTGAGGTAACGGGCTTCGGTCCTCGTATAAGCTGTAGCATCAATCTTGCGCGAGCAAGCAGGCGTTCGGTGTGTGGCTTATCGTGAGCAATCATAACAACACGAGCGAAGCGAGACATACACTCAATCAAAAACCATGCCATTATGAATGTTGTAATCCCACCCTGGCGAAACTTCAGAATGTCATTCCGAAGAGCACGGTTATCATGCAGATCCTTCTGCACATTGTTGAGCACAAATGGCACAAGCTCACCACGCTTGTTATGAATCATAAACATTCGTTCGATAATGTGATCTATAGCGGGGAGCAGCGGCTCACTCATCTGGAACATGCTCGATTACTTGAGGGCTGGCAATCATCTTTTGGATGACATCTTCAGCCGAGAGGGTGACACTGACGCTCGCCTTCTGCTTGCCGCTTCCCTGGAACCACAAGCGAACGGCGTTCTGTTGGATCGTTGGATCGAGCGAGTTCAAACCTTCCCGCAAGACTTCAACAACTCTACCAAACAACGAAGCATACTCCTTATCCAGCACAGATTGCATGGATTGCATTTCTTGCTGAACATGAGCTTGTTTCAATGCCCGGCTGAGATGCGGAGGTGAGAGTCCCACATCACGGGCCGCGTCAACCTGTGTACGGCCACTTATGATCAACTTCAACGCCAAGCCTACCTTTCTACTGATTCTTGCCATATTTTGCCTCCAAATGCCTCAAACCTGCTCGATGATGTTAAATCTAGCACAAGTTCTGTTAAGTGAAACAGTTATAGAAGAAATTATTTTAATATTTCTGAAATTTTTAACGCGAGTGAGACAGGAGGTTCCCCTGATACTAATGACGAATTTTCCGATTACTTTGGAACTGACACTTACCATGTGCGTCAATAGCTTGACACACAACCTGTTGGGGTGTACCCAAAAGGAACATAATTGTGTCGTGAGTGTGTCACGAGCGGGTAACATGTTGTTTTCACTCAGGAATCTGGCGAGAGGGAAGTGTGTCCAAAGGGTACAGGTGTACCCTCAGGACACGGTGTCGGTAGCTTGACAGCTAATGATATCAATGACTTACCCGAGCCGGCAATCGGCATGGGGGTTGCTTCATATATATTGTGAGGGAGGACTGAACCGTGCCGACATCGACTGTCTATATCTACGATACAACGGGATCGCTAGTTGAAGTCCGTGTCGTCCAAGCTCATACAGCTGGACGTTGGGACCGGATCGGCAGAGTCAACCAGCCCAGCGTAGCGCAGCAAATGATAGAGCACGCCAACCGACGTGTCATTGTGACACGCCACAACGAGGGGGGGAAAAGCAAATGATTGACGCACCCACCACTATTACAAAACAGGCAACCGAGCACGAATTTTTGATGGCGTGCCTGCAATTCCAAAAGTCCCGAGGTGGTGACAAGCGGACAGTCATCGGTCTCCGGATTTCCAGGGCCGTGATAGACGCATTTGCTGTGTACTTCGGCATCACGAAGTTTGAAGCAACCAACCGAATTAGCTCTATAGCTGTCCACGGTAGCTGGGACGCAGTCATGGGGAAAAATGGTCAGGTCTCAACGCTCTACCCTCCCGGTGTGCGTCAGGGGGATGATCTGCTAGCCCGTGTGATGGAGCTGATCGTCGCGGAGTAGTGACAGGTAAATCCACAACGTTTCACTGGCCAAGGATGGCCTGGAGGTGAGAACGATGATCATGTACAAAACGGGTAACATCCTCGCGGAGGACGCCGAGGCTTTGGTCAACCCCGTCAACTGTGTCGGCGTCATGGGGGCGGGGTTAGCGCTTAAATTTAAGCAGGCGTTCCCGGAAAACTTCCAGGCCTATAAGCGTGCCTGCAAACTGGGAGATGTTGTCCCTGGCTGGATGTTTGTGTTCGACACGGGACAACTTTCCCCGCGTTTCATTATCAACTTTCCTACCAAGAGGCATTGGCGGGACAAGAGCCAGATTGAGGACATTGCGTGGGGGTTGGAGTCACTCATCGGAGTGATTCGATCTCGCTCAATTCGTTCCGTTGCCATCCCAGCGCTAGGCGTGGGGCTTGGCAGACTGCAGTGGGAGGACGTGAGGGCGCTAATTGAGGGAGCTAGCAGGGAAATCCCTAACGTGCGCGTTGTGGTGGTGACATTCGGAGGCTAGCCTCGACTTGGCATAGGGTTTGCGAAGAATCCGTTGTTACGTTTTTTTTCTTTTCAGGGAAATCGGGGGCGGGGGGTCACTCTTTAATATTAACGTATATCAATATATATCAATGTATCAAAATGACTCATTGATATTTATTGATATTTATTAATATTATATTAGTATATAAATACTAACAAGAGCCGAAAAAGAAAAAAAACGTAACAACGAATCCTTGACAAGAAGCATGCCAAACTGACAGGAGGCACAATGCAACCCCACAACGCAATGACCGCATTTGATCGGCATCAGCTAAGAGTAGCCCACGACATTCTTCGCGCCCCGGATGCGGCTGTGCCATTCATGGGCGGCGGGATCGACAAGGAAGAAGCGCGAGAAATCATTAGGAGATTGACGGGAAAAGGGCCGGGACGCAAGTGAATAATCCCAGATACGGACCCTTGACCCTCGACGATGGTTTTGAAAGCATGGAACAAGCCAAAAATGCGGCGCAAGACGCTAAAACGGCGAGAGATTTAAGGGGACGACCTTGGTATACCAGTGTTTCCGTGAAGGACTTAGGGCCGGTAGCGGGCCGTTTAAGATACGGACTGTATTATCGGGAAGTGTATCACGACAACCCCCGGTCGGAGAATCCGTCTGTTTGGTATTATGTTGAGAGGAATGGTCGTGCCATCGGCCGTTTCCGCTCGCGCCATGAAGCCGTAGCGTATGAGCAAGAGGATAGGGCCAAGAGAAAAGGCCGCGAATTGCCGGGCGGGAACGAATACAGGATAATGGAGGTTCAGGACTTGAGATACGACAACCCGCCTCCCGAAAGGAGCAACGTATGAGCAGACCGTCCGATGTCGAGAGCCCTACAAAACAGGTTTGGGAGCGGTACAAACACCTAGATGAACTGTTGTCGGATTCTAGCTGGCTCGGGGCGACAATTTCGGACGGAATACTGTGCGAGGTATGGCGAGCGGTCCAGGCGGAACACGGCGGCGGGGATAAGCGGAAAGGTGACAGTTAGATGCTGCATATTTATACTGAGAAGCTGCAACCAGCGACGCGCTGGACTGACACGCACGGCCAAAAACCAGTTGTGTTCCGGTGGCCAGCGAATCGCCTCTTGTGGTGTAACTGCTGCCGGAAGAAGCGGCCAGCAAAGAACTGTGTTGTTCAGAGCTTCTACGATGGATAGAGAATTATTGCTGTTGATGTTGAGAAACGCGATAGCAGACAAAGAATGGTCGATCGCGTGTGCGAATATGGAAACGTCTCGAAGCGGGGCGTGGACAAGTGATTGGAATATAGGCATTCGTGAGGCCGACAAGCAAGCGCGGGATTTGGTGCGGCAGATAGCAAATCTGGAAGATGCCGCCTAACGCCGCCTTGAGCGGCTGGCGTAGCCAGTCCGCGTGGAGCGTAGTGTTAGGTGCGCCACATGGGTTGCGAGACCCGTACATACAGGGAGAGTTGAAATGGGAGAGCAAGACATGGATGCGAAAAAAGAAAAAGGACAGTATAAAACACTCACCATTGAGGCGGCTCTTACTGGATGGATAGTCAGGGAGCATGGCAAGCCAGCGGAAATTTTCACGCGATGGGAAAATGTTGTTAAAAAAATTGAACGCGAACTGACAACCAAAGGCGGAAGTGCCGCTGACTAACGTCCAAAACCAGCCCGTCCGGTTGAGCGACGAGTTGGGCATTTTAACAACGAAGAGGTGAACAATGATCGTAAATATTATGCTGGCAAACAGTGTAGAAAACGACATTATCACTGTTGGATTCGATAAAAACGGCGATGCCGAATTTGGTGTGCGCTGTTCTGTGCTAACGCTCACATTAAAACAAATGAATGAATTGCGTACCATGATTCCTGTAGCCATAGGAACGATGGAACAAATGTGGCGAGATGAGCAAATGAAGAAGCCAGAGAACCTGGCTTTCAATGAAGACATTTGCGGTTTTTGCGGTAAGCCGGGGGCGGACAAGATACCGCATCCGGTGCGCTGGCCGAACGAAGACAGCGCAGGTACTGAATATGTGCATGCAGCTTGTGAGGATGCGGAATGTAGGCAGGCGCATTCGCTTCTTTCTGACAAAGAGCGTGAGAGTTTTCTACGCGGGATTGAATACCGATGAGCGATTTCACCTCCCTAATGCGTTGGGCCAACACGCTACGGCGTCTCGACTCCGATCCGATCCGATCGGACTGGTGGGTCGGTTATATACGCGGCCTGTGCCGTGCCTACCACGGCGAACGATTTGGCACTCAGGCCGAACACAAGCGCTGGCTGTCGGCCGTCGAGTCGTCCTACCCGCAACGCGCCGCCGAAGGTGAAGGTTATCGAGCCGGTCTAACCCTGACAATGCGCGATCCCGAGGGCCGCGCCAAAAAGCGGGGACGAGGTATTTAATGTCCAGTAACTATCCGCCCGGAGTAGATAGCAATCTGATTCCAGGAAATCGACCAGAGGATATTTGGTTCGAGACTAATATTGTGTTTTTAGCTGAGCAATTCTGGGAAAATAGGATCACCGCCGAAATGATTCTTGAAGATCTGGAAGAAGGATGTTTTCCGATTGATTATGTACAGTCAGAATTTTCTGAGTGGCGTAGGGAATTCGGAGTAGAGAGCGGTGATCCTGCGCCCGAAGAACCTGCTCTCGCTTGGATTCAAGCGCGCTGGAATAGTTGGAGCCAAAGACTAATTCCGTTGCTAGTAGCGGGTCAGTGGTGGCCGGAACAGTTCCACAATTTTATTTCTGATATTTGGCGCGATCACCATACTATCGACAGCGGCAATTAAACCTAACAGGAGGAAATAGCTGTGAGTGATCTAAACAAGTGGAAATTGGTAGACCTGGCGATTCAAAAACAATTGTCCCGCATACTACTGTACGGCCCGCCAGGTACAGGGAAAACATCGG
>ERZ1292625.1882-Hain-H41-01um-R1-1882-length-21813-cov-7_pt1 | contig 21813 bp, 46 predicted proteins | sample MGYA00564400_ERZ1292625 | MGnify/ENA primary metagenome ERZ1292625 (study PRJEB36523, sample SAMEA6512639) | groundwater metagenome | collected 2019-01-08 | study: AquaDiva: Metagenomics assemblies of 32 groundwater samples
GCGCTGAGCATGACGCCTGAGAATCATAAAGGCGGCTGGTTCCCCTTGCCCGATGATTTCTTAGATGCCCCCACCATCGAAGACACGCGTTTCGAGCGCCAGGGTGACCGGCTGCTCGAGTACAGGCTCAATGTCGGTTCACTCCACTGGTACGTGTCCTGCCAATACGAGTTGAGGTAACAAGATGCCTTGCCGAACCTTCAGCGTCGGCAAGGCCAGGATATCCGTAGAGCTCGAGGGCTGCGTCTCCTGCGGCACCCGGTGGTCTTCCGGGTGGGAGGTGGTCCGGCGCCTCACGGTCCGGATCGGAGCCCGGGAGGAAGAGATAGCCCTCCACGCTTGCGCCGACTGTCTCCGAAACAAGACGCCGCTGCTAATTTAGGAGAGGAGGCCCCCGGCAAGTCCGGGGGCCAGCCATTTTAGAGGGGAGGTGGAGACCATGCTCGACCCAACCGAAGAGATGCGGCGCGACCTGCAATACGCGGTCAACAGCGGGGAGATCCCGCCGGAAGGCCAAACCTGGACTACGGAGCAGATCCGGGAAGAGTTCGAGGTCCAGGGCTTCCTGGCACCGTTCGTGATGGTGCGGCGGAAGACGGATGGGGTGAGGGGCACCTTGATGTTCCGCCACGACCCCAGGGTGTACTTCGACTTTGAGCCAACTTAAGGAGGTGACCATGCCGGTCCGTAACTATGACAGTCCAGACCCCAAGGCGGTGCTGCGGAACATCGCTGATGTCCTCCAGAACCAAGACATGAACCGGTTACATGAGCCGGCCTACCGAATCCTGATAACCCACTGCGGTTTCATCGCCCACTACGACATCGGGGGCTTCAAGGCAGAGTATCGGGATCATCTGGACGACTTTGTAAAGTTTTTCCTCCAAAGCGGAGAGGTCGGGCTCATCGATGGCGTTACAGGCTTGCCAATTGACCTGTGGCAGGTTCACCTCGACAACCCGAGGTCCTACCTGTACGACGTGTCGTACCGTGGGGTGATGCTCCATGAGATCATCCGGGACCTGCTGGCTTTGTTCCAGCGTTACAAGGACCAGACCCACACCGTTGCTGAAGCCAGGCGGAGGGCCCAGGCAAAGGCCCTCCTGAACCGATTAGCCGCGGAGCTCGGGTACTCCCTGATACCAAAGGAGGTCGAGGAGGTCAATCACGACGAGCCCACCCGTAAGGTCTTCAAGGTGGCAGCCGTCTCAAGTAACCGGAATAGCTTTGGGCTGCGCAGCATGGTGGTGGTGGCGCGAGACGGCGAGGCGTACCGCGTCTTGTCGAACGACCTCCACATCAAGCGGGAGGGAGACGCCCTCCTGGTAGAGCAGCGTGATGGCCGGTGGAACTTCGGCGCGCTTGGCTATGAGGTCCCAGAGAGGTTGCAACCCAATGCGTCAGCGGACGTCGTGAAGGAGATTTGGAAATCGCGAGAGGAGGTCTAGCTATGCCATACACGGTTACTAGGCAAAGCCAATGGCCTTCGGGGGACCAGGTGGTGGAGGTTTCCGCAGGGGGCCTGGACTATAGCAACCCCGATATGCTGGTTCCGAAGTGGGGTCGCCTGGGCGAGGGGGACACGTTCGTCTCGCCGGTCCTGGCCGTCGAGGCGGCGGTCGAAATCTGCCGTGCCTGGCGGAAGGATGGAGCGCCCAGAGCCCGGATCGGCCACGGCGCCACCGGCGGCATGACCATGCCGTTTGACCCCTGCAGCTTCGAAGAGGCCAGGGCCTGGGCCGCCAAGAGGGAGGAGCAGATGCCCAGGTGCGACCGGTGCGGGGAGTTGCTGCCCGAGCGGTATTACACGGTGCCGGACCTGGACGGGGACCGGTTCTGCCGGGAGTATTGCGCCGAGGAGGCCTACCGTGGCGCGTGCGCTGAGCTAATGGTGGAGGATTGAAAGCAAGGAGGCAAAGCTATGGCCCAGGTGAAGAACCCATGGCATCTGTTCACCCCCCGGTCCCTGGACGGCGAGAAACGTTTCGCATGGCATATCTCTGATGAGGACCTGGCGAAAACTAGACGAGGCCGTTGGACCGCGATCATAACAAACCTGGAGGACGGGAAACGGTACAAAGTGCGTGGTGCGGCTTGTAGTCTGCCGCGCTGCTATTGCGACGCCGTGGTACTCAGCGAAGTATAGCCCCCGCGGCCATCCGCTTCATTACGGACATGCTGGAGGATTGAGATGGAACTACTCCCAAAGGACGTCCAAGACACGCTCCCTCCCATCGGCTCGCAAGAGGGAAAGGGGTGGGACGCCATCGCCCAAGTCAAGTTCTTCACGCCCACGTCCGACTGGACCTGGTGGGCAACGGAGTATGACCCGGAACAGCGGCTTTTCTTCGGGCTGGTTGAGGGGTTCGAGCGCGAGCTGGGCTACTTCAGCCTCGACGAGCTCCAGGAGGCCAAGGGTCCGCTCGGCCTGGGTATTGAGCGGGACCTGTACTGGACACCCAAACCGCTGAAGGAGGTGTGACTATGGTCTTCAAAGCCCGGTGCTTCGGCTGTGACTGGGGCTTAACCCTGGCGGAGCTGAAGCCGTTGATGGACTTGTCCCTCGACCACCTCGGCCGGGGGGATGCCCGGGGCCAGTGATAGTCCTGGGCCCACTGGACAATACCTACACGGTGAAGAAGAGGAGGGATTTAGAGGAGGTGTGACATGCGAGTCCGCCTGACTCTCCCCGACTACAGGCGGCTCAAAGGAGGCCCCGGCTCGCCGGGCCTCTTATTTTTGCGGGAAAGAAGGTGAAAAACCATGTCTACGCGAGGAGCGATAGTGCGGTTCACGAATGGTGAAACAACCGAGTGGTCGGGAAGATACCACCACTGGGACTCGTACCCGAAGGGCCTGGGCAAAACGCTCTGGGAGCTGTACCACGGGCAATTCAAGAAGGACATCCGGCGGATGCTCCGGGTCCTAATAGACGAGCACCCGGCCGGCTGGTCGACGATCAACCGCAAAGACTTCAGCCTAGAGCCCGGGTATTCAGACGTCGGTGATGGGGTGGCACCCAATTGCTACTGCCACGGCGGCCGTTCCGAAGAAGCGTGGCTGGTCACCCAGGACGACGCCAGTGGTAGTGGAGTGGAGTACGTCTACGGTTTCGATGAGGGGCCGACCCTGGTGATCCTCAGCGCGTTCTGCGCCGATGATGGACCCTTTGCCGGGCAGAAGATGGTCGGCGCGTTCGGTATGGGAGACCCGGCGGCGACCTGGCGGGAGATCGCCAGGGCGCCTCTAACGGGGCCTGAGCCGGACTGGGGACGCGTGGAGTGTGGGGAGAACCTGGAACGATGCGGCCACACCGAGGGGTACCACAAAGGAAGGTGAGAAAAACGAAATGCACCAAACATTTTGGTTTCGAGTGTCGGTCCCAAAGGGTGTGGGGGCCGAGGACTGCAAAGGCGAGGCCCAGGGTACCCTTGAAGACTACATGAACCGCCATGGGGACGAGAACAACTGGTACCAGGAGGAGATGCTCCTGCTCGAGGACGGCACGGTCATACAACTCTGCGATGGCGCCGACTACCGAGGCAGGGATGGCTTGGCCGAACACTACCTGAGCTTGCCGCCAGACAAAAGGTGGGCGAATGCAATCAAAGCAGCCACCACTTCGGTCGCCCTCGACTTGGGTATTGGCGGCGGCTCGGCCTTTTGGATAGGCGAGCCAGATGAAGCGACCAGGGCGGTGTTGGAGGCGACGGCGGAACAACTCACGGAGCGGATCCACCGCGAGGCCCCGGTTAACCTGGCCCGGATGTACCAAGACCTGGCGGAGGGACGTGTCAAGGACAAGTGGCCAGATGAGCAGGCCTACCTGCGCCGCAAATACTCTCGCGTCTTCGAGATGTTCTTGGCTGCCGGTTGCAAACCCTTCGCTGAGCCGGCCACCCCGTACGATTACCCCAGCTACGACTTGACGGAAGATAGCGACAATGCCCGCCAGGTGGCCTTGCTCGCCGTGGATATCCACACCTGATAGAGGAAGGGAGGGCCACCTATGGCTTTCGATTGTATGAATTGCGGAGCAACCTGTGAAAGGGCGCCCGATGGACTGGTGTACTGCCTAAACTGCGACGTCCCGCCGACGCCCCTATATGGGTGTACACCAAGCGAAAAACACCCAGGGCATTGTTCGGAGTGTGGTGAGCCGCTGGTATTCGATACTGGTTACCCCGCCGAGAGAGTCAGAGGAAGTGTGAAATGCCCAAATACCGGGTGAACCTGTTCTACCACGGCTCGGCGTCCTACGACGTGGAGGCGGAAGACGAAGACTCCGCCCTTGAAGAGGCGAAGCGTCTCAACAATCTCGAACCGGAAGAGGAGTTCAGGGAGCGGCTCAACTTGGACTTCTCGGACGCGGACGTCTACGAAGACAAAGAGGTGTGACATGATCGGCGAGCGAACCAAGCCCCTGACACGGAAAGAGGTGTTGCACAGATATCCCTGCCTGGTCGGCCACATAATTTGCGACAGTCTAGGATACTTCACGCCCCAGAGTGCGGCCGGCGCTCTCTTGGCCTACATCGAGGGACAGAGCTTCGCATGCGAATGGTACTGTCACATGGCCGGCGGCTATAACCACGACAAGCTGCTCCAGGTGGGCAAGCAGGTGGTGGAGCGGGCTTTCCGGGGCCGGCGCCACCACCGGGGCTACATGGCCCACTACCCGCAGGCCAAGGCCCTGGTGGACCATATGAAAGGTGGTGGTGAAGGACCTGTATTCGCGTCCTGGTTCTAAGGTTAAAACATGAGGTGAGAACATGCCCCGAATCATCGTGTTGACGGACGTTGAAACCTGGGAGGACATCCCCGACACGCCGGTCGCCCGGAATCAGGTGCCGAGCGGCCCGACGCTGTTCTGACGGCAGCTACTCATGCACCCGGAGCAATGCCCTGAGACCCTGGAGCGGTTCAAGGCGCGGCTGGCCCGGCGGCTCTTTGACCCGAATGTGCCTGCATTTGCCGTAGAGTGCGACCGGGAGTTGGTCCACTTGGTTGAGAACGGCTATCTGCTGATGTGGGAAAGGGACGGGACCCTTGTGTTCCGGACCACCGAAAAGTTCTCGGAATTGGCCTTTTAGGGTTCCTGGCCCTTACAGCGTAGGTGTTAGGGTAATGATATAATTACCGCGCCATGGCTAAAACACGAACCGGCACCGTGGCGTCACGACAGTGCCGGCTCGTCCCCAAAGGAGGTGGGCAGACAGCGAGTACCGGCTCACTGTGGCTGCCTCTTTTATTATAACACACGAGTTGATGTGCCTCCCTGGGATCCTGCCAGCCGCCTCTACGTGCAAGGCAGATGTCACCCTTGCGGCGTGGCTTACAGGTGGCAGCGCAAGCTCGGCCGCCTGAAGGACATACGCTGCCCCAAGTGCGGTGCGAAGCTGCGACCGACCACCCACCAGTTCAAGGGCTCGTGGCGGGGGTTGGTATCCATGACAGGAGGTTAAGGAGGTTAAGGGGGTCAAGGGCGCCAGCTGCACCGACTTGACCCGGGCCCTGGAGGAGGCCCTGGGGTCGGTGGAGTCGCGATCCTGCACCGTAGAGTTTTATGAGAAGGCCGAGGAGCGTGAAAGTCTCCAAGCAGGCGAAAGGTGAGCCAATGGCTAATTTGGTAGACCGGACTTTAGGCGACCTTCAACCTAAGGTCCGTCGATTGGTCCAAAAAGTTCAGGCTCACAAGCAATGGACCGACAGTCAGGTGTTCGCATGGCTTGAGAATGAGGTCTATTCTTGGACAACCAGTCTGTTCAACGGGGGGAACTGGGTTATCGGCGCACATCCCAACAGTTCTTGGATAGGCCAACGCGACCAGATATTAACCCGAGCTGAGGCGAACACCCTCCGAAGATGGCATAGTCGGCCGTGGGAAGTGATGGAATACGCGGCCTGGAAGCGATGGACGCGCGCACTCTGGTCCATTCCAACCGACGAAGACATTGACCATTGGCCGTTTCGAGAAGCCTTCCAACAGATAAAGGTTCTCTTCCCGGTCGAGTGGTGGCCCCATTCAAAATGTGCCTTTAATGCTGAGCCACCGGAAAGGTCCTTCGTATCGATACGAGACAGCGACTTCCTTGAACGTACATTGGCGGACCAAAAGGAGGGCTGGCCGACAATCGATACTGTTGCTTGGAGTCCACAGAGCCGCCTTCGATTCTTTCGCCGCCGGTTCCAGGATTGGTACGAGGGTCACTGGGAGGAGCATAAACAGCAGCAAACCTTGAGACTATTTTAGGAGGTTGTCAACTGTGGAGAATGAAGGGTCGTTTCTTGGCTACGGTAGCCCCGAGGCTTTAGAACAGGCTATCAAGAAGGACGAATCGTCCGAGTTTCAGGTTCACGAGGGAATAGCCTATGCGAGAGTCTGTACCTCGCTCTCCAAGGAGGAGGCCGTAGCGCGTATGCGCCGACGGCCAAGCGGGACATCGCATGGCTGGGTCTTCGCCGACGAACCATTCAGTGACGCCACTCCAAACCCATGCCCCTGCGATAAGTTGCCTAACCACACCCATTACTTATTCGCATGTTAGGCAAGGATTCTTGCCTAACCTCGAATGGACTAGCCAGTCCTCAGGGGGAACAGCACTGGGGGGCGAGCCGGGTTGTATGGGGAACAGTTGTGGTGGGCGGGTCGGGTTGTATCGGGAACGGATTAGACGGGCGAGCCGGTGTGCGGGGGGAACAGGTTACGTGGGCGAGCCGGGCCTACAGGGGAACAGCTCGTGAGGGCGAGCCGGGGCCCAGGGGGAACAGAATACACGGGCGACCCAGGAGGAAAGTATGTTTGTGAGACTCACTGCGGTCGGCACTACCGGGACCGGGACCGAGACTACGATTTACGAGCTCGAGGTCCTGACAAATGCCTGGCGCTGTGTGCGACGCTTTGAAGAACTGGTCGCAGCGGCAGCAGGGCCGGAGGAGCTAATGCTTGCGATAAACGCCGCACATGCCCGGTTGGCGCGAATGCCGCGGCAGCTTGATGCCAGATAAAATAGTGGGCGGTTCCCAGCCGACAGGGGCCCGCCCACAGTACGAAGAGGTGACCTCACCCAACGCCCAATTGAGTGAAACCCTCTTTCATTTTATAACAGACGGTCGGTAAATTCCAGGGGGTTTATACTTGGTTTCTCTTTTGGGGCTCAGAATGTGCTATCTGGGCTGCCGATATCATCCGCCTCGGGGTAAGGATGGACAGTTCAAGAAGCGCCCGTGCCCCGCCAAGATGATGGTTTACCAGATACGCAAGACTGGCTATAAAGCGTCCCAAAACCGGGGCATGGTTAAGACAAACTGCCCCAATGAGGTCCTCACTCCGATATTTAACAAGTTGGAGCGAAGAACACACAGCCCGCGGGCCTGATAAGGGCCGGGGCAGGAGGAGAAACTTTAAATGGCCATTGATTGCATGGAAGTAGGAGCGGTTTCTCTCGATTGCGGAGTAAAGCACAAGGTAGCGTGGTTTATTGGCATCGTATTGTATCAATGCCCGATCCATGGAACCAATATTTTCATCGGTATTGGAATCTGGAACATCAAACTGCGGTGGAATCGGGGTCCAAGATTTTCAATTGGAAGATTAGCGGCATGGAAGAAAGGCGGTTTATAGAGGAGAGTAGCATGAGACTCAGAAGAGTCAAACATCGATGCATAGCAGGAGAAGCGTGATTCACCCAATCCCTGCAGGAGTAAGCCCGGCGTCTCACCGCTGCGGCTGTGGCGGTGTCCTGGATCCACGAGGGGACCAAAGCAGAAGCCAGTCCTTAGGCCTAATAAGGGGTCGGGGCAGGAGGTTACAGCAAAATGGCTAGATACTTTATCTATGACGGGCGGCGTTTTGATGACCCTGACGAAAATATGACGACCGATCAGGTCAAGGCCAGCCTCCAGGACTTCTTTGGAGAGCTGGCCACCGCCGAGGTCAAGGAAACGAAAGAGGGAGAGGACACAGTGATCGAGTTTCTTAGAAGAGTGGGCACCAAGGGGAAAGGCGATGATGCCGTATAAGGGCTACTGCGGCGGGTTCTCCTACGGGCCCAGGTTTCATTTCCAGTGGGAGACGGTCCCGGGCGGCGGAGCAGTTGTCTTCAACATAGTCGACGGCGCTATCTGGGCCAAGCTGCCAGCTGACAAGAACATTAACGGGTATGACTTTTCCCTTGACGCCGCCGCGAAGCTCTGCCTGGCCTGGAATGGAATCTCAGGTGTCGACCTGGCCGCGGTGTAGATGACGAGGACGAAAGTGGATAAGTCTAATAAGTGGCCCCTGGCCTCCCCCCGAGTGGCAGTAGTCGGGCAACGTTACTGGGTCCCATGCGTGCTCAACCCTGACCATGACGGACGGTATTTCTGGGTCCCTATCATCGGCCCTTTGCACGAGGATAAGCTGATTATTGGCTTCGAGAAGGAGCACTTTCACTATGACCTCAGATTTTGGTCGGACCGGTTGATAAGTAAAGTCTTCGGGTCGTGGGGGCTTCAAGACCCGGCAAGAAGCCTTGTGTCGGTGCTGACAGGCTTCGACAAAGGGCCCAAGGTATGCCGCCGCAAATGCTTCAGAGAGATGCCAGAGTTCCCGGTCTGTGGATTCTCGATGGCTCTCGAGAAGGCCTATTGCGAGCAACGGGTCAACCCGGCCAACCCAATCTGTCCGCACCGGGGCCTCCCTCTAGTGGCTCCAGCGAATGAGGACGGAGTCGTAGTTTGTTCTGGACACGGGTTGAGTTGGAACATCAAAACCGGGGAGATGGTCCACAGGACCCCTCAAGTATCATGTAGGAGGTGAATGGGGATTCCTCACTATCTCTCGGGGCGACAATTACTCATATTCGGAAAACGACCCCACCCTTTACGAGAACATTCTTTACGCCATAGCAAGAGCCGAGGGCCTGACGGACTAGGACAGGGTGTTGCAACGTATCTTGCCTAACCTCGAATGGACTAACCGGCAATCAGGGGCAACGGGTCAAGCGGGCGAGCCAGTACATATGGGGAACAGGAGGTATGGGCGAGCCAGGTTATATGGGGAACAGTCCGAAGGGGCGACCCATTTAAGGATCAAAGGAGGCTACTATTAAGGAGGTGACTAGCCATGAGGTTGATAGATATAACTTCCATACCAGAGAGCCGGTTCCTGGATTTTCTGCGGGTCTGGTCAATGAAGAATCCGGAGGTCGAGTGGCGATGTGTCCATCTGGGCCGCCTTGTTAAGAAAGGCAAGACCTTTAAGGTCGGCACCGTTCTAAAGACACTGTTGGTAGACGCTGAAGGAATGGAGTTGCTTTCCGTATATCACTCAGGCATGGTTCTGCCAGTCAAGGATGGCATAGTTCAGATAAAGTTTGGTAGCTCCTATGACCTTGATAGCCGGTACAAGGCGGAAAGGGGTCTAGCCCCCGATGTGGTTATTACTATGGAGACGGCCCGGGTCGACGAAGAAGGTCAACGATGGCTGCACCGCGTAGACCGGACTATTTCATCCCTGCCTATCGAGATGCCCCCCGAAATTACTGAAGCGGATATTCAATGGAGTCGCGATGAAATGATGCGGCGAGAAACTGACGCGGCAGTCGCCCACATTCAGGAGAAGTGGCGCACGAAGGTATAAGCGTCGGCGGGCGCCATGGGCCCTTCTTGGCAATCAACTTTCCGGAGGAGGTTTATGGAAGAAGGTTATCACGTTATCGGGCATGCGCTGCTCGACTATTGGGAGGAGGAGGCGCGCACTCACCCGTCTGACGCAAAGGCAACGCGGATACTTCGAGATGTGCGCCTGCTAGTCGCGCTTCTGGACCATTCGGTCGTCACCGAACTGATGCTTGTCGAAGCAATCAGGAGCATCAAGACTGAGCGCTTGGATAATGGCCACAACCTGCCGTAAGAATGGGAGGCGTCCTTGGATGCTCAGGATTTAATCCAGCGTCTGGCAACTGTGCGACCCATCCCGCCACTGCGAATCTATGCCCTGGCCTGGCAGTTTGTTGACGGCGAGGGCAAGCTGGTCCCGGCCAAAGTCTGGGAGGGAACTCCGGAATTGCAAGAGGCCACGGCCGAGGCGGAGCAACACCTGGTAGCCGTCCGGGAACTAAGGATGCGGTTAGAGAGATGCTTGGAACGACCATAACTCCCCCCAGCCTGAGAGCCTTGCTGGCCCGTCTGCACGGGCCCAAGCCGCCAGCCCTCGGCGTGCTCATACGTCGGTTGGAAGGCTCCGAGAGCTCCAGGCAGTTCGAGGGCATCGTCCGAACCCTGCTGCCGAACCAAGCCGACGCGATACTGGCTCGCCCTGAGCTCATGGAACAGCTGACGGCCTTCTTCGAGGCCTTCAACCGCGAGTATTTCCCGCTGTACGAGGACATGCTTGATTTCCATACCGAGACCGCCGAGAGTGAAGCAGACGTCCTGGATAGCATCTGTCGCTACGGGATGCCCATCCCCAAGGAGGGCATTGAAGGGTCCTACCTTCATGAACTCCACGACGACTGGAAGCCGGCGCCGCTGCTCATGGCTTGTTTAGGAGACATCAGCTCTCGATTTTATGGAGACGACCACGAAGGTGTCCGCGTGACCTGGCTGGAATCTCTCGGGAACCATGTCGGCCGGGAGTTGCTCCAGCGGATACCCGAAGGCGGCTGGCCCCTGAAACGCCTCCAAGTCCTGCTCCACGACACCGAGTACGAGGGGGCGATATTCACCGTGGAGTGGGCCACCGGCAATACCGGCTGCCAGTTCCTGGACACAAACAGAGAAGACGGGTGGGAGAACCCTCCCTGGACTGTGAACAACGCCTACCAGGGGAAGCTTGAGTGGCGGGCCTATCAAGCCATATCCGACGAGATGACCAGGATGGAGCGGTGGCTGGAGCAGGACCTGAACCGTCATTTCGGCGAGTTGCTGACCTTCATCGAGCGGCGCGACGCCGAGGTGCCCCAGGACCAGGAGCATGCAGGATGTTTCCGGCTCCGGGAGATATTCGGCGAGCAGGAGCGCCCACCGACGTCGGAGACGGCGGTCGATGGCGACGCTGCGGACTGGGACGAGGCGCTTGATCAGGAGGAAGAGGATGACTGATGCCCCGTTGGAGTGGGCCCTCCCGGAGGGCCTCCAGGTCCCCAAGGACGAGCTCCGGCTCCGGCTGGACTTCTACGATGGGACCCTGCTGATGCACCGGTATGAAGGCGGCACCACGACGACGCACCAGGTCTCCCCGGACGATGTGGCGGCCGCGCTGACCCGAGACCTGGCTGTTTCCTCGGGTCTCCTGCCGCCGAACACCCTGTGGTGGAAGAACAGCCGTAACGGGCCCCTGGTGGCCCTGTGGGTGGCTCCCAAGGTCCGGGCGGTGGCGATGCAGGACAAGCCCTTCGAGCCGCCCACCAGGCTCAGAGTACCCATGCCTGGGGCGATCTTCGTCTGCGCGCCCGGCCAACCTCCCTGGGTCTATGCGGTCAAGAGCCGGCCCCGGGCCGCCACCGACACGGTATATTCTTTCCCAGCGTTCAACGTGTTCAGCCACGGCAGGGTATGCCCGGGAACCCATCAATTTGGGCAGTCCCTACCGAACATTCCCGATGAATTTTTCATCTCGTACTTTTCACATACAGGAGATTTTGCTGGGCGGTCCACGAAGCATCCGAAAGACCTGCGTGCTCTCTGGGAGGAGTTGAACGGGAAGACCCAGTTCCCCACCAGCGACCTGGTGAGGGCCGGCACGGTATCCGACGTCATGGAGCTGCCCAATGAATCCAGTCGGGTATTTGCTTAACCATCGGGATGGCCTGCAGGGCTCCCAGGGCATCGCCTTCGACTACGTGGTCGCGGGCAATGGCCTGTTCGTGCAATCGGAGAGTGCCCTGCTCCGGGCCCGGATCCGGATAGCCCCGGCGTCGATCAGGGGATTAGAGAAGGTAGACGAAAAGGTGGAGCTGGTCAACGGGTTGCTTCCCACCGAGCTTTTCGAGCATGTCCTCCGACTGATGAAGCTGGCCACACCCATGGAGTTGCTCGCCACCGTGATTTGGAACGGCTCCGGCTACGAAGTCAAGCTGCCGGACCAGAAAATCAGCCGCGGCTCAGTCCATTACACCCGGCCGGCCAACGTGGTACTGGACATCCACAGCCACGCTGGCATGTCGGCCTTCTTCAGCGCGACTGACGATGCGGATGAGCAAGGGTTCCACCTTTACGGCGTTGTCGGAAAGGTCAGGGACGGCAGACCTGAGCTTAACCTGAGGGTCGGTATATACGGCTATTTCGCCCCGGTCTCCTGGCCGGAGCTATTTAAGGGTCCCGCACCCGCCGTAAAGTTCATAGGAGAGTTTGGAGACAAGGATGAGATACCTTTTGACTAACCAACATCTGTCCCGCGAGCCAACCATCCTGCTCGTCGGCTGCGGGGGGACCGGCGGGTTCGTCGCTGAGCAGCTTTGCCGGCTGTTCACCGGCCGGGCGGCCCGCATCATCCTCCGGGACCATGACCGGATTCAGCCTCACAATCTTCTACGCCAGAACTTCTACCCGGAGGACGTGGGTGAGTTCAAGAGCAAGGCGCTGGCCACCCGGCTCTCCCGCGACTTTCGGCGGCCTATAGCTTACTCCGTCTACCCTTTCAGCAATAAACGGGAGGTGTGGTATCAAGGCCATGAGGGTACCATATACACCGATTGGAGCAGAGAGACCCACGGCGACCTGATGGTCGGGTGTGTCGACAATGCGGCAGCTCGGGCCGCGCTGGCCCAGGCCGCCAGGCCCTGGAGCTGGTACGTGGACGCAGGGAACGGCGAGTCTTGGGGCCAAGTGCTGGTCGGGAATGCCGACGGAGCGCATTACCGCCTTGAGGACAGCTTCCATGAGGAGAGAGGAGTGTGTACTGCTCTTCCCTTGCCTACTCTGCAACAGCCGGGCCTCCTGGAGGTCCAGCCCGACGTTCAGCCGGACGTGGACTGCGCGGCGGCCCTTGACCTCACCGGCCAGGACCCCACAATCAACAACGTGATGGCCTCCCTGGTGGTCCAGGTAGTGCGCCGGCTGGTGGCCGGGACCTGCCCCTGGATGGCCCTGTACCTGGCCCTGGAGTCGGGTACGGTCACTCCAATCTACGCCACGCCGGAGAACGTCAGCAAGATAACAGGGCTCTCGGTGAAGGACCTGGTGGTCCGGGCGCCAGTCCCACCGAAAGCCCTGGCGGAGGTCTTCGCAGAGGAGAGGGATTGAGATGAGCAGTTTCGACGTAAACTCGGACGACCCGGGCCGCTGGCCCCGAAGAGATGGCCTCCGATATGCCAGAAAGTCCCACGCTCACCCCAGTGCCCACGCTTTCCACACCGCTAACCGGTCCGGGAACAGGTCCCTGTGCGGGCAGCATAGCCTGGACTTGGGTGCGGGTGTGCCCCCGACGCCGGGCTATGGGAAACTATGCAATCGATGCGTGCGGGTGATGGGGAGTTGGGGATACTTAGCCAGCAGGTAAAGTCAGGAGAGGCTATGGTGACTATCCGCGAAAGTGATCTGGTTCTAGAATGCCCCTGTGGTCATATCTGGTGGGAAAAGGTTGACCTTCCCATGGACATGGACGCTTTCCTTGACCGAGTAAGGGGAGCAGAACGCTGTCCCAAATGTGGGCAGCGGCCAAGGAAAGGCAGCAAACACCCAGTTTACCTACTCACCGGTGACCGGCGACACGATGCCATCGAGAAGAAAGGCTGGCAGGAATCGCAATGAGTATTTCACAATCTCTTCTTGGAAACGATTGAACTGATGGATTACAAACCTGAGCCTAAAACGGCCGCCATCCTCGATCGGGCGTGGTTCTGGATACAATCGGTTCCGTATAGCGTCACATCTCGATGGGTCTTTTACAGACTATTCCAGGAGGGAGTGTATTCTAACAAATCTGGGTACAAACCTCTCCTGAGCATTTCCAGCAAAGCTAGGAAGAGCTTCTACAAAGAATGGCGTCCATGGAGTCTGGTAGATGACACGAGGAACGCCATCGTACCTGAGATGTTTCCCAGCGCCGGAGCTTATCATTCAGCACTCTGCAAGCGCGTCTCCTATACTCCCGATGTCTGGCAGAACCAGCCGATTTACGTAGAGGTTTGGTTTGAGGCCGCTGCTATGGAGGCCCAATTTAGGGCTTACACACCAGGTCTAGTTTCCCTATTGGCCTTCAGAGGCGATGTGAGTATTTATCCGAAATGGACTACGGCGCAGAGGCTCTTAGACCGTTGGTTGAGTCTCCAAAAGCCCGTTCATATTTTCTACTTTGGTGACCTCGATTACAAGGGCCTCATAATCCCAGGCAGTGCTTGGAGAGACATTATCTACTTCGCTCAGATAGCCTACTGTTACAAACTCAATGAAATGGGGATTCCTAAAGACCAGTGGGATGAGCATCTCGACAGGCTCTTGAGCCAGTGGAACTTCCAACGGGTGGGATTAACCGTTGACCAGGTGAATCTCTATGGCCTCCCGGAAAACCCGGAGCGACCGGGCACTTGGCAGTGGGAAGCCCTCGGAGATGACCAGGCTAGAGAGCTAATCGGTCAGATTTCACGGTCTATAGACGGGGACAGATACAACACCGACATCCTAGAGGCCGACAAGGTCACGGAGCGCCTGCGGGACTACCTGGGCCGCTGGAACCCTGACGGGAACTAAAGCGATTGAAAGAGGAGGTTGCAGGACGTGGACGCAATCATCACGGCTAGAATCAAGTGGCGGCATGTTTGCACACCAGCGGAATTAAAAGTAAGCGGAGAAACCTTTGAGCAGATGGTAAGACGGCTGATCCGTGAGATTGGCTTAGATACAGGCGATGTCCCACCGGAGATTCTGACGGTAGAACTGGTAACCGGAGCTGCCCATGAGTAAACCCCTTCGGGTCATCTCTCTGGGCTGGGGTGTCCAATGAAAGATCGGCCAAGAGACTCGAAGGGGCGATTGCTTCCTGGACCCTCGCTGCGATGGTGGCCAGATGAAAGGTTCTGCTGCTGAGCGCTTCCAAGCTAAGATCGGCCTGCCCGATGACAATGGCTGCTGGCCTTGGATTGCAGCAGTCTCTGCCTCTACTGGCTACGGTAAATTCTGGACCGGGCAGAGGCTTGTTAACGCTCACCAGTACGCTTTTCAACGAGCGGTCGGTATGGATCGTAACCCTGGCTATGAAATTGACCATCTATGTAGGAACCGAGTTTGCGTTAATCCAGAGCACCTGGAGTTGGTAACGAAGGCAGAGAACATCCGCAGGAGCAGTGCCCCCGGAGCGAATAATCGAGCTAAGACCCAGTGCCCTCGGGGACATCCTTACGATGTGGTTAACACCTTATTTTCAGGCGGCCGCCGCCGGTGTCGTATTTGTATGAGAGCCTGGTGGCGTCGATGGTATAAAAAGACGTAGATTGTACAGCCCGGAGCTGATCGCGAGGGACATGCTGGCGACAGGCGTGCCGCCAGAGGGCGGAAGGGAGAGGCGGACCGGAGGCAGACGCAGCTGGATGATACCGTCTTGCAGCGACCCGCTCCGGGCTGGAGGTCGATAAAAGGAGGTGGGAACATGGCTACCCGGTCAGCGTGCGAGCGGTACGGACATTGTTACTGCTTGGAGGTCAGGATGCCATCAGGCGTCCATATAAAATGCTGCAAGTGCGGGAATGCGAGGCTGAAATAAACAAGGAGGTGAGCCATGACCACAGAAGCCCCGGAAACCCCGAGTAGCAACGGGCGGCAAGAGTTGAAGGTGGTTCTGACCATACGCGGCGAAATAGCCACCATCGGTGTGCAACGCCCGCTCTGCGACCCTTTCCTGGTATCGTTTCCAGGAGACGCGGCAACCCTGGAGAACCTGGTAGGCCATCTCCCAGGCGTCGTGGCGAGGGCGGTCGCCCGCTGGGGAGAAACTCCTCTTTACCCCAAGTATGACCGGCCGGCGCCCCCGCCGGCGGCGCCGCGGCCCGCACGTACCACTCAGGGCCGGCCAGCTGCTCCCCAGCAGACCACGCAGCGAGAGGCCGAACAAACTCTCCGGCTATTCTAGCGCCTGAAAAAAAACTTTCACGTTGCGGAGGGCCGATGCAGAAACCACGAGTCCCAACGGAGCGGATCACCCGGGAAAGACTTAGGGACTGGGCCAAGGACCTGGACAGTGCCCACGCTACTCCCGTGCTTCTCATTGGAATTTCCCATGACGGGGAGAGGGCTGGAGACCTGCTCCTCGTCACAACCAACGATATGGTCACAGAGGACATCCTGGCGTTCCTCTTTTGGGCCATAAAGGGGCTGGGCGGCGAGGAAATACTCCTTGAGAAAATCATGGCCCGCATAGATGACACTCTGTCTCCAGGCGGTCTCATCATTCCCTAAAGGAGGTGAAAACATAAACACCGGCGAGCCCGGCCCCCAGCATAGACTGGGGGCTAATCCTTTAATGAGAGGTGTAGCAATGAAAGTCCGAGTTAACAAGCTCCGAGAGACTCTGAAAGTGCTCCAGCCAGCGGTGGCGGGACGAAAGGCAACCTTACCAGTCACCCAAAATATCCTGGTAAAGGAAGGCCGTCTATCCGCCACTAACCTGGAGTTGTTCATCTCCGTGGCCCTGGCCGAAGCCGACGGCGACGCGTTCACCTTTCCCTTCGCCGAGATGAAGGATATACTCGCCGCTCTGCCCGGGTACGAGACCGTGGAGCTGGAGGCGTCCGCGAACGAGGTCCGGCTCAGGACCTCACACTCTGCCTTCACGATGGAAGGCCTTGATGCTGGTGAATTCCCTCCGGAACCTGGAGTCGAACCTGACGAAGTAAAGGTCGACGGAGACGCTTTCGTGGAGGCGTTGGAGGCTCTGCGCCCCTACGCAGCCACGGAGAAGGACCGGCCGGCCCTCACCGGCATCTACGTCCAGTTTGGCGACCCGGCACAAGTGGCCGCCGTCGACGGCTTCAGGCTCAGCTGGAGGTCCCTGCCTTTCGCCATCCAGCCGTTGCCTGACGTGGACCCCCTGATCATCCCGGCGACATCGGTGACGGCGCTCAAGAGCGTCTGGCAGGCTGCCCCTAAGCCTCCGGAAATGCCGACATCGAGCGAGCCCCCGCACCGCAAATCCTTGGATATAGCCAGGCTGGCCGTGGCCAAGCGCCCTATAGTGCTACGCTTCGGTGCCGCTCGCCTTTGCTGCCAGTTTGGGGACACGCGGTTCACCACCCAGCTGCTGACCGGGAGTTTTCCAGACTATAAACAGCTGATTCCCACCGGACAGGAGAAGCGGGTTGTCTTCGAAGCTGGTGCCTTTGGTCTTGCCCTGCGCCAGCTCGGTCACGTTGGCAACGTTGTCCAGATATCCTGGGAGGAGCGGACCATGAAGATAGCGGTCCACGCTGGGGAAGCGAGCTCGGCCGAGTCCACTATCTCCTGCTCAAGCCAGGGAGGCCTGGCCCGCATCGCTTTCAACCTCCGGTACCTGAACGACTACTTCGGGGGCCGGGAGGGCCAGGTGATGTTGGAAGTCAAAGACGTCAAAAGCCCCGCCCTTTTCACCTACCGCGGTGAGCCGAACATGGTTCTAATGCCAATAAACGCCAAGTGGGAGGAAGGCCCTGAGGGCGAGCCGCCGCAAGTGAATGATGAACCCCAGGAAAAGCCCGAGGAGAAGCCCAAAGCTAGGAGGAATCGCCGGAAGAAAGGCGCGGTGCCCGTTGACACGCCCGTGACCACCGGTGTAGATTAAAGTTCGCCGCCGCTACCGGCTCTGGGAAACCTGTAGCGGGGGTCTCCAGAGCTGGGAGGCGGTATTTTGTGGTAAGTATCCCTTGACATCAAGTACATAGAGGGGTTTGCAGGAGGCAAAATGGCTAAGGACACACTGACCCTCGCACTTAATGGGGAGGTGCCATTCGACGAATATACGGATGCCATTTCCCATTTCCACACACTCGTTAATGCTCTCTCTGCTGAACTAGGTGTTGCTGATATAGTCGAGTGGTTTGTCCACGATCTGCAAGCTGGCAGTGCCACCGCAACCATTCGTGGCGAGTCCGAAAAGCCAGAAGAAACAGAACGTGTTATTGATGCCTACGCTGATGTGGCTAAGGCATTGCTACAGGGCCACCCTCCCGCCTTCGGAACGTCTGTGGTACGGGCTGCTACTGGGATTACTCGTATTTTGAACACTCGGATTACATCCATCCGGTTTGAGACCGCTGATGTGGATGTGGTCATTACAAGTACGCCGACCATCACTGCAACTGAAACAGTTAGGACAGCTCTTGGTGCTGTTGAAGGCCGGGTACAAACATTGACCGAACGGAAATCCTTGCGGTTCACTTTGTACGACGGTCTCCATGACCGTGCTGTTTCTTGTTACGTCCGAGAAGACCAGCAAGAAACTATGCGAGACTGGTGGGGCAAAAGAGCAATTGTTGAAGGAGAAGTAAGCCGTGATATCGAATCCGGACGCCCTATCGCAGTGCGCAAGATAACACGTGTACAAACACTTTCGGAAGTAGAAAGAGGCAGCTATTTGTCGGCCCGTGCCGTTGCTCCAATGAGGCCAAGCAGCCCACTGCCGGAGGAAGTTGTCAGGCGGTTGCGTGATGCCTGACCGTGCTCGGATATACTGGGATGCCGAAATGACATCGGTTTCCCGATACTACGGCCACATGTACTAGAACCGAGATTGCTTTAATTACTTGATGCTATGGGATAATTGCCTATTTTGTTGGGGTGAGCATGGCAGACGCTTATCAGCAGACCCTGGCGTATGACCCTTATCGCAAATCTTCGAATTTGCAAATATCAACCCGGAAAGAGCTTTTCCACTGTGGGATCTGCCGCGAGACTTTTGCTAAGCCGGAGTTCGCCAAACGGTGCGAGGCCCAGGGCATCCCGATCCTGAAGTATCGCACCGGGGACGTGCTTATGCGTGATAAAGCACTCCTCGTCGTCACGGACGTTCGTATCCATCATGCGATTGGGGTGAAGTGCCACATTGAGGGACCATGCCCACATGATGCGACCTATGCAGGCAGCTTCATGTATCCGAAGGCCTTCCACGCTAACCGGGCATGGGTCTCGGCTCTGTGGGAGGACCGGTTTGATTTCCACTATATCCGTGGCTGCTTTGAACGGGTCGCCACCCTTAACTCGGCCCGATGGGGCGTTATCGAGGACATCTATCCGGCCGAGTTCTATCTCTGCGGCCCGTACTTGGAGGAGGAGTGGAGCCGCCTCTGGGAGCTCTATGAGCGGTTCTCCCCTTCCTGGCCAGCAAGGAAGAGACAGAGTCGGAGGCTTATGAAATAGACCTTCAGGAGGTGACGAGGATGCCCCAGGCTAAGCGTTTCTCCAGCATCGAGGACTTCTACAGCGCCAATGAAGAACGCCGGCGATCCGGGGAAGCCGATTATGGGGTCTGGTGGACAGAGCCCGGGGTTGTAGGCAACTGGAGAGTGTCCTACGTGCGAGCTACCGGCGAGGTCTATGCGGTGCATTTTAGGAGCGGAGGGGAAGTCGAGGTCCTGGGGATAGTCCCGCCGGACCCAGACGAGTGGAAGCAGATGCGCACCGAGTACCGAGTCAGCGGGATTGGAGTTGCCAATAAAGGGAGGTACTACGAAACCCTTGACCGTATCCTGGAAGGCTGGGCCGACCGGTGCGGGTCCCCTGGCAGTCTATCATGGGTGCGAGAGCAGTTGCGGTTTTTCCTCGTTAATTGATCACCGACATCGAAAAGCCCGAGGCTGACCAGCTGGCCAGGTCCCACCGCTGCGCCAAGTGCTGGGCGGAGGAGCGGCGACTAACCGATGAGGCCATTGCAAGGGCAGGAGATGCTTTGAGGAGAATAGAAAGAGAACCACATGCCTAAAAGGAAGAAATCAGAAGACAGGCCAGGTACCTCAAGTAAAGTTATTGGCTGGAAGCAGTGTTCGCTATGTAGAGGCGCAGGGCAAGTTCCTATTCTTTCATGGCCCAAGGAGTGCGTAGCTGAGTGCGCTCCGAAATTACTCTCATATTATTCTGGTGGGCAATACTGGCTTTGCGACCAACACGTAGGTATGCCAGTGCTGTGGAGTAACGAGAACAAGGAACAAGCAACGAAGTGGATAGCGAGTAGGGCTATGAATGAAAGGGAAGGTTTCGATGCTCAAAATTAGGCTTTACCTAGACCCCAGCGACGGGGGCAGACCCAAGGAGATTGCCCACGCCAACATCATTAACACTCGCATTGGTGACCACGAGAACGGCGATTACTATGCTCACTTTTATGTTGACCGCCAGCTGGTGCAAAGCAGCCACATCAGCGGTTGGCCGCGACTGGAACGTGGACCTTGGGAACTATTGGCTGCTAGCTTGGCGGCATCGAATCTGATACTCCCCAACAACGGTTCAGGCGTAACGACAGCGGAGGCGAAGGATAAACAGCCATGAGCCGTATCCACTATAACGACGAGCTTAGCCCATCTCAGCTTGGTCTTCAAATAGGCAGGGAACTCCGAACAATCCAGGGCAACCAGAGTCAAGCCTTCCTCCGAGAGTTGGAGCAGTATCTTCTAACCATGCATCCGAAGCGACTGATAGAGAACGTCCTTTGCGATGAGAATGGCGAGGTCTGCGTCTTGGGTTTGGCGTTAGAGAGGCGACTGGTGCAGAGAGGCATGACATACGCCGAAGCCGAACTTATACTAGACCCGCGCAGAACTTGGGATGAGGATGACTGGGATAGCTTCATTTATGCAGCTAAAGAGTTGGGTGTTTCTGAGACATTGGCGTGGCTTCTGATGGAAGCCAATGAAGACGACGAATTTGGACCGAAGAGAACCCCAGAAGAGCGGTACGTCTATGTTCTCAAACAGGTGCGGAAGATGCTCAAGGGTGAGTTATCGGCGGTCAGGCTGCCGTGAGGCAGGTTGCAGCCAACGCCAACTCGCCGCTAGGCTCGGCGTCTCCGAATGGACTGTCCGGCGGCTGGAACAGGGGAAAGCCAGCCGACCCAAGAGGTCCTGAACGTCTATGGGAAGCCGGCGGAGCGGTAGCGGAGGCACAAGTAGGAGCGAAAATCAATGCGACGTGAGGACAAACGGCGAATGCCACGGGTACTTAAAGTGCATCTGCCATCCGAATATCGCTTGGAGCGCGTCCCTGAGGGGTATGTTCTGTATCATGTCAAAAATTGGGAAAGTGGCTCACTGACCCGTTATGTCTGTGGTTTCGCCACTGATGCGACCGCAAAAGTGATAGAGGACCATGCCCAAGGGCATCATGAGTCAGCTATTTAGTTTAACGATCAGGTTACCCTACCTGCCGCCGCGAGAGTTCTCTGGCAATTTCCGGGGCCATTGGACAGCACGATACCAGGCAGGCGAAAAGGTGAAGAACGATGTTATCGCCTTGGTGCGGGAACAAACCGCCAAGTCGCCGTGCCTTAAGAGAGCTGTTGTAAAGATAGACTGGGGCCTACCCGACCGCCGACGGCGGGACCGGGATAACTTATTGGCAGCGACAAAACCGATGCTCGATGGCCTGGTCGCGGCCAACGTCATTGAAGATGATTCGGTGCGCCACATCAATTTGCGACTGAGTTGGTTTACCAGCCCTAGAAACCCAGTATGCCGAATAACCGTGCGAGAATCTAGGGTTGAGACTTTCTTGGCGTGACCAGAGAAGATGAATGCAATTCAGAGGGCTTTGGAGGGTTAAGGATGAAAATATTGGTCAAGACCAGAACGGTTTGTGATTTCTGCTCAGAAGGAGAGATTGAACTGGACAATGGGCTAACCATGCCGTGCTACCGCTGCGACGGTGTCGGCTTTT
>ERZ1292625.623-Hain-H41-01um-R1-623-length-50867-cov-8_pt1 | contig 21809 bp, 28 predicted proteins | sample MGYA00564400_ERZ1292625 | MGnify/ENA primary metagenome ERZ1292625 (study PRJEB36523, sample SAMEA6512639) | groundwater metagenome | collected 2019-01-08 | study: AquaDiva: Metagenomics assemblies of 32 groundwater samples
TGCCCGCTCGTCGGGGTCGTGATGTTCGCATCGGGAGTGCCGCCCGAAGTCTCGGACCAGCGGGGATAACTTGTCGGTTTCGCCATAGTTACATTTCCTCTGCGCCGCCAAGCGCGTCATCGGCGTCGTCGAAGCCTTCAGCGGCGTCGTCGAACCTGAAAAAATTTGATTCTAGTTCCGGTACGTATTCGAGCAGACCTCGAACGCCTGCCGCTTTCGCCTCGCCCGCCAGCCCGGCAAGTAACGCCGCGTTCGCCGCGGAGAGAATGCCGATCGCCCGCACGGCGAATCCCGCCGGGTACTCGGGCACGAACTTGAAGTCGAGCGTGAACTCGGCAGGGTCCGCGGTCGCGGCAGTGAGCACGCCGAGGATCTCGTTCGCCGTTCCAGACGAGCGGTTGATCGCGATGCGCGCGCGGATCGCGATCCGGAACTCGGTGTCGGTGCGCCCGTTGCGAGGCTCGCCGACCAGGGCGCCGAGCCCGTCCAGCTGATCGCCCGTCGCGGTCGTGATCGCGCGGGCCGAAAGCAGCGACTGGAACATGTTCTCGAGCGCCTGCACCTGCGTCGAGAGCGCACCGACGACCGCCGCGAGGACCGGCTTCGCCTTCTGCTGCTCGAGCAGGCGGTCGAGAGCGCGGTTCTCGTGATCGGTGATGTTCGTGATCGCTGACACTTATGTCACCGTGATCGTGATGAAGGCGGTGTCGAACACGAGCAGCTCGCGCGCGGCGACCGCCTTGTTCGCCGTGGTGTAAGACCCCCCGCCCGGGGCGCCGGCGCCGGAGGCGACGAGGGCCGAGGTCAGGGCGGTAACGTCGTCGATGCCGTCGATCGAGAGGATCGCGAGGTACAGCTTCGCGTGGATCAGGTCGTCGCCCGCCTGGTACCCGCCGAAGATCGCGGTTCCCGACTCGTCGAGCAGGTTACCTTCGGCGTAGTTGACGAGTGCCTGCTTAATGTCGGCCGCGCCGGTCGCGGGGAAATTGGCGTTCGTCAGGACGGTAACCTTAATGTAAGCGTCTTTGCCGTCGGGCCTGCTGAATCTCACGCTCTGCGCGTTGCCGGAGGCGTCGTTGACCGACTCGGTCACGCTGCCGTACGTCTTGATCCCGCCGGCGGCAGACGCGAAGAGCGCGGCAGCGACCGCTGCGCTGGTACCGCCTAGCACAAGGGCCTCGACCGAGTGCGGCGGCAGGCCGTTACCGTCCGTCGCGTCGGTATCGTTGTAGAACACAGTCGCCGAGGTCACGCCCGTGACGAGCAGGAGGTCGGCGCGGATCGCGTCCGGGGCGGAGTTCCCCTGCACGCGGAGCTCGTCCTCGCGGCGAACGCGAAGAGCGGAGAGGGTCTCTTCGGCCGCGCCCGGTACCGCGTCCGCAAGGTTCGTGACGTTCGACAGGCCCGCGACAGGGGTGTCGATGTTCACGAGCGTGAACGCGGCAGCGACGATCGCGCCGTAGTCGACCGACTCGCAGGCCGCGGTTATGTACCCGGTGCCCTCGCCGAGGTAGCGCCAATGCGCGGTGTTGTCGGTGATATCCGTCGACGTGGTCGTCGGGCCGCCCGACCCTGCCGAGGTGCCGTTCGTGATGCAACGATAGATTCTCGACGCGTTCGTGCGGATGTCTCCGACCACGTACACGGTGGAGATCGCCCACGCGGTCGCTGCCGCGATCGTCGCCTGCGCGATGTTCTCGAACTGAACCTCGGTCGCGGTGACCGAGAACTTAGTCTCGGCGGGCACGGCCGTCGCCGGGGTGCCGGTCATGCTGAGAGTGACCGTGCTTTTCACGGGCACCTCGCGGAGCGTGCCGGTGATCGCGGCGATGTTCTCCATCGCTTCGTCGGTCGAGGCGCTGTCGGGGTACATCGCGGCGTAAACCGCTTGCCCGAGATCCCACAGCTCGGAGAACTTCTCGGCAAAGATGCCGACAATCACGCCGAGGTTCGTGTCGCCGGTGAGGGGCAAAGACTCGCCGAGGTCGGCGCGAAGTTCCGCTTTGAGCTCGTCCTCGATCGTCTCGAGGGGCTTAACTACGAAACCGTCGTCTGTTACGCCGAATGCCATTTAGTTTCCTGCCTGCACGGCGCCGACGATCCTGCCGAGGTCGGTGCGCACGTCGAAATTAATTTCCAGCGAACGGGTCGCCGGGTCGAACTCGAGCGAGATCGTCTTCAGCTCGAGCACGCCGGGGGTCTCGAGAATGATGTCCCGATAGATGGATTCGATCACGCCCATGTTTGGGTTCTTCACGAGCACCTCGTCGAAGAGCGGCACGCCGAGCGCGGTGTCGAGAAACCACTCGCCGCGATTCATCCGAAGGCGCATCGATAGGTGCTGCGCGATAGCGTCGATGCCCGTCACCATGACGAGATCGCCGCCGGTAAGCAGGAGGTCGCCGGCTGCGTCGAGCTTGAGGTCGCGCGCGGCAGACGTCGAGGCCGCGAGGGCCGCGTCGGTCGTGCCCTCGACAGGGGCGGAGATCGGGTAGGTGACGAAGGCCATCAGGTCGCCTTAACGTTTGCCGCTGCGATGCTAGGAGAAGGCGTCGAAGGAGGTGCACCGTTGCTAGGATGCGTGTGCGTGTCGAGCCAAGTCGCGAACGCCGCGGTCGCGAGCGCTACGAAGTTAGCGGACCCTCCGAGCTGAATGTTCGACGAGGTGATCTTGATCTGCCGCGCTGCCGCGGTGTCGGCGCCCATGACCATGTCGGAGCTGCTCGCCGAGGCGCGAGGGTTATTGAACGGGCGCACGCACGGGATACAGAACGCGTCCGACGGCGCATGGATCGCCTCGTCGCCGGGATCCACTTCTCCACCCGCAGATAACCATTTGTCGAGTGACTGATCCGAGAACACCAGTAGGACCGTGTCGCCCGCGGCGAGCGGAAAGGTGCAGTGAAATCCGCCTCCGCCAGGGAAGGCCACCGGAACGTTCGTGATCACGGGGCGCGACAGGGCGACGCGCTCCTCGGTCTCGTCCGTTACGCGAGCCTTCAGGAGAGGCTTCACGCTCGCCTTCTGCGTCGTCGCGTCGTAACTCTCCACGCGCGCAGGGCAAGACACGTGCAGGTCGGCAATCGCATTGCCGATTGCCGTTCTCATTAATTCCGCGAGGGTAGGAGATCTGTTCAAACCGGTCGAGCCTCGAGGCTAGAGTACCAATCGCCGCCGGCGGTGTCACCGGAGTGAGTCACGGTCTCGACTCGATAGTGTCCGTTTGTGTTCAGACTTTTAATTAATACCCTCGAGCCTGGTTTAATAACGGCTTGTAGCAGGGAGCGGCACTTAAGTACGCTCGGTTTGCCTTTCTTGTCCGGGGCGCCGTGCTCGGGCGAGCCGATTAGGCCGGTGTCTTTGTCGAGCACGACCGCGATCTCGCGGCGCGTGCCCGTCGCGGTGAGCACCTGGATCTCGCCGTCCTGAATCGACCACGTCAGGTCTACCGGGCGCAGGAGGTTGTCGAGCTGCCGCGCCGAGTTCCCCACGCCGGAGTAGCCGTTTAGGAACCTCGAAGTCGACCCGGTCACATTAGCGGCCACTTGCGCCGCCGCATTGCCCGGCAGGAGCCCGAGCGAGTCGATAACGGCCGCGACTACGTCCGCGCGTCGAGCGCCCGCGGAGAAGCTCAGGGCTGCGTTACGGAACTGGTACGCGCGCTCGCCGTCGCCGCACTGGATCTTTGTGACCCACTCCGCGCCCGTGCGCACGTGGTCGATCGTCCGCGCGTCGCCCGAGAAGATCGTGCCGAGGGTGTCGGGATACCCTGCCTCGAGGACCACGCGCGCGCCCCTCGCCTGCAGACGGCCGCGGGTAGCCTGCGCGAGGTTGAACACGGAGATCTCGGCCGTGTTCGGCTCCTTCTTCGCGCTCTTCTTTACCGTGAACTGAAGGCGGAGATCCTCGACCTGGACGCCGTCGACGGTGAGACGCGCGCGACGCTGGAACAGGTCGGCCACGGCTACACCACGAACTCAGCCGGCAGGGAAGCGGCGTCGAAATAGACGAGCTGCACACGGCGGCTGCCGAGGTCTGATTCCCCGGGGTCGAGGTCCTCGCCCGTCGTGTCGATCGCGATCAGCTCGCCCTTCGGCATGCCGAGCCGGCGGAAGCGAGAGGTCAGGGGGAGATTCACTAGGACCTTGCGGCCCGCGATCAGGATCGTATCCAAGCTGTCCTTGATCGTGAGGTACCACGACGAGTCACGCTCGTTCCATCGCATCTCGAGGACGAAGACCTCGTCGTCGAGGTCGACCGAGAATTCGAAGTGCGGCAGGTTCGTCGGCAGTGGCAGGGTGTGGACGCTCATTACTGGATCCACTTGAAGACTTTGGCGCCCTGCACGGCGAGCGAAGCCTTACCCTCGACGGCAGCCGAGGCCGTGGTCTTAGGCTTGTTCCCGAGGTTCTGCTTTTTGTTCGCGCGCGGCAGCTCGACCACGACGACCCTCGAGCCGACCTTGCGCATGGCGCGGAACGTCGCCGTGAAGAAGAGCGCCTCGACGTTCTTCGACGTGCGCGGCACCGAGAGGTCGACGAGGACCATGTCCTTGTAGGTCGCGAGCTCGGTGATCAAGGTCACGGGCTCACCCGACTTACGGAGCGCGCGGAGGCCCTCGAACGCGCCCGTCGCGCGGGTGCTCGAGATCTCTCCCTCGCGGTCCTTGCCTACGGGGGTGTTAGAAACCACACCCTCGATCTTCACTTCCTCGGGCTTCGCGCGGACGTGGTCGGTGATGTTGCCGCCCTCTTCGACGGCGTGCTCGGATGCCTCGGCTGCGCCGGTGTGCGTGGTCGAGATCGCGGCGTCGAGCTCGAGCGTGCCGATCTTGGTCTTCTCGCGCGTGACTACGGTAAGAGCCATTTACCCGCCCCCTACCGCTGCCATGTTGGCGCGCATCTGTGAGTCAAACCAATCTTGCCAGGCGTCCTTGGAGGCCGTGCCGATCTCCGCGGGGCTGGCGTTGGTCTGCGCGTTGACGTTGATCGTGGGCGACATGCTCGGCGAGTACACGCTCGAGTTCGCGACCGCGCCCGTGGAGTTAGAGACCGCGCCGGCAGGGCTGTCGCCTCCGCCGAATACCTTCTGCGTGAGGGAGCCTCCGACGAAGGGAACGGCGCCGAGTATGGCTTTGCCCGCGCCCCTCGCGGCGTCCATGATCTTCGAGCCGATCGCCTTCACCTGGTCGACAAGCCAGCCCCAGAAATCGAGGATCGCCCCGCGCCAAAACTCGATCGCGTTCGGCAGGAGGTTCTCGAAAAAGTCGATCATGGTTTTCGCGTACCGGCCGATGATCGAATCGCCGCCGGTAAGGAAGTTGTAAAGGTCGTCGAGGATCAGGATCACAGCGGCAACGGCTGCGATGATCGCGAGGATAGGCCACAGTGCCGCGACCCACGCCGCGCCTGCCGCGAGCGCCGCGCCGATCGCGGCACCCTTCACGACCATGAACACCGCGGCGAGCGCGAAGAGCGCCGGTGTCCAATCGAACATGGCGATCATCTTGAGCGCGTTCCACACCGCGGTAAGGATCGCGGCCGTGACCTTGAACGCCTTCGTTACGCCGCTACGAATCCACGCGCCGTTGAGCTTGATCCACGCGACCATGCCTTCGATGATCGGGGCGAGCGCCTTCAAGAGGGGCACGCCGATCGTGTAGATCAGGCCGGTAACGGCAGCCTTCATGCGCGAAATGTTGTCGTTGAACTCTTCGCCGAGCTTCGCGGTGTCCGCGTCGAGCACGATCCCGAGCTTGTGCGCCTCGGCGCGCAGCTCCGCGATACCTGCCGAGCCTCCGTTCAGCCACGGGATCATGTCCGTGCCCGAGCGGCCGAATACCTTCAGCGCGTGCGCCGTCTTCTCGACGCCGTCAGGCATCGCGGCGAACTTGTCGGCGAGCTCGCCTAGCAGGTCGTCGGCAGGGCGCACCTTGCCGTCGGCACCCCGCACGTTCACGCCGAGTTTCTTGTATACCTCGCTCGCCTCTTTGCCTCCGTTGAAGGCCTCGAAGGCGGAGCGGGACAGGAACTTTAGGGAGGTACCGAGCTGCTCGGCCGACAGGTCGGAAAGCCTCGCCGCGTATTCGAGCTCCTGCAGGGCCTCGACGCTAATGCCGATCTTCTGCGCGGTCTTGAAGGCGTGGTCGCCCGCGTCCGCGACGCTGCCGATGAAGGTATCGAAGACCTTGCCGGCGAACTGCCCGACCTTCGCGAGCAGCTCGAGGCCTTGATTGATGCCGGTGATCGCGAGCGAGCCCTTCGCGAACGAAGCGCCGTCGACGTCGAGGCCGAGCTTCGCGAAAAGTTCGGTCACGGTCATCGGTGCCGCGCCTTCTCGTGCTCTTCTTTAGCCACGCGCGCGAGCTCGTCGAGGTATTCGTTCGCCTTGAAAATGTCGTAGAACGACCACTCGTTCTCGACCTCGGCGAGTCCTGATGCTAGGCCCTCTTTTACGACGCGGAACACAGGATGATACGGATCTACGTCGCCGGGGCGTTGTTCGAGGGAAGCTCCGCCGTCGACAGGTCGATTCCCTGCGCGCGGAGCAAAGCGAAAAAATCGCCGTAGTTCACCTCAAGCGCGGCAAGCACTAGCTTGTGCGCGGCGACGAGGTTGCCAGAAAAGACGGTGTTGAAGGCGAGCATCGCGGGCACGCGGGTCGCGCCCTCGACCATGTAACAGGGCTCGAGCAGCGTGTTCAGGACGTAATCGACTTCCTCGTCGGTGAGCTTCGCGAAGATCATCTGTGCCGCGCTGCCGAGGGCCGCGACAGGCAGCTCGCCGATCCCCTTGCCCCTCGCGGAGCCCGCGAGCTGCGCGAACCCGGGGCCGAGCAGGCCGACGAGGCGATAGAACAATTTAATGCTCCGCGTGCCCGGCAGCGGGTTTACGTGGAACGTCTTGTCGAGAAGCGAGAGCGACTTAGATGCGGCCTTCATCCTTGCCTTGCCTTATCGGTTACCACCGACGATCGGGAATTGAATCTGCGCGGTGTCGAACATCCACGCGCGTTGCGACGCCTCTTTGCCGAAGGTGACTTCGGGAACCTGTTTGATCCAGGCCTCGGCGACCATGAGGGTCGTACCGTAAAGGTCCATAACCTGCAGGACGCCCGAGCCCACGCCGGTGAGCTCGTCGATGTTGTACTGCGCGGAGAGGTAGTCGTTCGAGGAAGACGACTGAAGCAGCGTCACCTCGATCGAGCCCGTGCGATTGTTGTTCTTCGCGCGAACCACTTCGCCGGAGGCGCCGACGGTCTTCGTCCATGCGTCTTCGTCAAAGGCGACCTTGCAGAAATCGCCGTCGGCGTATCCGCTAAGGAGCACGCCTCGGAACGAGATAACTACTTTTGCGGCGTCATATTGCTTAGGCATCTACTTGCTTCCTTTACAGCGAGATCGTGACGGTGATGTCCGTCTGATGGATTGCGCCGGCGAGCGTGCCCTGTCCGGTGACGTCCGGCAGGAGGCGCGCCGCTTTGTTCGCAGCCGAGACATCGGCGACGAGCGGGGCGGAGACGACGGGCTTGGGGCTCTTCGCCACGAAACCGGCCTTGATCGCTTCGTTGAACTGCTCGCGCACTTCGGCGACGACCGTCGCGACACCTTCGTCGGTGTACGGGATTTTATCGGCGTTACCGAGAACGCTGATGATCCGCGTCATGAGGCGAGACTCGAACCAATCGGTGTCGCGGACCACGTCGATCCACTCGCCGCTGCCGACCTTCGCGCCGAGAGTCATGCTCTCGCCGAGGCTGGTCGTATAGTAAGAGCAGTACTTCGCGTCGAGGTTCGTCTCGTGCGTGGTCGTAAGCGCGGTGGATGTCACGCCGGAAAGGGTCTTGTAGATCCAAGTCGCCTTGCCCGGGTCGGTCGACAGCATGCGACCCATCCATGCGGCGTCGGCGAAATCACCGTTCTCCGGATGGTAGATGCACGCGGAGTGCCTACGCGCGTCGGCGCGAAGCTTCTTCGCGAAGGTCTCCGCGCCACCCGCGTCCGAACCGGTCGCGAGCGTGATGATCGCGGAGTCCTGAGAGGCTGCGACGAAAAGCTTTTTATTCGTCTCGGCCCACGAAGCGACCGCGTCGCCGACGGCCTTGGACACGTAGCCGGGAACGAGCAAACCGTACCAGGTCGAATCGTAGGTGAGGATCGCGGCGAGGTCCGTAGCGACGCCGGGGTCGGCATGGTCCTGCGCGATGCCGAGCCGAGCGGTGTCGTCAACCGAGATCGCGAAGTGCGCGCCCGGGGTGTTCGCGACGATGCGCATGAACGTGGTTTGATCGCTGACGGTGATCGCGAGGCCGAGCAGGTCGATCGCGATCTTCAGGCCGGCGATGATCTCGGTCACGGTGCCGGATGCGTCGGAGGTGAAGCTGATCGTGTTGCCGTTCACATACATCTTGTAAACGGTCGTGTTGCCGGCAACGGGGGTGATCGCCCATCGCTGCGTCTGAGGGAGCGCGCACTTACCCATCGCGAACCGCTTGACGCGCGGCTCCTGCGAAAGGAGCGCGGAGGCCGCGAGGTACTCGGGATCGGTCACGGCGTAGCCGTCGGTCACGAGACCAGCCAGGCCGGTGTAGAAGCGAACGCGCTCGGCAAAATCAGCGTTCGGCGAGAGGATCAGGGGGACGCCGAAACCGTCGGCCTGCGTGGTCACGGTCTGCGTCGAGATCGTGATCGAAACAATGTCTGAAACTGCCAAGGTGCTGCTCCTTAATTAACTAACTGCGATTGCAAAATCTACTGTCGCGATGTACCCGGTGGATTCGGTCGCCGTGTCGCGAATCCTGAATCGAACGTCCATCGACGCGCGTGAATGAAAGTCTGGCCCCATAAGCGCCGTCAGATCCGTTATAGCACCCGCGTCTATAGGGGCCAACCCGGCGGTCTGCAATGCGGCTCGTCTTGTAGGCAAAAATAAACCGGTCTGCGCCTTAGATAAATAATCGCGCGCAGTGTTTGCAGAAGTGATCGTCCTCGAGACGACCTGGCAATTAAGTGTCATTTCCCGGTCGCCGTGCACGGTGTGCACGACCTCGGCGCCAGGGGCCGCGAGGTTCGTCGTAAGCGCGACCTGATCGGCCGTGCCTACTTGGATCGGGCCCGCGATGATCTTGAGCACGGCGAAGGTCTCGTCGCGCTGGGGAACGTTCTGCTCGGCCCAGTAGACGCGCGAGAGTCCGGACGCGGCAACGAACCACGTGTAGATCGCATCCTCGAGTGTCGACCATGCGAGCGACATTTAGCGAATAACGCGAACCGTGTAGGTCATAGAGGCGAGGTCAATGACTGCACCAGGAGCGCAGGCGCGGACCATCACGTTCCCGGCAGAGGACACGTAGCAGGACACCGTAGCCCCCGCTGCCGGAGCGGCCGACATACCGACGCTGCACTGGTCGCCGAAAGCTGCGCTGGTGACGGCGATAGCAGCGGAGTCGGCGCAGGTTGCAGTGAGCGAGCCGAAATCGATCACGCTAGTGGCCGTGAGGCTGTAGGTCATGGCGGTTGATCCGCTCGACACTTTCACGCCCGCGTTAAATGTGCCGAGGCCGTCGCGATCGATACTCGAAACTAGCGTCGCAGCCGCATTGTCAGAAAACAACTTCAGAAGGAAGTCGCCGGCCGCGGTGCCGTTTTGGTTGTAGATTCTGACCGTTGACAGGGCGCTGCCCGAGTTTATTTTGCCACCCAACGTCAACTGCGTATTGGCAGCGTTAGCCGATACGTTCCCGTCCCCGGCGTATACGCCGCCCGTTGCAATTAGTTGTGCGCCGGTGATGTTGCCGGCCGCCACAACCGCGCCGGTGTAATTCACGCTGAAAAGCGAGCTGCCGCCGTTATTGTTTATGTCCAGCATCTTGCCGGCCGAGCGTACGTTCTGGCTGGTAATCAGGAGGTCTGCCTGCGCGTCCGCTGCGGCTAACGAGCTGTTGATCTTGATCTGTGTCGTGTTGGTAGGGCCGTAGATCTGGTTCGTCTTCACGAGCCCGGAATTCATGCCGTAGAGTTGCGAGCTACCGATCGTGATGTCGCCGTTGCTGGCGACGCTGAAAACCAGCACGTTGTTGACGTAGTACTTCAGCGACTTCCCGGTTGCCGCGTCGATGCGTACGTCTCCTGTGCTGTTACGAAACACTACGCCGCTACCTAAGCTGAAATCGCCTCCGTTCGCCGTAAGGTCGCCCTCGAAGTATCCGTCGCCCGTCGCTGCGGTGAAATCGATCTTCGCGATCCCTTCGACGTCCGCGACCGAGAAGCGCCCGTCGACGTTCATGCTGCCGGTGCACTGGAGGCTCGAGAATGTCTTCGTGCCGCCGAAGGTCTGCGTGTCCGTCGACACGTACCCGGCGACGGCTCCAGTCGCCGCGGGCATGCCGAGCGGGCTGCCTGCTGATCCGTCGCCGGTGATCGGCGTGGTCGTCGAAACCGTGCTCGGCTGACTGCCGCTAAAACCCGCGCCCATAAGCACGAGCAGCGAGAGGCCGAAAAGAAAGGACCGAAGGGAGCCCATGTTAGTGGGCCTCGTTCACGATCGCCGCCGCGGTCGTGAGCTGATTCGCGGTCGAGGCGAGGCACTTCACTTGCTGGCGCTGAAGGTCGATAGAATCTATCGACCACGAAGCGCCCGGCGCGATCTTGCGGCTCTTGTTCTCGACAGGCGTTGCGTCAATCTCACACCAGATTGCATTGGGGCCGAGGTTCAGGACCTCGACCGAGGTCGTGATCCGCGCGCCAGAGGCGGGCAGGGCGGGGAGCATGTCCGTCGACGTGGTCTGTACGAGCACCTCTCGCGCGGACGCGAGCATCGGCATGGACAGGACGGCGAGGGCCGCCAGGGTTCTAAGGAACTTCATTTTCAATCTCGCTTCATTGCTAAGTATTTGTAGTAACTGCCCGACTCCGCCCACGCCTCGACGACCTCGACCTGATACGACTTGCCGCCGTACGTCACGAGGTCAGGGAACGCGCTGTCGGCGCCCTCCGAGGTTCGGAGTAGCGTCGACGTCCAGATCGCGATCACGTCGTTGTTCCGCATCCCTTCCGGCAGACGCTCGAGCTTTTTCCCTGTCACCGGCAGGATCACTGCGTCGATCGTGATCGGCGAGGTCGCGCCCGCGGTCGCGCGCCCGCTCGCCCACGTCGCGGCCGCCGTGCGCGTGACGGTGTAGGTGCCCGTGCCGAGGCTCGCGATCACGGAGGCGAGGTTCATTCTTTCACCACAGCGGACGTGATCGAGCGAAGGAGCTGCCCGGTGTCGACGAGGGGTCGGCTCGACTTCTTTTTCAGGACGGTCGCCTCGGCGAGCGGAGGCGCGATGCCCTCGCCCTTCGTGATCCCGCGCTTCATGTCGCTGGCCATTTGGAAGCCGATTAGGGTCAGGCCCTTGTCGAGCGCGCCGGCCTTGCCGGAGTAAACCGCCTTCATGACCTTCTTCAGCATGTCGAGGTAGCGCGCCTTGTGTGCGGCGAACGACGAGCGGATGAAGGAGCGTTGCGGCACGCCGGCCTCGGGCGACCCGAACTCGTGAATCACTGCGAGCGACACGTTGTCGATACCGTCGGAGCGGCCCGCGCTCGGCTGCAGAACGCCGGCCTTCACGAAGGTCTTCTCGGCCTCGAGCGCCTGCGCGGTCTGTTGGAGCGCCTTCCACCCGCGATCTTTCACGCTGACCTTGATCATGTGGGGAACCAAAGGGGAATCGTGCGCATGAGGCGCTTGTACTCGACGCCCCATCGCGAGGAGCCGTAGTCACCCGCGGCAGGCGCGGACCCGACCGCGTACGTGCGCGAGACCTCGCCGACCGTCTCGCTCGACACGGCGCCCGCGGCGATCGCGAGGTCAGGGTTCCAGGCGCTAAGGAAGTGCGCGGCGAGGTAGATCGTCGCGAGGTTGGCCTTCGTGCCCCACGCGGTCGCGTTGATCTGGAGCTCCGCGTCGTCGATCGCGCGCTCGATCTCGGCAGACGTCAGCGACGCGAATTCTTTCGCTCGATTCGTCACGTCTGCAACTACAACCGCCATCGATCTGCACTCCTGAAAACAACGACCCCGGGCCCTGCACGAGCAGCCCGGGGCCCAGTCACGTCCGTATGAAGAAAAGGCTGGGAGAAAAGGCCGCTGTTAGATCCCGTCCATGTACGTGACCGACTTCGGGTAGAAGTTCACGACGCCGCCGGTGCGCGCGTGGCAAGCGACCTTGTAGGCCATGCCGCGCTTTTCGGGCTCAACCTGCTCGTAATCGACCGCCATGATCAGGGCGAGCTTCTCTTCGCTGGCCTCGTAGCAGATCGCGAGGTCGGTCGCGCCGGCGCCTGCGCCGGTGAGGCGGGCCCAGCTCATGATCTCGATCTGGGGATAGTGTTCCTTGAGGAACTTCCAGACGGTCATACCCGGGTCGGCCGAGGTCAGGCCGAGACGCTTGATCATGTTGAACTGCGCGACCGGGAAGATCAGGCGGTTCTGCATGGACTCGGCGCCATTGGTGGCGTTCGGAGCCTTCTCAAGCATGTTGATGATGTCGTTCAGCACCTTGGTGCCGTCCTTCGACGCGAAGGTCTTCGCGCTGCCGGCACCGTCCGCGGTCGGGTCGTAATCGTTGCACCCGGTGAGCGTGGTCAGACCGAGCAGGCTCGCGTCGGAGTCGCCGAGAGCGGCAACGCGGTCGAGCTTCTGCTCGATCACTTTGCGCGCCACGGTCGCCTTGTCGGCGTCCAGGTTCCGGCCACCCTCGCGGGCTCCACGGATTTCCTGGATCGAATACTGGAACGCCGCGCCGTAAGACTCGACACCCGAGACGAACTTCTCGCCCTTCAGGTTGACGGTTTTGAAATCCTTCGCGTAGTCGCTGATCCGATTGGCTTCGCCGACGCTGTCGAACTGATGCCACTCATACGAGGTTTTACCGGGCGAGATGTACTTCACCGGCAACAGCGAACGAGCCTTAGTCGGGGCGTACTTCACCTCGAACTGCTTCGCCTCAACGTGGGCGAGTTCTTTCTCGAACCAGAGCGTTTCCGCCGAGTCGAGCTTCATAACTTGCTTCATATTCTTAGACATTTCTGCGTTTTCCCTTGCTGCTTAGATAAACCGACCGAAGATCGTCACGGTGCCCGCGGGAAGCGTGGCGGTGCCGGTCTCGTCGAGAACGAGGTCGATCTGCGCGGCAGGCTTGGCAACGCGATCAGCGGCCGCGCCTGCGGTAAACGCCTCGATCGTGTCGGCAGTGTGCGCGGCAGCGGCGGACGACTTGTTCGCCATCAGAGCGGCGCCGTTCTTGATCTGAAGATCGAAGTAGTTCGAGGCGTCCGCGGCGAGGCCGTTAACGTTCTTGTACTCGGCGCTGTCGAGCACGAAGTGCTTACCGGCAGGAACCTTGAAGAGCTTGATCGTGGTGTCGGCAGTGGCCGACGCGTGATCCACCTGGAACATCATCGGCTCGCCGGGCATCGACTCAGCCGAGGCCGAGAAGTAAAGCTCGGCGGGCGAGGTCGTGGTGCCGGCCTTGACGAACCGAGCGCCGCGAACGCGCTTGCAGCGACCTGAATCGCTATCGTTGCGGAAGCGACCGAGCTGCGTGTTCGAGCCGCCATCCGACTCGATACGGCAGTACACGTCGTCACCAGCCGCGACGGTCTCTTCGGGCAGGACGTAGATCGAGCCCTCGGTCAGAAGCGTCAGGGTGTCGCCGTTCTCGTAAGCGAGGGTGCCGGTGAGGGTTTCACGGTATTTCGCGTGAGAGTGCACAACGATGCCGACGAGCGGCTTCGAGGCGGAATCTGCGAGCTCCGCGGTTCCCGCGGCCTCATAGACCATGCCGACGCCGGCAGGAATGCTTGCGCCTTCGCTGTTGATCCATGTCTCGGTTCGGTTTTCGTCGTGCCCCGAAAGCTGGCCCGAAAAGGCTGCCGCGGAGAAATCTTGATCGTACTGCGCCATTGTCTACTACTCCTGCTTTGAAACGTTTTTGTGAGCGTTGCGAGCGGCTTCCTGGAACTTCTCCCGGGCTGCCTCAACAGTGTCTGCGTTGGCCTTCTCCGCGTCGTTGCGAACGAGGGCCGCGCCGACGCCCGCCATGGGGTCGGCCTTCCGGGCGAGCTCGACCGCGAAGTCGAAACGAGCGTTGACATAGTCCGCGCTCTTCTCCTTCAGGTCGCCGCTGCCGGGGGTGATCTTCTCGATCACGGCGAGCTGCACGCCGCGCTCGTCCATCTCGTCGAGCTTGATCTCGGCGCCGAGGAACTCGCGGGCGGTAGCCTCGAGATCCATACGGGCCTTCAGCTCGGCCTTCACCTTGGCAGGAGCCTCGGCGAGATCCTTCTTCACCTTGGTCAGCTCGGCCTCGAGCGAGTCGGCGCGGGCGGTAGCCTCGTCGGCCTTCTTCTCGACGACCTTAAACGACGCATCGTTCGCGGCGACGTACTTCTCGACCGCCTGCGCGGTGCTTTCCTCGACTTCAAATTCAATTCCGTCGAGTCTGATTTTCTTGAGCGACAAATTAATTCCCTTATCGGCGACAAAATAATTATCACCGTCGTTTCGGATTACCACGCTGATCGCCGCGTTGTCCAATTTCACCCGGACGTCGGGGCCCGCGCGACCCGCCGCGACGAGCGCGACGTGATTGCCTCGGATGTTTCTCTGTACCGCGTCGTACTTCTGCCCGCGCCACTCGCCCGGGGTCTCGTCCATGTCGCAGACGTACCCGCAAGAGAGCTGCACTTTCTTGCCCGCGAGAATCTGCGCGACTGCCTCCGCGTCCGTCACCATGACGCGACCACGGAGGAAATGTCCCTCGCGCTTGATCCCCTCGCCGAGGCTGCCGATCACGAGCGCATCGCGCGTGTTCGCCGCGTCGAGACGGCCCGCCGAAGGATGCTCGTCGGTCAGGGGAACCTGCTCGAAGCTCTTCACGGATTCGACCGAGAAGACTTCCTCGGGCGGGCGGAGCTCACGGCGAACGGTGCCGTCGAAGCTGCGGTACTCGAAGACACCCGCACGGCTGATCGCCGCCGGTGCACGGAGCCAACCGTTTTCCAAAACTTCAGCCTTCGCGAGAGTCGCGACAGCGTCGAATCGGAGTGTGGGGGTTTTGCCTTCGGGCACGCATCGATTTAAGTAGAGCTTTGCTCTCTCGAAAAGTGGCGCCCGGTGCGAGGGTTAATCTAAATATCGTCTGTCAGACAAACTATTGCGATCGCGGCGATGCGAACGAGACGCTCGCGATCCCATTTCGCTACCTTCGCGGCGACGCGGAGCGAGTCGACGAAATCAGGATCGGCAGAAAGACGGGCCATGTCGTCGAGCACCTGCGCGAAATCTACAGCCGGAATCGCGACGTGCGGGTCGGTGAGATCGGCAAGGGGGACCTGCTTCGTCCAATCTGCGGTCGACGTTCTTTTAGTCCAGCTCATGATCACAGCGTACAGACCGGGCTGCCGTGGGTTCAACGCTCGAACATGGGGGGATAGGGGCGCGTGTACCCGGAAATAAAAACGCCGCCATATAGGCGGCGCGCACAGGTGCGGACAGTGGTCCATGCGGAAAGGAGGCTGGATTCGTTCACCGCACCGTGCTCAAACTTGGGATTCTGCGAAAATTTCAGTCAGTAGCTTCACCGCGTGCGCGGACATCTCCACCACATCGCCCACCGGCTCGACCGCGAGCACGCGGTCGCCGTCGGCCAGGTAGTGGTAGAGGCGACAGCGCGCTACGAACGCGGGCCCGTTCGCCGTAAGGAAGCGCGCGCACGCGAAGGTCGAGTCGAGGAAATAGCACACGCTCTCTGCCGGAGGCGGAGCGGGAACAACTTCCTTCCAGGGAACGGCGAGCACATCGTCGAGATCCAGGCAATCGATAGGGTCCATAAATAAATACTGCGCGTGCGCAAATTAATGGACAAGATCGATTTGTAGGACAGGACGCTACTAGTCGGGCGCGCGCGCACGCGAGTACCCTAGATCCCGATGAAAGTCGCCAACAAGCTGCGAACGCGCCTAGATCAATTCTTAAATACGCTGACAGGCATCGGCACGTCGTCGCGCGACAAGCGCCTCGCCGGCGAGGTGACGATCGTCGAGCTCTCAGAGTACGACTGCGAAACGCTGTACTTCGGCAACGACCTCGCCTCCGTGATCGCCGACAAGCTGCCCGACGAAATGTTCCGCAAGGGTTTCGAGGTAGCGATCGAGCACGATCAGAAAACCACCGAAGCGTTTTCCGCGCTGCTCGACGAGCTCGAGGTGCGAAAGCATCTCAAGGACGGCGCGGTATGGAGCAACGTATATGGAGGCGGCGCCGTTCTGCTCGGTGTCGACGACGGATCGAAGAGCCTCGAGCGCCCGCTCGACGTCGCCAAGCTGAAGAAGATCACCTCGCTCACCACGTTGACGCGGCACGAACTGAAGGCCGCGACCTGGTACGAGAACCCGACCGACCCGAAGTTCGGCCTGCCTAAGACGTACCAGCTCACGCCCTCGACTGGCGCGGCCTCGAGCGCGCCGATCTACATTCACGAGTCGCGCCTTCTAATTTTCGACGGCGTGCGCGTGACCCGCAACCGCCGGCGCACCAATAGCGGATGGGGCGATTCCGTCTATGTCCGTTGCTGGGAAGTGCTCCGAGATTTCTCCCTCACGTGGGGCGGCGCGGCGAACCTGATGTCCGATTGGGCGCAGCCGATCTACAAGATCCGCGGCCTGAACGAACTGATCCTCGGCAACGACGACGAGGTCGTCGAGCGTCGCCTCGAGGTTCTCGACATGGCTCGCAGCGTCACGCGCGCGGTCGTGCTCGACGCGGGCGACAAGGACAACGCGGCCGAAGATTTCAAGCGCGAGATCGCTTCGCTCGCCGGCCTGCCGGAAGTTCTGCAGCAGTTCGCCCTGCGCCTCGCGGCTGCCGCGCGCATGCCCGTGTCGCTGCTCTTCGGTCAGCCCCCGACGGGATTGAACGCGAGCGACAAGACCAACCAAGAGTGGTTCGACGATCAGGTCGCCGCGCGGCAGGAGGAGATCCTTCGCCCGATCCTAAACCGTCTCGTGACTCTGTTCTTCCTGTCGAAGGAAGGGCCGACCGGCGGCAAAGAACCGGAGAACTGGTCGATCCGTTTTCATCCGCTGAAGCAGCTGAATGAGAAGGAAGAGGCCGAGCGCCGCAAGCTGATCGCCGACACGGATAAGATCTACTACGAGATCGACGTGCTCCTGTCGCAAGAGATCACCGAGTCGCGGTTCGGCGGAGACCAGTACAGCGCAGACACGTCCCTGATGAAGGGCGACCGCGAGAAGATCCTCGAGGCGCGCGCCGCGAAGGAAGCCGAGCTCGCCACCCCTGCCGCGCCCCCCGGCGCGCCCGCCCCTAAGACTCCCCCGAAGAAATGAAACAGGCCCTGATGCTTTCTCTTGTCGTCGTCTCTACCGCTGCACTCGTCCTCGCCGCCGCCGACTTCGACCTCGAGAAGTTCTTCGACGAGCAGAGGCAGGCGACGCGCGCGGACCTCGCAGGTAAGGAATCTGTCGAACTCGAGATCGTCGGCGAGATCACGGAAAGACTTTCCGACAACTTCGGCGCGGAGCTGAAGGCGGCAAGTGCTGCGAAGCAGATCACGATCATGATCGACACGATGGGCGGCAGCTCGGACGCAGGCCGCACGATCGCGCAGTCGATCGAGAAGGCCGCGAAGCGCGCCGCGGTTACGTGCATCGTCGACGGACAGGCGCTCTCCGCCGGGTTCTACATCCTGCAGAGCTGCCCTGTGCGCATCCTGACGAAGCGATCCCTGCTTATGGCTCACGAGCCGTGGCTAGGCGGAGGCGGCATGGGCGGCACGCACCGGGCCGACGCGATCCGCGCGCTCGAACTGATCGACGCGGAGGCGCGCGCGTACGCCGAGCAGTGCGCCGCCCGCCTGACGATCACGTCCGACGAGTTCCTCGCGAAGATCCGCAACCGCGATTGGTGGATCTCGCCGATGGAGGCCGCGAAGCTAGGCGCCGTCGACCAGGTCGTCGCGAGCCCTAACGAGGCCATGCGCGCGAAGCCTCGAGCCTCGAAGAAGGCCGCGCCAGCGTACAAGTTCCAGATCTCCCCTGTAGTTCCCATGCGACCGCCCGACGAGAAATGACCCGTGCGGCTGAATCTCGCGAGGCTTCGTCATCTACTGCACTGGGTCGTTGACCTAGTCCCCGCGAGTTATCTGCCCGGCAAGATCGAGATCCTCGAGGGCCAGGTCCGCAAGAGTTTCCGCGGGTACGCGTTCGGCAGCGACGAGGTCAAGCTGCACGTGCCCGCGATCCTGCCGAAGTACCCGCGCCGCTACACGTACCGCAAGGGCGCCGGCGCTCTCCGATTCGGTTGCCCGTGCGACGAGTTCGTCGCCCTGGTAGCGCACGAACTCCGCCACGTTGGGCAGAGCAGAGCGCCGAAGGCCGAGCAGCCGGGGCAGGCGGAGATTGACGCCGAGGCCTTCGCCCGGTTCGCCCTCGAGAAGTTCCAAGCGAGAAAGAGGTGCCGCCATGGCGCGACTGCGTAGCGTGCGCGTCCCTCGCCGGCGCGAGCGCGTCTCGATCGCCGTCTCCTACTTCCAAGCGATCCGCCGGATCCTTTACTACACGCGCGGGCTGGTCAAGGATCGCTTACTCCCCAAGCTTCCGGAGTGGGCGGCAGACTTCAAGCGCGACACAGCCGAGGACGAAGCCGACCGGATGATCGAGCAGATCGCCGAGGACGTGTTCAGGCAATTCCCGAACGAGCGGATCCGAGACATGGCGAATCTGCACGGGCAGCGCGCGACCGAGGCGCAGCGCGACGACTGGCACCGGCAGGTGCGCTCCGTCGTCGGGATCGACATACTCACGCCCGAGCCCGACCTGCGCCTCCGCATGCGGACGTTCGCCGCCGAGAACGCCGCGCTAATCCGCTCCCTGCCCGAGCGCACGCTGAACGAGATCGAGTCGCTGGTTATGCGCGCGCTGCAGGCAGGCACGAGGCACGAAGACATCGCGCAGACGATCGAGGAGCGGTTCGACGTCGCCGAGGAGCGCGCCGCGTTGATCGCTCGAGACCAGTTACAGAAGCTCGTCGCCGAGGTCGACCGCGAACGGCAGGAGGCCGCGGGGGTTTCTAAGTTCGTGTGGCGCGCGGCAAACGACGAGCGGGTGCGCGACTCTCACGCGGCTGTCGACGGGCAGACATTCCTTTGGGAAGATCCGCCGACGATCGACGGCGAGGTCGCGATCCCGGGCAGCCCGATAAACTGTCGTTGTACGGCCGAGCCGATCCTCGACGGTCTGATCGACGCGCTGTAGCGGGAACCTTCACCCGTAGCGGAATGTCCTACCGATCGGCGCGTTGCCTGATCAGGTACGACACCCCGATTTTACAACGAGTGTAGGTTACGCGGGGTGAAGTGTGGGAGCAACGACCGTTAAACTAGGAGTAAGCGGTAACGGCGACTTGCGCCCTTACAGGGGTCATCAGCGATGCTCTGTAGGAATGGCGTTACAGACCGACACAGATACCCGAACGGGGCCCAGAAAGGGCATGTGGGTGCCCAAAAGCGCTAAGGAAGAACCTCTAACCCGAACGCGGGGCAAAGTTCACTTTAGGCAAACATGTAGAATTACTATTAGCCGGAAACTGGCACGCCGAAAGCATTCACTCTCGGTCATGACCGGGTTGCGGGGCCAAGTCACTTCGAGCCGTCGGCGCTCTTCTTCACGACCGACGGCAGCGCATCGATCAGAATATCGCGCGCCCATTCAGACATCTCTTTCCCTGTCGTCGCGGCCGCGAGGCGCACGAGTATCAGCTGCTGCTCGGTTAGCCTCACGTGCAGGCCCGCCGACTTCCGCAACGCGTCCGGCTTCTTCTTTCGTGGCACAGCCCGCTTTTACCACGTCCTTGATAACGGGTCATTTTTCACCCCTTCACTAGTGATTGTAGAACAAAAATGCTACAGTGCTAGCACAACCCGCTAGTGAAGTTCGAGCCGCAAAAGTAGTTGCCGCACGGTCGTACCTAAAAAGGAGCACCGTCATGTCGAACCCCTCACTAAGCGCCGCCTGTCACGAAATCCTGCTTCTCCTAGTCGACGCACCTGCGACAGCTCTCGTGCTCGCCGACAAGACGAAGCGGGCCCCTCTCACAATCTATCGAGCGCTCCGCCGGCTGCAACGGCGCAGCCTGGTAGCCAAGCGAGAGTGCGCGCAGAAGGGCCCGGGGCGTGCTCCCTGCGAGTGGTACACGCTGCCGACGGCGCCGGCGAACGGGCCGACGAAGGTGTCGGTTAATTATTTAAACATCGAACGTAGCGCGCGCGGGCCTTGCGGCCTCACAGGGTGGACGATTCATGATGCTCGTATGTACCTGTCGATTTCCGAAATTGCGAAACGTTGGAGCTGCTCGCGCCGATACGTCTACACGGCGATCGCGGAGATGGCAGTCGGGAATTACCTTGATCGAATCTACTTAGGCCGCTCGCCGCGAGTGGCAATTACATCAGTGGAGGCGTGGGAAAAATGGCACAGGGAAAGCGAAAAGCTTGGCGACACCGCGGTGTCGCGATCGGTTTTGTCCGCGGTGGTATCTACTACATCGACAAGACAATCAAAGGGCAGCGGCGCAAGATCTCCACCGAGCGCACCGACGTCGAGGCGGCGCTCGGCGAGTTCGAGAAGTTCCAACGTGATCCCGAAGGGTACAGTCGCCGCTTTGGCGAAGGGGTTACATGGCAAGCAGCGGCCTCGGATTACTTGAGACACGCGAGCCTCGACAATCACAACTCCGACAAGTGGGTCGACGAGAAGGCGAGCATGCTCGGGTATTGGGGCGCCGCGCTGAAGAATCTAGATTTCTCCGCGCACAACGTGACCGACTTCCTCGAGGGGATTGCCGAGCGCGGGCTGAAAGTCTGCAGCCGGAATCGCTACCTCTCCGCGCTGAAGGATTTCATGAAGTGGGCGCGTAAGACTAAGCGCACGAAGAACGCGGCCGACGACGAGGTTAAAATAATTCCGGAGGATCGCGGGAACAAGTTCCCCAAGGACGTCGAGACGGAGCGTTGGCAGGCTGTGCTCGAGGCGCTCTATCCGGAGAATCGCGCGAGCGACGTACCCGAATCGGATCGGTGCGCGGGCCCGCTCTGTGTTACGAAACGGTGGGCGGAGGGCCTGTGCGCTACGCATTATCGGCAGCAGAAGCGGGGCCAGGCCCTTCGCCCTATCCGCGCTGACTGGGAACGTTGGCGACGCGCGGCAGAGGTGCAGCTCGGCGCCGGCCTCCGGTTCGGAGAGGTCGCCCGGCTGGCACCCGCGGATATCTACCCCGGCGGCATTCACGTACCTGTCTCGAAGGGCGGGCTCTCGCGTAAGGTCTACCCCCTGTCGAAGCGCACGCTCGCGGCCGCGCGTCGCCTGCTCGAGCTCGGCGGAGTGCCGGCAGACGCGACCCGCATGAACCGGCGCCTCGCAGCGGCCGCCGAGCGGGCAGGGGTCGAGGCGTTCACCTCGCATCAGCTGCGCCACACGTTCGCGACGACCTACCTACGTAAGACGATGGACCTCCGCACCCTGCAGACCCTGCTCGGACATCAGAACATCAACACGACGCAGAACTACCTGCACGCGATCCGGCTGAAGGTCGAGTCGAGCGACGACGAAGTATTCGCGCCCATCTAGGAAGGATCGTACCAATGACCGACCAGGCGATTCTGATCGATCTCTTGCAGGTGTGGTGCGCGGCGCAGGCGTGTTGCCTCGCCGTCGGCGTGCTGATGCTTAAACGCTGGCCTAAGAGGCAGCCTT
>ERZ1292625.1884-Hain-H41-01um-R1-1884-length-21771-cov-7_pt1 | contig 21771 bp, 27 predicted proteins | sample MGYA00564400_ERZ1292625 | MGnify/ENA primary metagenome ERZ1292625 (study PRJEB36523, sample SAMEA6512639) | groundwater metagenome | collected 2019-01-08 | study: AquaDiva: Metagenomics assemblies of 32 groundwater samples
AATTTTCACCTACCCCAGAGAACTAACCAGACACAACATGACCTGGAAAGAAGTCGCGCCGTAAAGCTGTGGTCAGGAATCTATAATTAGGAATTATGATAAAACCTAGTTGCTGAACAATTGCTGATTTAGAAGGAGAAAAGGATATAATAACTACAAATCATATTGCAGATGCTTTGCAATATAAACCTCAAAAGAAGAAGTTTTAAGGGTTAAATCCCATACCCCTATAGTAATTTGTTGACTTTAATGTTATACTTTTCAATATTTTGCATTAATTATAGTAGTATTATTTTGTCAAGGTTATGAACAACGAAATTATAAAGCTTTTCTACGCCACTCCGGGTGTAGTTAATGTAAGCAACAAAGACGATTTTGAGCCACAGCCCGGTGTATTTGCTTCAATATATATTAATTTAAAGACCCCTCTTTTTTATCCCAAACTACGAAGAAGATTGGCTAGTTTGCTTTCAGAACATGTCGGAAAAGATGTGAAATATGTATGTGGAATTGAAAGCGGGGGCTCCTATTATGCTTCGGCTGTTGCTGACCTTAAAGATAAAAAAATATTACTTTTTCGGAAGGAAAGGAAACAATACAATATAAAAAATCATTTTGTTGGGAACCTTCCTGAAAAGGGTGAATCCGTAGTAATAGTCGACGACGTAATCTCTAGTGGAAATACGATTTCTAAAGCTGCCTCTCAATTAAAAAAACGAGGTTGTAAGGTAAAAGTGGTTATACTTTTTAGCTATTGTTGGGATAAACAGATTTCCAGAAACTTAGGAATAGAAATTACCGTTTTATCAAATGCAGAAGAGCTTATTGAATATGGCTTATTTCTGAAAAGAATGAGTACTCACAATGCGCAAATAATTCGAGACTTTATTAAAAGAGAGGAGAGCCGGCTGTCGAAAGGGTAAATGGGAGAACTATTGATAACACCGCTGGAATATGCCCTTGAAGGTATTGATGGGGGCGGTAAAACAACAAGCATACAAAGACTTGAACGGTATTACTCCCAAAGGGGTTGTAATGTTGTAGTTCTTTCAGGATTAAGTCAGACTGATTTTGGAAAAGCCATCCGGAAAAATATTCAGAAACTGAATAGTATGGGGATAAAAGGAATGAAATTTTTAAAGGAGGATATACGTCGTTCTTATACAAGTGTGAACAAAAGAGTTGCCGATATACTTCTTTGGGATAGACATATATATTCCATCTATGCCGCAAATGCCGCCTTTCCCGATTTAAGTGTGATTAGAAATGCAGAGCCTGTAATACCAGAACCTCCTAAGGTGTTCATAATGAATGTACCCCCGAATATTGCATGGATACGAGAGCAACTAGCACAAAAGGGGGACCATCCAATAACACCAGAGTGGCTTGTGGCTAAACATGCGAAATATATTGAACTTTTAAAAACAGAGCCTGAAAGATTTGTAGAAATAGATGCAACAAAGCCCTTGGACGAAGTTTTTGGACAACTAGTAGGGATTATTAACAGAGACTTAGCTAAGAGATAGCAAATGAAAGTAATACTTGCATCAAGTTCACCAAGAAGAATAGAAATGATGGAATGGCTTGATATTCCATTTGAATATATAAACCCCGAATTGGATGAATCGCAGCTTCGTGACGAGGATCCGGTGCGTTTGACTAGGAAGCTTTCTGAAGCAAAAGCGCAGGCAGTTGCCAATAAAGTAAAAAACTCTTTAGTTATCGGATCTGACGCAATAGTTTCCTTTAAGAATAAAATAATTGAAAAACCTAAGGATACCGAAGATCAACAAAGAATGCTTTATTTGCAAAGAGGGAAGCCTGCAGTAGTTGTTACCTCTGTTTGTGTCATAAATACTAAAACTGGCAAGAAAGTGACCAGAACTAAAAAGACAAAATATAGAATGGCTAATGTTAGTGATGAAAAAATCGAAGCATATATAAAAACGGGGATTGGTTTAAGTAGGGCTGGGGGGTACGGCCAACAAGATGAAAATGGGATGTTTATTGGAAGTAAATTTGATTGTTATCCAAACAGTATAGGCTTTCCTATATGCCTGGTTAAAGAAATACTTGAAGATATGGGAATAAAAATCGGCCTAGATATTAAAAAAGTAGTTAAGCAAAAAACAGGCAAATCCTGTTGATGTAATTGAATCTGTCCATTTTTAATTTTTCAAAGCACAAAATGACAAGGTTGCTAAAATCAAGTTAATTTGTAAAATATTAAGTTTTTTTACGAAGAATATAAATATTATTGATTTTGTCGAACTTATAATATAATACTCTTATTGTTTTGTAGAATTAATCGTTGTTCATAAAATATTAACTATGAAAAAATTTGCTTTACTCACAATTCTTGCAGTTCTTGCTTTTGTTATATTCTTTGCAGTTAAAAATAAAAGTGTTAATAACAAAAATGCTGAAGAAGTTAAAAAGATTTCCCTTCGTCTTAAATGGCTTGATCAAGCACAATTTGCCGGTTTTTACGTCGCTAAGAGTGAAGGTTTGTATAAAGATAAAGGATTGGAATTAACTATCAATCCTGGAGGTCCTGAGATTTCACCGGTACAGATGGTCGTATCTAAAGTCGATAACTTCGGAATTACAGGAGCTGACCAGATAATCTTAGCAAGAGAGAAAGGCATTCCTGTGGTTGCACTCGCCGTAGTTTACAAAGATTCACCTGTTGCAATCGGGTCTTTAAAGAAAAACGGCATTACATCCCCTAAAAATCTTGAAGGAAAAAAGGTTGGTCTTATTTACGGAAGAGACGAAGAAACAATTTACAGAGCTCTCCTTGCAAAAGAAAAAATAGACTCAAAGAAAATTAACGAAATTGCTCTTTTGGCTGGATTATCCCAATTAACCACAGGTGCGATTGATGCACAAATACTATACGAAATTAATGAGCCTATCTTGTTAGCCCAGCAAGGCTTCGAGGTTAATTTGATAAGACCTCGTGATCACGATATACGATTTTATGCGGATGTCTTATTTACCACCGAAGAGATGATTAAAGATAATCCTGAAGAGGTAAGAAGTTTTGTAAAGGCAAGTCTAGAAGGTTGGAAACTTGCATTTGAAAATCCTGAAAAAGCGATTAATGAAGTTTTATCTGTGAACAGTTCACTAGACAGAAATCATCAAACGAAATTTCTTGAATTAAGTAAACCACTGATAACTGGTTATGGAGAAATCGGTTATTCTGATAAGAACGTGTGGGAAGAAATGCAGAAAACTTTAGTAGCCCAAAACATTCTTAAAAATCCGATTGATATTAATAAGGCATTTACGAATAGCTTCCTGAAATAATGGTCCTCATCCGGGTTGATAATCTTGAAAAGTATTACAGTAATAGTGGACTTCTTGCTGTTAAAAATTTGCATTTTACAATAGAAAGAGGAGAATTTGTTTCTATTGTTGGACCGTTCGGATGTGGCAAAACATCGATTTTAAATTTAATCGGCGGAATAACGGATAATTATAAGGGGTCTATCAGAATAAACAATGAATCACCGTCCGAAGCAAGAAAAAAAAGAAAAATCGGATACTGTTTTCAAAAACCAAATCTATTACCTTGGTTAAATGTTTTGGATAATGTACTGCTTCCTCAAAAAATAGCTAATATAAGAGAAGACAATGGAAAAGCTATTGAACTTCTAAAGATGGTTGGATTGAGAGATTGTCAATCAATGAAGCCCTACAATCTATCCGGTGGTATGCAGCAATTAGTATCCATTACAAGAAGTTTAATACTAGATCCTGAAATTTTACTTCTTGACGAACCACTTTCTTCGATCGACGAAATTAACAGATCAAAGATGCAGTTAAAGTTATTGGAAATACATAAAAGGACCAAGAAAACTACAGTTATGATTACGCATTCAATTAACGAAGCTGTATTTTTATCAGATAAAATAATTGTACTGACTCCGAGGCCTGCAAAAGTTAAGAAAATTGTAAATATTACTTTTTTACAAAGAAATGAAAGAACATTTTTTTCTAAAAAATTCATTAATTATCTAAAGATAATTAAAAAGGAGTTAAAAAATGGACAAAATAATTAAAACTTTATTTACTCTTTCAACGTTTTTCTTAATTTGGTATTTGACAGTTACACTTTTGCGAATTCCATCATACATATTTCCGAATCCGGCTGAAGTTTTTGGGGCAATGTATGAAAATAGCTTGACAATTTATTCAAACTCTCTTATTACTTTAAAGGAGGCATTTTTGGGTTTCCTTATAGCTAATTTAATCAGCGTATCGATTGCCTTAGGGATTGCTTTTAATAAAAATATTGAAAATACAATAATGCCGTTTGCAATTACTCTGAAAACGATTCCTATAATTGCATTGACGCCACTATTGGTAGTCTGGTTCGGTCCTGGGGAGTATTCTAAAACTGCAACTGCTGCACTAATTTGTTTTTTTCCTTCGCTGGTAAATGTACTAAGGGGAGTAAAATCTCTGGACAGAGATTTGGTTGTTTTTTTTAAAGCTTATTCATTAAGTAAAATTCAGCTTATTAAAATGTTAATAATTCCCAGTATCCTTCCTTATCTTTTTGCAGCCTTAAAAATTTCGAGTTCGTTGGCAATTGTCGGAGCCTTGGTTGGTGAGTTTATAGGAACCAATAAAGGTTTAGGATTCTTAATCATCTCAAATTACTACACTTTAAATACGCCTTATGTTTTTGCAAGCATCATAGCCTCAAGTTTGATTGGAATAATATTTTATTATGCTATTCATTTAGTCGAAAAAAGAATAATCACATGGACTGTAACAATTGATTAATATTGCCGTCTGATTTTTACTTAAAACAATGTCGACAGAAATTTATCGAATGCTACCTCGAACAAAAAGTCTTCTTGGGGAAGACATTAAAAAAAGAAGGTCTACAGTGGCTGACATTTCAAGAGAAGGAGCAGGTTTATGGGAAGGCGATCAGTGGCACAGTACAACCTACCGCGAGCAGCAACGCCAAAGAGAGTTGGCAATAAGACATTTACTAATGATAGAACAGAAAGGTGGGAAAATAGAAGCTCTTCCTAAACCTTCACAAAATACACAAATCGAAGTCGGTCATATGGTAAAAATCAGTTTATTGGATGATCCCGATATTAAAGAAGCTGAAATTTCCTTTTCACTAGTTCACGTCTTAACAACGGAAGACGCTTTTTATCTAGGTAAATTGTTCGATAATGTAAAAGAGATGGTTGTGTCACATGTTTCGTCTATTGGGAGTACGTTGCTAGGTAGAAAACGCGGGGAAATTGTCACTTATCTTCCGGGTAACCGACTTCAAGTGTTAGGAGATGAAGACGCAATAAGAGTATCAAACTTATTTGATGAGTAACATTTTTTCATCTAATGGTTGTTGTACAACTATTGTAGGCAAGAAAAATAACTGGAAAGAAGTTGCTCCGTAAATTTGGTATAATATAGGTATGCTCAACTGGTCAACCGATGAAAAAAGATTCAAAAAGGAAAATCCTAAAGAATACAAACTTTGGAGGCTAACTCAACTTATAAATTACGGGTTGGACGATGGTGAAAGATTAGATGGCGGCCAAGTCAAGAAAGCCTGGCCAAAAATTAAAGATAGACTTGATACTGATAGACGCAAAACGATAGAATTCTTTGTATGGGGAAAAAAATGGCGCCCGGAGAAGGGCTTACTTCCAGACAGAAGCAATTTCTGGCAGTGGTACTTCAAGAGCCGTACATCCTGAAGAATTTTTATCTTTCGGGTGGTACAGCTCTTTCATCGTGGTATCTTCACCATCGAGAGTCTTACGACCTGGATTTTTTCAGCGAAAAATTTGAAGTAAATGTTGATTATATATCTAAGTTTTTGAAAAAAGATAAAGACAAAATCGGCTTTAGTGAAGTAACCCATACCGAACAATTAGGTTTCAATTTTTATAATTTTAAATATCCAACTGGCGATACTTTAAAAGTAGATTTTAGTTATTTTCCTTCAGAAAGAGTAGAAAAGGGAGTAGTCTAGAAAGAAGTAGCTCCGTAGAAATTATCTAAGGATTTTGTATTTAAACCAATTGGAGTATTTTAATTGATATAATACCTATTATGTACACAGAATTTGAAGCTACATTTGTAAATATCAGAAAAAGCGATGTTCGAGCACGACTTAAAAATGCTGGAGCAAAACTAATTAGAAAAGAATATATGCAAAAACGGGTAGTATTTAATTTGCCCAAAGGTAACGAAATAAAAGGGGGCTGGCTTCGCGTTCGCGACGAAGGGAATAAAATTACAATGAGCTTAAAGATAGTTGATGGAGATAAAATTGAGAATCAAAAAGAAACTCAACTAACCGTCGACAGTTTTGAACAAGCAATCGCGCTTCTTGAGAGTATAGGTTGTGTCAAGAAAGCTTATCAGGAGAGCAAACGAGAACTTTGGGAACTGAATGGTGTCGAGATAACGATTGATGAATGGCCATTCCTAGAACCGTTTATAGAGATAGAGGGAAAGTCTGAAGAAGAAGTTAGGGCGGTTGCAGAAAAATTGGATTTTGATTACAAAAAAGCAAAGTTTTGTGATGCCGGTACTTTATACAGTGATAAGTATGGAATTTCAGAAGACAGAATAAACAACTACACACCAGAGATTGTGTTCAACGAAGAAAACCCTTTTACAAAACAATACTGACTGTAGTAGATGCCGGACTTTATGTCTTAATTGGCTATTTGACACCCCAAAATAGTATAATTGTTGATATTCCATGCGTAAGATTCTGATTTCAACTCTTTTTGCGGCAGCGTTTTTCGGCTTTTTTATAAAGCCAAGCTATGTGTTGGGTCAAACAAAGACGGCAACGCCTACGGCTTCTCCGACTATTATTTCCTCACCGACTCCGACTCCCACGTCCGCTCCCGATTTAACAGAAAAGACCGAAAGTACAATCGGGCCCTTGGAGAAGATATTGAATGACCAGAAGTTAGGTTCGGTTTGGCCGTGGAATCCAATTAAATATGCCATAAGATTTGCGGTTGGCGCAGGTGTTCCACCGAACACAATCGTTCTTTTACTGCTTCTTCCGGTTGTTGCTTTGATAATTGCGGCCGCAAGGCATCTCATCGGACTTAGGGGTTTTGGAATATTTTTACCGGCCGCCCTTTCCGTTGTTTTTGTGGCAACAGGTCCGATTTTGGGCATCGGACTCTTTTTGTTAATTGTGACAACCTCTACTTTGGTTAGACTTATTCTTAGAAAATTAAAAATCAGGCTTCAGTATTTGCCCCGTATGGCTTTAATTTTGTGGTTTGTGGCCATGGCAGTTTTGGGACTTTTATTTCTGGCGCCCATTATCCGAAACTCGGAAGTGGCCAATGTTTCAATATTTGCGGTCTTAATTATGGCGCTTTTGGCAGAGGACTTTACCAGAGTGCAGCTTGGAAAAAGTGTCAAAACAGCACTTAGCTTAACGATTGAAACTTTAATTCTTTCTTTAGTTTCCTACATTTTTTTGACGGTGAAGTTTTTTCAAGAATTTGCCCTCTTAAATCCGGAAATTTTACTAATCGGAGTTTTTGTCTTTGACTTTATTTTGGGGAAGTATATAGGTCTTCGACTTCTTGAGTTTTATCGGTTTAGAAAGTTGATTACAGCCTAATCTCAAATTTCAAAACTCAAATGTCAAATCTACATCTTAGAACTAGAAACTTAAGAAAATTTGAAGATTTTAGTTGTAGTTTTGAGCTTTGCGATTTAAGTTTTGACATAATTTTATGAAATTATCCTCAATTCTTGGACTTAATGCCAGAAATCAGCTCTTTTCGTCTAGCTATAATAGTTTGCGCGGAAAGAAAGTTGCGGACTCTAAGATTCAAACAGCTCGGGTATTAAGAAAAGCATCGGTTCCTACACCGTTAATACTCGCCAAATTTAAAATTCCGCAGGATATTTTGAAATTTGATTTGGACAGTTTGCCTTCCTCTTTTGCCCTCAAACCCAGCCGGGGCCTTGGCGGAGAGGGAATTCTGGTCGTCAAAAGACGGGCAAAAGACAATCCGCCAGCTGGCGGAGGGTGGATTTCGGTTCAGAAAGAAAAGGTGGGAGTTGAGGATTTGAAACTTCACATCTTGGACATTCTTGAAGGAGCATACAGTCTAGGCAATGAGCCCGATGTTGCTTTTATCCAAGAGTATGTGGGCAGGCATAAAGCATTTCGGAAATATGCATACCGCGGAACTCCTGATATTAGAATTATAGTTTTTAACAAAGTTCCGATTATGGCAATGCTGCGTCTTCCCACCAAAGAGTCGCAGGGTCGGGCAAATTTGCATCAAGGTGCGGTAGGTGTTGGGGTTGACATAGCAACGGGAATAACCACAAAGGCTATCTGGCACGGTGAGCAAATAGTATATAAACCCGGGACGGAAAGGAAACTTCGAGGAATAAAAATACCCGATTGGACGCAGATTTTGGAGACGGCAGTTGCCGCCCAGATTGCTTCGGGACTTGGTTATCTAGGGGTTGATATAGTTTTACATCCGGAGAAAGGACCTGCTGTTTTGGAAATTAATGCCCAACCCGGACTTCAGATTCAGTTGGCAAACATAGCGGGATTGCGAAAAAGGCTGGATAGAGTCGAGGATTTGGATGTTCGCGATGCGGAGCATGGCGTAAAAATTGCCAAGGCCCTTTTTGCCGAAAGATTTGCAGACAGAGTTGCCGCCGAAGAGGGAATTAAAACCATAGAAACTAGAGAAATGGTCAAGATTATCGGGGCGGAGGGTAAGAAAATTGAGGTTTTGGCCAAAATTGATACGGGAGCATGGAGAACATCGATTGATAAAACTCTGGCGGGGGATATGAGGCTTTTAACTAAAGACAATATTCTTTGGAGCAAGACCGTAAAAAGTACTCTGGGAGCCGAAAAGCGACCCGTAATTAATCTTAAGTACTATCTTGCCGGACGCAAAATCGCAACGATTGCCTCAATTGCCGATAGAAGTAAACTCAAGAGCCCGATAATTATCGGCAGACGCGATTTGGCAGGATTTTTAGTAAAAACCTTAGATAATTAAAAATGAAGAGACTATTAATATTGGTTGATTCCAAAGGTCCAAAAAAAGAACTGTTTGTTAAACTTATTTTGCAAAAACTAGGTAATGAAGTTCAGGTTTCTCTTGGCAGGTTTGCAGATGTAACTATTGAGGTTGGAGAAGATTATGTGAAAGCATTTATAAACGGAGAAGAATTTAAAGATTTTGACTTAGTTTATTTTAGAAGAATTGATCATTCAATTTTTCCACTTTCTGGAACTTTGGCCCTGTGTCTGGACAAATTAGGAGTTAAATATTTTGATACAAAGTTCAGAGAAATAGGCGCAGCAGGAGATAAGATGACTTCTTTAATCAAACTTGCCCTTTCAGGAGTTTCAATTCCTAAAACTATATTTGCAACAAGAGAAAAAATATTGGATGACAAGGAAAAAATTATTTCAAAACTTGGTTTACCTCTTATTGCGAAGGATACCGCGGCCCAAGGTAATAAAGGAGTATATGTTATTAAAAAGAAGGAGGATTTTAGCGAATTATTAAATTTAAGAAAAGAGAGATTAAATGGAACTCCAATTCAATTTCTTCTGCAGGAGTTTATAAATATTGATAAAGAATACAGACTCTTAGTTCTTAAGGACCGGGTAGTTTCGATTCACAAGAAAGACAAAAGAAGCTATGACAACCTAATGGTTGATTATGAAGTTTACAATTTGCCGATAGAATTTGTTGATTTAAAAGCTGTTCCCGACAGTTTAAAAGAAGCTGCTGTCAAAGCTGCCCGGGCGTTAAATGTTGAAATTGGAGGTGTAGACGGGCTTTTGACAAAGGAAGACAACAAGCCTGTTATCTTGGAGGTAAACCGAGGTCCCGGAATTGAATATGACGCTAAAAAATCTCCTGAAATCGACGAGATAGCAAAGTTTTTTAAAAAAGAGCTTGGAGAAAAGTAATGACCGGAAAAGTTAATTTTGGAATGTGTTTCTCCAGAAAGTTTGAGAAAGTAGACCCCTTAGGACATATTGGAGAAAAAAGGCCAACCTACATTAATTTATTTGAACTTGCAAATGAAAAGGGCTGGGAAGGTTATGCTGTTACAAGAAGAACATATCAGGGAAAAGGAATATTTAACGGAGTTTGGAAATTCAAAGACGGAAATTTTGAAACATTAAAAGAGAGAGTAAAAATGGATTTTATTTTTGACTGGGTAGGAGATTTGAAGTTCCCCCCCAAGGATGAACCGGATTTAAAAGTAGTAAATATACGAAAATTTAAGGAGTTGTGCTGGAATAAGTGGGAAATGTATCTTCGACTTAAGGAGTTCATACCTGAAACTTTTTGGGTAGAAGATGTGAGAAATGAAGCAGAATTAGAAAAAGTACTTTCAAATATTAAAACAGCCTGGGTGGTTGTAAAGCCGACAAACGGACTTAAAGGAAGAAGCGTATATGTGGGACCTAAGGAAAATGTAAAAGATTTTGACTTTGACCCCGGATATAAAAACTATATTGTCCAGGAATTTGTAAATACTTCAGGGGGAATTGAGGGTGTTACAGAAGGGCTTCATGATTTGAGGGTAGTGGTTATGAATAAAAAGTCAGTTTGGAGCCACGTAAGAGTGCCCGAGAAAGGTACTTACAAAGCAAATGTTGCCCAAGGAGGAACTCTCACAGAAATTAATTTAGAAAATATTCCTTCATCTCTCAAGGCGATAGTTAGTGAGATAGCAGATAGTTTTTACAAAGAATTTGACAATCCAATTTATAGTATTGATTTTGGAATGGAAAATGGCAAGCCTTACATATTTGAGGTAAACGACCAGATAGGTTTTCCGCTTCCTAATGCAAAAGGGAAAGATAACTTTTTAAATGAACTTATCAATAATTTTGAAAGTAAAATTACTTAAGTTCCACCGTTGCTTCCCACACAACTTAGCTTTCGGCTTTTCAGAACTATTCGTTCACGCCTCAAGCTGCGTTTTGTTGAGGGTTAAGTCTCACTTCAATTCGACACTTGCACCTGCTGTTTTAAGTTTTTCGGAAGCGCTTTTTGCGTCTTCGGCTTTTGCGTCCTTCAAGATTTCTGCGGGGACTGTTTCGGTCATGCCCTTAGCATCCATGAGAGTCAGATTTTGATTGATTTCTCTTAAGGCTTTAATGACTGCAATTTTGTTGCCTCCGGTATTAGTCATAATGACTGTTTGGTTTGCTCCGCCTGCGCTTGCTTCTGGTGCTGCCTCGGCTGCTGCTCCTGCTGCCGGAGTTGCTGTAGCCACTGGCATTACAGCAGATACCCCAAGTTTTTCTTGAAGCTCTGTAACCAATTCCGAAAGCTCCAAAACTGAAAGTTTCGAAATTTCTTCAACTAATTTTTCAACTGTGTTTGATTTTTCTTTAGCCATTTAAATCACCCCGCTTTCGATTTGGATTCCGCTTGCGCGGTAAGAATATAAATAAGCTTTTGCATGTTTCCCGATAGTGTTCCGACTAAACCATAACTGGGTGCCATTAATACTCCGAGTAATTGTCCTAAAAGAGCATCTTTTCCCGGAAGAGTAGAAAGTTTGACTAAAGATTCATTGTCTTGAAATTTTCCTTCAACAATTCCGACCTTAAATTGCGGGACCGCAAACTCCTTGGCAAATTTACCTAAAACTCCAATTGGTGCGAGTGCATCTTCCTTTGCAATTATAAGAGCCGTCTGTCCCGAAAGGACGGTATCGGTTAAAACTTCCTTGTCGATATTCACAGCTTCACCGGCGCGTTTCAAAAGTGTATTTTTGACAACAAGCATGTTTGCGCCAACCTCGGCCAGCCTTCTTTTAAGTTCCTGTTGAGCCTTAACTGTCAGACCCGCGTAGTTAATGAGCACAACCGATTTGGCCGACTTTAATTCTTCGGTTAAATTGTCTACAAAAAATGCTTTTTCTGCCTTTTTCATATTATTTGTATTACCCGCCTTCGCCAAGGCTTCGGCAGGATTGAGCACAAAAAAACGCGCCCGAGGCGCGTAATCTAGTGCCTAGTTACTAGTATCTAGTAGCTAGCTTTGGCCTCGGTGTGACTTACGCTGTACCCAGCCGCACACTTTCTTAGGACAAAAATATTATATCAAATTTACTAGAAACTAACAAATTTCTTTAATCTTGCGAGTAGACCCTCTGGTTTTGCCGTCCCTGCGGGATTGGTGATTGGGGGTGTTTCCGACTGCGGTTTGGGTATTGTTTGTAGCCTGCCTCCATACGCTTCTGTCATCTGTCGGTGTGCTTCTCCTCCAGCCCTTGCTCTTTGTACCACAATGGGTTCTGGGATCGAAGATTTGGGAGGAGGGGTAGCCGCAGCTATTTGATTATTCCAATCCTGGCCAGCTTCGTCAAGCTTTTTTTGCTCTTCTATGTTTGGTTGGGTAGCAGTAAGATTACTACCTTCCTCTGCTCTTTTTTTGCTAGTAGCCGTGCGTTCTTTAAATGTTTTTTTTTGTTCCTCGGGGCTCATTTCAGATAATAACTTGTCTGTCATATTTATATATTAACATGTTTAGACTTGGATTTTTACAGACGGGCCCATTGTGGGTTTCATATAAGCCTTCAAAATTTGTTTATTTGTTCCCAAGGCATTTAGTATCGTTTCGGTATTTTTAGTAAGTTCTTCTTCTTTCTGGCTGACTTTTCCGACAACAGTATGAATTAGGGGAGCTTCCTTTTCGGTTTTTAAATGAAGTGTGTTTCCGGAAAATTTCGCAGCTTCTTTTTCAGTCTTTATTAAAGTTCCGTTTTTTGGGTTGGGCATTAAGCCCTTTGGCCCTAGGGTTTTTGCAAAAGGAACTAATTTTGGCATCATCTCGGCCGTTGCCAAAAGAACGTCAAAATCAATTTTTCCTGCCTTTAGTTTTTTTAAAGTTTCTTCAGAGGCAACTTCAATTTTTTTGGTTTTGCCTGCCGAATAGGGGAGAGTAACATTTGCGCTGATTCCCACCTTTTTAACGACCAAATGAAGCTCGACTGTTCCGTCAAATTTTGAATAGGAGGTGTCTTTGACTAATTTTATAGCCTTTGTTGGCGGGTATAATTTGTTTTTATCAACTTTTGCTAACACTTCCTGATATTTCTTTCCTCTTATCTTAGGAGCTTTTTCTTTTTTCTCTTGCTCTTTTACTCTTTCACTCTCTTGCTCTGGCTGAACCGTAGGTTCAGCTTCCACCACCTTTATTCTCTGTCCTCCCTTAAGGCCTGCAATATGAACCCGTTCGGCTCGCCTTCCTCGCTCAGGGCCGGAGGCTTTCTTGTCTTTTTTCTTTGGTTCTTCAATTGTTTCGCCGACGAATGCTGTTTTAGTTTTTCCCATTATTATTCTTCTACTTTAACCCCCATAGATTTGGCGGTACCGGCCACTATTCGTTTAGCTGCTTCTAAATCTTTTGTATTCAAATCATCCATTTTTTCTTTTGCTATTTCTTCAACCTGCCCTTTTGTAAGAGTTCCGACAATCTCACGGGGAGTGGTACCGGAACCTTTTTCCAAAGACAGCGCCTTTTTAATCATTGCAGAAACTGGTGCTTTTTTAATTTCAAAATCGAAGGTTCTGTCTTCATAAATTGTAATAACCGCCGGCACAACATTGCCTTTCATTGCCGCAGTTTTTTCGTTGTAGGCTTTGACGAAATCCATAATGGCAATTCCGTGAGGACCGAGGGCTGTTCCAACCGGAGGCGCAGGAGTTGCTTCTCCCGCCTGAAGATTAATTTTAATAACTGTTTTAACTTTTTTACCTGCCATATATTTCGTCCGCTCTAATCGAACTCCCTCACATTCAAGCGAGGTAAAAGTATTTTATTACAAACCACTTGAAAAGTCTATGCAGAGTGTAGTTTAATAGTGGAATGACAGAGGATCACGAGAGATCTCTTCCAACTGCTGATGAAATCATAGAAGGTTTAGGAGAGGTTGCCTTGGGACATCGATTACCCGATGGTAATCTTAATCCCAAACTAGAAGATAATGAGATAAGAAACAAACTCTGGTCAATAACAAGTGGGCTTAAAGTATTAGAGGATGAAGGTCGAGTAGAAGAGGCGGTAAACGTATTAAAGACTCGTTTTCCGGACAAACGAGGATATATGAAGGATATTATGAAGAAACTAAGAGACTTCAAGCGATATTTAAATTTATTTGGTGAATAATGGCTATAGCAGAAACTCCACGCTCTCTCGCTGCAATTATTGAGAAGTTAAATGCGGGGATTGATGGGATTGACCCCAAAGATCCCAGATATGCAGCTATCTTTCAAAATTTACCAAAAGGAACAGAAGATGTCTGGATAGACGCAATCAAGGAAGTTGCAGTTTTGGCTTCTTTGCCCCCAAAAGAATATGGCCGCGAGGTTTTGAGAATAGCTAAAAGTTCCGGTCTGCTATCTCAAGGGGCGCATTGGATGCCTCGCGGTGATTATTTAAATCTTGCCCTGAGAGCAAACGCCCTTAGGGGTATTATACAAAGCAGTAATATGGGGGGAGCTACATATAAACCTCTTGGGGGTCAGACCCGACAAAAGCGATAGTTTCCCAAAGTCGTCAAATTAAACCTTTGTTATCTGTAAGAAGTCAAGCTCAACCGGTGTTTCTCGGCCGAAAATTGAAACTAAAACCTTGACTTTCCCTTTTTCTTCATCCATCTCATGAATTGTTCCAAGAAAATCTGCAAAAGGCCCGTCTGTAATTTTTACGGCTTCACCGACGGAAAACTTGGTTTTAAATCTTGGTGCCGGAGCCGAAATGAATTTTTGAATATTGGCGACTTCACTCTCCATAAGGGCAGTAGGTTTATTTCCTGCGCCTACAAAGCCGGTAATTCCGGGAGTAGTTCGAACTGCCAGCCAAGTCGGGTCATCCAGAACCATCTTAACCAGAAGATATCCCGGAAAGATTTTTTCCTTAACCGTTGCTTTTTTGCCGCCCCGAATTATAACCCGGTCTTGGGTTGGGACCAGAAGTTCAAAGATTTTCTCGCCCAATCCCATTGTTTCAACTCTTTGGCGCAAGGTTTCACTTACGCGTGCTTCATGGCCGGAGGCTGTGTGAACTACGTACCATTTAGCTCTTGGGTCATCGGTTTTTCCAATAACAATATGGCCCGGAATTTTTTTGCTTCCGACTCCGCGCTCGGTAACTGATGTTGTTTGATTGGTATCCATATTAGCGTGTAATTACTACTTCCAACAGTTTTGTAAAGAAAAAATCCAAGCCCCCGACATATGCGCCCACAATTGCCGAAATTGCAAAAACTACTAAAGTAAGTCTTATGACTTCTTCACGGCTGGGCCAAACTACTTTCCCGACTTCGTACCTGACGTCTTTTAGATAACTAATTATGTTCCCCACGAGATGAAATTATATCCGAAAATACTTAGATAAACAAGAATGTTGAAGGTTGATGGTATAATTTTCTGGATGTCGTTAGTAGAAAGAAAACGGAGAGGTAGAACTCGCTTCGCCTTTGAGAAAAGAGGTGGGCCGTTCCTTGTTCCCGAGGGAGCATTCGAGTCGGCAATGGTTGTTAAGGAAGTTTTTTCCGATGAAACTCTGGGAGTTTCTGACACCACGTTTTGGGAGCAGTTTGAAAAGAAGGTGACAATGACACCAGAAGCAGCCTGTTTCCAGTATTATCTTGCCGGAACCGGGCATAAGTCCTTAGCATATCGTTTGTTAAATAAATTTGAGAATTTTAGAGCCGCAACTCGCTCTGGAGATTTATCACGAGAAGAGGCGGATGAAAAAATTGGCAGGTTAGCATCTAAACTATATGACTGCTACCCTCCCAGATATAAAAGAGAAATCAAGAGATGAAGACTTCTAATTTTTCCTTTGAAAATAAACTGTGGAAACTGGGGTATAAAGTTGTAGCCGGAGTAGATGAGGTAGGGAGGGGTTGCTTTGCCGGCCCAGTCGTTGCCGGTTGCGTTGTTTTCCCCAAAATACTAAATACTAGATACCACATACCGGTTAGAATTGATGACTCGAAGAAGTTATCTCCGAGACAAAGAGAGAAAGCTGCAGAGTGGATTAAGAGAAATGCTTTAAGTTGGGGAATAGGCGAGTCTTCAACCGCTTTAATCAATCGAATTGGAATGGGTAAAGCCACGAAAGCGGCTTTCAGGAAAGCGATTGCGGCAGCCAATAAGGAAGTTGGAAAATGGAAGAAATCTCACATCGATTTTTTACTCATCGACGCTTTTTATATTCCCTATGTCAAAGGACTAAGAAGGAAAAACCAGAAGGCTATTATAAACGGAGATGAAAAATCAATCTCAATTGCAGCCGCCTCAATTATTGCCAAGGTTTATAGAGATAATCTGATGAGAAAACTCCAAAACTCTAAAAATCCAAAATTCAAAGTCTATGGATGGGGGAGAAATAAGGGATACGGAACCCGTGAGCACCAAAACGCAATTAAAAAATACGGCATAACCAGATATCACAGAAAACAATTTGTTGAGACTTTCTTGCAAAAAGAAATTTAAGTGCTATATTAAGCGAAAATGCCGAAGAAATCTAAACGGGCGAAGGTTGCATTAATTTCGGGTGTAACGGGTCAGGACGGTTCATATTTAGCCGAACTTCTCCTTTCAAAAGACTACAAAGTATTCGGGCTGGTAAGAAAAACGAGCCACTTTCTTTACCCCAATATTGCACATATCCAACATGGTCTAAATCTTATTTATGCGGACCTTCTCGACCCGGTTTCGTTAACTGCCGCAGTTAAATTTGCACAGCCTGACGAAGTTTATAATCTTGCTTCACAATCGGCCCCGGGTGAATCTTTTAAGCAACCGATTCATACTGCCGAAATTACCGCAATCGGAGCCCATAGAATTCTGGACGCCGTAAAAGATGTTTGTCCTAAAGCGAAATTCTATCAGGCCTCAAGTAGCGAGATGTATGGTTGGGTTAAAGAAATTCCCCAGAATGAAGACACGCCCTTCAACCCGGCAAATCCATATGCCGCCGCAAAACTTTATTCTCATAATATTTGCCAGATTTATAGAAAAAGTTACAACATGTTTGTTGCCTGCGGAATTCTTTTTAATCACGAATCACCAAGGCGGGGTTTGGGGTTTGTCAGTCAAAAGGTTGCCTACGCCGCAGCTTGTGCGAAACTTGGTATAAAAAATTCGGAATATTTAAATGAGGAGGGGGAACCGGTTGTCAAAAACGGGAAAGTAGGATTGGGGAACTTAGATGCCAAAAGAGATTGGGGTTTTGCCGGCGATTATGTTGAAGCAATGTGGTTGATGCTTCAGGAAAGGAAACCTGAAGATTATGTTGTTGCAACAGGGGAAACCCATACAATCAAAGACCTGTGTGAAGTGGCTTACAAATATGTTGGTTTAAATTGGAAGAAGCATGTAGTGGTTGATAAAAGATTCGTACGGCCGACAGAAACAGGACCATTGGTAGGTGACTACTCAAAAGCAAAGAAGAAATTGGGCTGGAAACCGAAAGTGAATTTCGAGAAACTTATTGCAATGTTGATTGACGCTAACATTGCAAGATTAAAGTAAAGATTAATAATTTCTCTTCTTCTCAAGCTCAATGAGGTGTTTTATTCGATACTTTTTCTCTTTTCTTCTTTCCGCCGGTTTTTTGTAGCGTTCTCTGTCCCGAAGTTCAAGTAAAATTCCCTCGTTTAGAACTTTTTTCTTGAAACGAGCTATAAGCCGATCCTCGGATTCGCCCTTTTTCTTTTTGACCACGAACATATGTAATGGTCGTCGCCCCCTTCCAGATTGATAAAATGTTATTCATCATCAAATCACCTAGGATATATTGTAACAGATTGTTCAAGGGGATACTAAATCCGCGAATGATACAGAAATTACCATTGTATTTTGTTTCGGGTTTGCCACAATATTGTTATTGTGTCTGATTCTAAAATACTGCAAGCAATTCTTGATGGACAAACTTCGATTCGCGGGGATATCAAAAGAATGGAAAAGAAAGTGGACGATGGATTTGAAAAAGTGAATGGACGGCTGGATAAAATTGGACTAAATGTAGCTCGCCTTGAGGATGATACTCCGACCGTTGATTATAAAAGCAGGTAGCTTCAGACTGAAAATCTCCACGTTTATCAGCCATAGAAATGCCCTGCTGGCAGGCCTTGGTAAACATGTTGGAACCCCTTGCTTGTGGGGGATTGGCGAGTTGTCTTAACTTTTCTTGAATGTAGTCCCATAGTTAAGTAAAATACCATTGTGGATATTGAAGGTGGGTCAAATTGGCAAAAATATCGTCCTGGAAATGAACCTTATTTGGGAGCGAGATTGCTGGAGGGGTTGCCATATCTATGTGGGAAACGGGGAAAGTTTGTGGTTGGATTGTTTGCATATTTGAGATGGGTAGATGATGTTGTGGATGAAAATAATTATCTAACAAGGCGACAGAAGCTGGTTTTTTTGGAGAGGCAAATGGGCATTGTGGGTGGTTTTGCTCCAGAGAAGGTGTTGTCAATGGAAGAAACATTTAGTGAACTGCCGTGGGAATGTGTGCCAGAGAAAGAGGTGCGACATAGGGTCAACATTATTTTGGGGTCAGTGGCTGATGATGCAGACCATCAAGGCTTTAAGGTGAGAACGGATCGTGAGGTAAGACACTACAATTGGCGGACTATTTGGCCCGTGGTGGATTGCTTATTTTTAGTACTCAACGGGAAACCCATGCGTGAAGATGCATCAATGATGAGACTGTTGGATGCATATATGAAGATTGGCAGTTTGGAGGGACTAGCAGATGATCTCCAGCAGGGGGTGGTTAAGTTGCCGATGGGCAGTGACTGCGGAGGAAATACGTCAGTGGATGAGGTATTGGAGAGGTACGACGAGAGAATGTTTTATCGGGAAAAGGTAAAGAATTTAAGGGAAATAGAATCCAATCTTGGTGCTTTTATGAGGTTAGACATACCTTCTTGGCAAAAATTTGCTTGTATAGTTTATTTAGGGCGAACTTTGTTGAAAAAAACCTTATTCATGAATCGAGGAAGAGCTGTCAGGGGTCTTTAGGTATAGAATTTTTGTAGGCTTGGCAGCTTTTAGTGTATGGGGATTATGTTTTGACTATATGTGTTATTACCCTCGTTCGATTCGTCAACTCCATTGTCCACATCGGCAACTGCTTTGGTTGGGGTAGGATTGACCTGTTCTTTTTCCACTTGGCAAGATAATAAAAGGGTTTAAGTAAAAAGTCAAATTTCGTAGACTGCCAGGTTGTTTTTGTAGTTTTAGGTAACTATAATCCCTTTATAATTTTTAAATGGGACAGGAATGGATCAAAGGTAGGGAAACTCAAAGATTTGTAAAATATAAACCAGATGAAGACTTGGCGGTGCTTTTGCGCATTAGAGAAATTAATCCTAATAAAGAGATTGAGCGAGCAATGGCCAATCTGGTTGATGAGCAGGATTTCTTAGGCGTCTTTTTTAAAGAGGTAAGTTCATACCCTATTCTTAATGATGAAACTCAACAAGCATTAGCTCGTCTTCTTTATCACGGTTTGCAGGCAGGGCAAGTCTTGAGCGAGGGTAGACACTTACCTTCCGAAAAACAAGAAGAATTTCTTAAACTTTCAGACTGGGGTAGAGAGGCCAAAGACAGACTTATTAAACACAACCTAAGACTGGTAGTGATGATTGCAAGAAAATATAAGGACAAGGGAGGAGAACTAACTTTTTCGGATTTGATTCAAGAAGGAGTAGCGGGTTTTACTAAACACATCGACCAATTTGATCCTTATCGGGGGTACACTGTTTCCACCTATATGACTTGGTGGATCGAACAGGTGGTAAGAAGCGCAATTGCCGATACAGGCAGACAGATTAGAATTCCAGTGCATAGATTTGGTGAGATTCTAAGAATGTATCGTTCAATTCATCAACTTAAACAGGAACTTGGGAGAGATCCCAAAGTTGACGAAATCGCAAAGTTTTGTCGGCAAAAGCCAGAATATACAGAGGAGCTTTTGCAGATAGCTAAACACCCCCTTTCATTGGAAACTCCAGTGAGGGGTGACGAAGAAGATATTGAACTGGGAGACATAATCGCCGATAAAAAAACGCCAGAGGCAGATGTCCCGAGTTATGTTTACAATCAGCAATTAATAGAAGCAACACTAACCTTTTTGGCGACCTTTCCAGAGAGAGAAAGGGTACTTCTAGAACTACGTTTCGGTATTCGAGACGGAAAAGGAAGTACATTGGAGGAAATAGCAGAGTTTATCGGTTTAACTCGCGAAAGAATCAGACAAATTTTGGCAGAAACTATTCTCAATTTGACACCCGAGCAAAAGAGCATTCTTTTGCCATATTATGATTTTGATATACCAAAAAGGAGGAAGAAATATGGAAAGGGCAGGTAAATCAAGTCCCAATATAGAAAGTATGTCTTCAATGGAGATTCTTGAAAGAGGACTTAGGGTAAAAAGGTTGGAAGAGATACCGGTTTCTTCCTTGCATTTAGAGGGCGCACTTACTGATCAGGCGCACATCGACGAGCTTAGGGGCATGATCGAAGACGAGGGGGGGCTAATAATTCCTCTAGGCGTATGTGCGTTTTTTAATGAAAATCGAAGAGTTATTTACGAGATATTCGACGGATATCACAGAGGTTCGGCCTTAGAAGCCTTAGGCTGGCCGTTTGCCGACGCTAAGGTTCTTTATGGCAGAAGCCGGGAAGAACTCTATGATTTAAGAGTGGTTTCGGCTAGTTCGGTAAGGAGTGTTAGTTTTTCTAGACTTATTGTCTGGATGCAGAACTCCTTTGAGGAAACAGATTGGTACAATAAATACAATTTGTCTCTTGCACAGGTTTTAGGCCTTGCTTGGCAAGATTCCTCTGGAGAAAGACTTGGATTGGAGCCGGAGATTGCCGAGGGGGCAAAAACTTGGGCTCGCCAAAAAGCTAAAAGATGGGGCAGAAAAGATGCGGCAGTTCTTTACCAAACAATGCTTGCCGTTGAGAATTCCTCCCTCGATATTGTTAAGATGGTAAGAATAAGTCCAGGTGGCGGCAAGGACGGAAAGGGGGTACTTAATCCCGCAAGATTCATGGCTATGGTTGCGGAACTGCCGCGGGACATTAGCGCGCAGAAATTTATGATGAAGTTAATTATCAATAACAACTTACTAAAAGAAGAAACAGCAGAAGTAGCGAGGGCACTCGCCAATGCAAAAGATCGAAAGAAAATGATAGCGCGCCTTAAAGTCAATCCGCGGTCAGTTTTAGGCAAAGGGGCAAAAAGGGCGGATATTCCCGAGGTCGATGAACAATTGCGCGAAGTTACATCGAGACAGCGGATTTTTACATCGGGAGCGTCTGTTCGATCACAGCTTAGGCCAGACGATGTGGCTTCTGCCAGAGAGATTCAGAGCCTAAAGACCGCACTTGCTGTTATTAATGAAAAGCAAGTGTTGACAAAAGATGCAAATGGGGATCCTTATTGGTGGTTAACCTTTAGCGGTTTATCACAAGACGAAAGGATGGTTATGTCAGGAGCATTTGGTGAGGGGACTCCCTTGGGGGATATTGCCGATGATATAGGTAAGACCGTAGCCAGGGTGGCATTGCTCATTGCGAGTGCGCATAGAAAATATATACTGTTTTTGGATGACGTTCGTTTGAAGCAAAGAATGAGAGAATTAAAGCAAGAACTAGACTATAAAAACCGACACCGCGGGAAAAATAAGTGATTT
>ERZ1292625.28-Hain-H41-01um-R1-28-length-243526-cov-11_pt3 | contig 21770 bp, 15 predicted proteins | sample MGYA00564400_ERZ1292625 | MGnify/ENA primary metagenome ERZ1292625 (study PRJEB36523, sample SAMEA6512639) | groundwater metagenome | collected 2019-01-08 | study: AquaDiva: Metagenomics assemblies of 32 groundwater samples
TGATTTGTGAATTTGGTGATTTGTGAATTTGGTGATTTGTGAATTTGGTGATTTGAATAACTCAGGACGACTTAGATTACTGGAAATCTGTATTTCCATCGTTAAGTTTTTCATAAAATGCATTCGCCAAAACATCATTATCGTCATCTCCACCATCCCCTAATGTTAGTGGCGCAGGCATATTATTTACTCTTTGTGTGGTTTGTTGCTGCATAGATGGTTGTTGCATGGGTTGCATTTGTTGTGCAGTGTTTTGCTTCATCGCAAAATTATTACCTTGGAATTTCTGCTGTTCTTTATTCCTCGCATCTAAAAAACTATTTAAATTTTTTGTTGGATCCGATACATTTCCGCCTTTTTCGTTTTCTTGGTCTAATTTGCTGAAATCTGTTTTTCCATCTGCAGATAGACCAATTGCATTATTTAAGAATTCGCCAACATCTTCCGCCAAGGTTTTTTTAGGTAAAACTATTTTACTCGACTGAACTAAATTCGACAATGTATTAATGATATCACCAGAACTTGAAATATATTTTTTATCTATACATATTGCAGGTAATTCCTTCACACCATTTTTTTTAAGATTGTCGAGGTCTTGTTGTTGGATGATATTAAATGTGAAACGTATATTACCTTTTCTTATTAAGAGTTCCATATTTTTATCAAGAAAATCTGTCGTCTTTTTATTATGTTTAGAACTTTGTGGAGAGTCATTAAAATAAACTACTATGTTTCTCATTATAAATATTAACGCTTTTATATTCAAATATAAAAAATAAATTAAAATTGAATTAATATTAACTAATAAATATATTATTAAAATAATATTTTATCCAACGCTAATTCGATAAATTCATGACCTCCTTTATCATATATATCTGTCATTATATATTTCGTATATTGATTTGCAGTTTGTATATATTTTGGCAATCCATCTATTGGTATTTTTTTGTCATCTTTACACCATATAATATGCAGAATATTATCACCAAATTCTGGATAATATGCAGGTGCGAAAACGATATGATAAATATTCATCTTGATATTCACTATTTGCAACACAGGACATCCTGCTGATTTGCTTATCAGTAAGTCAAATTTAAAATTACGTTCATTAATAATTTGAATCAAATTCAAAGCGCAAATATAATAAATACAATTTTCAAGTTCTTGTTTTTTATTACTTTGTGAAGCGATTGTTTGCATTTCTTTGATACAATCATCATATTTGACATACATAATATTATATCGACTTTCGTATTTTTGAAATATAATCCTCATTTTATTGTATGCGTCATTCGAAAATCCGGATGAAACTAATATACATCCGAGTGGATTTTCGATCTGCGAAAATTGTTCGATATTTATCATTTTAAGTCGTTGCGATATTATAATCAATTTTTTATCAAAATTGAATTAAATAATAACTAATAATAAATCTATTTTGCATATTTGTTTTTATTTAAATATAGATATTTAGAAATATATAATGGCAATATCGATATCAATTTCTAATATCAATATAAAAAAAATACCAAATTATGACGAGAAAAAATTAAATCCATTACTCCAAATTATCAACACATATGATAAAAATGCAATTAATTTATTACCAACAAGTGATAGACAACAGGCATCTTTCATTATAAATTCCACTCATAGTAAATTTGCGAATGCGATTAGAAGAGTGCTCGTGGAAGAATTACCTGTCTATTGTATGGCATTTGATTATGTAGAACTTAATACTGATGATGATTTTATATTATGTGATTTGCTACAAAAAAATATAAATTTAATCCCAATACAACAGGAAAATAAATATGATAAGATAGATGACGTTAATTTGGAAAATAAATTAGATAAAGCGGATATATCAAACGCAGTTGAGAATATTAAAATAAAATCAGATGACAATTCTTACAAATTAACATTACATATAACGAATAAAACAGATAATATAATAGACATAACTGCATCTCAACTTAATGCGTTTTATGGTAAGAAATTAATTCCAATAACAGATATTATACCAGACCCAAATATTATATTAACTCGTTTAAGACCTACTAAAACCATAAATATTAATAAAATTATTATAATTTGCGGTATGAGTAAAAATAATTATGCAAAATTCAGTTTGTTAGATAACGTAATATATAGACCATTAGATGTGGAACCATATAATCAATTTACAAAAAAAGGAACAAGGAGTATAGAAACTACTTGTAAAAAATTTTATATAGAATTCACAACTACTGGAAATATAACTGCAAAGCATACAATGCTCCTTCTTAAAGAAACTCTATTAGAAAGATTACTAAATATACAAAAATTAATCAAGGATTATATTAAAACTGGTGATGAATATTACTATAACGACCTGATTGAAATTAAAGTTCAAGATGGACTATATACATATAAATTATTTACTGAATACATAACAATACCATATATGCTAGCACAAAGATGTTTTATATTGGATCCAAATGTATTATTTTGCACGGCAACTATCGATCGTTATGATAATGAAATAGGTATAATTAAAATAAAACATGCGAATTCAAATAAATTATTACTTGATGCATGTGCGGAGTGTATGTCGGATATTGACAAATTATATCATTCATTTAATGAGACGAAGATAACCCAATAATGTTAAAAATAATTAAATTGAAAAAAATTAAATTGAAATAATTAAATAAAAAAATTAAAATAATATTTATATCGAATTATATTTATTTTTTTTATATTTATTCATATCATAAATATTTTTGTAATATTTATTTATATTTAATATTATTCATAGATTAAATTATATGTGGATTAAATTATTTAGTTTTTTGCCTTGAATGTCTTTGTAGGTAATTTCTTTTTAGTTTTAGGTTTTGGTTCTTCCGTTTCATGATCTGATAAATTATCTTCATTCTGTTCTGCAGAATTGTCTTCTGGATTATCATTAGTTTTTTTCTTTTGCACTAAATCCACAACTTCGCGAGGTGAATTATCATCAGGTATATTTCCACTTGGTTCTTCGTCTTTTTGAACTACGGGTTTTGGTTTAGATATTTTTTTAGGTTCATCAATTTTTATATCTTCGTCATCTTCATTTACAATAGTTAGACTTGATTTATTAAATCCATTTTTATTGTCAGTCTCAATTTCAATATTGCCATCGTATTGAACAGCATATGAATTTGCCTCGTCCGCCTCTTCTGGTAAGATGCTTACATTTTTAAGTTTTGGATGAGGACTAACAATAATTTCCATAAATTCATACTGCATACTAATGCCGACCTTGGAACAGCATATCGTATCATATCTAATTATACCAGTTGTGATACTCAAATAAGTTAGAAAATCTTTAATATTATCTGCGGTTAAATCTACTAATTCTTTTGATGAATTAACTAATCTCGCAGGTATATTTGCATAATTAGTTTCCTTTGTTTTTTTCCTACCATCAAATACCACATATGAAAATCCCTTATCTCCATAAGATTTACCAACTTTATTAGTTTTTGGATCGACTGGAATTGGAATTCTAAATATTGGAACCGGTAATGGTACTTTACCATCTTCGTCAGTAGTTTCGGAATTATCTTTTGGATCTCGATTAGTCTGCACAATATTAAAAATTTTACAATCTTTTTTAATTGGACGAAATTTATCGCCTTTATAAGTCATAAGTTGCTCTTTAATCATTTTAATATATTCCTTGGAAATAATATCCAACGCATCGCATAATTCATTATTAAATTTAAGTAAATCTACTTTTTGAAAATTTTTATATTCCGAAATTTCCAAATCTTCTGCAGTTAATCTCTTATAACTAACTGTTATTTTTTTAATAGCGTCAGTGGGTTTAAGTCCTGCAGGTTTTTTAGCATTCGAACACGCGAGTTGATTATTAATTTTCAATCTAAATTTTGCATATGCGCCACTTCTTGTAATACAAGAAAATGGAATAAACATGGATTTTCCATCCGCTGATGTTTTAGTCCCTTCGGTATCTAATTTAAATAATTTTCCCTCGTGTTCTTTATGGAGTTCTATAATTTCTTTTGGTGTAAAGGCAGTAGAACTATTATTCGACATTATGAGTTTTATTAGATTTATAATTCGTTTATTATGCTGTTTATAGTTTAGTTAGTTTAGTTCGTTTAGTTAGTTTAGTTTGATTAGTTTGTATATTACTAAGTTTCGAATTTCAAATTTTAATAGTATTAATTATTTGCTCTATTACTTTAATTTATAATTCAAATTTCAATTTTGGAAATTAAAAAAAATATTATAAATTCAGTATTTTAAATATACTTCCAATTTAAAATTTATATTACTTATATCCTTTATCATATTCAGTTTTAGTTACAAGATGCATACGACAACAACGATTTTTAATACAAAGCGCCTCAAATAATGGTTCGAGAGTCGGTAATACATTATTAGTGAAAATCATCTTTTCCGGATCATAAATTCCATATTTTTCAGACAATGCATTATTTAATATTGCATTTCGAGCAATATCTACGAACAATACATATTTACCTATACAGAAACCACACGAAGGACATCTAATATATACTGCCATCTATATTCTATTTGATTTAATATATAATAATTCAAATTTTAATAAATAAAAAAAAATCAATGATGGAAAATCAATAATAAAAATCGATAAATGAATTCTATTAATCATCATCTCCACAATCGCCCATTCCTTCGATATTGCAACCACCTGCAAGACCGCAATACAGTAATGCAAGTACATAAGAACCCAAACCACCTGCCAAAGTTCCAATTGCGGAATTGTGGAGTTCCACTCGATTTTCTGCTTCTGCAAATAAGACGAATGAAGAAATCAGCAACGCAGTTCCAATAATGACCAGAATGAGAACTACGACTTGATTTCCATTCACGCAACTGCAATAGCAACAATTGCTACAACAATTACATCCATCATCCAGATTTTCATTTTGCAGACGCTTATCGATTTTAGTATCAGTTTTCTTCGTATTTGTTTCATTGGTTTGAATATCATTCACGTCGATTTGAACATCGTTCGAGATGGTTTGAACGTCATTCGTTTTGTTAATATTTGTCTGCATTTTGATAAGTTTGTTTTGTATAAGTTTGTTTTGTATAAGTTTGTTTCGTATAAGTTTGTTTTGTATAAGTTTGTTTCGTATAAGTTTGTTTTGTATAAGTTTGTTATTTCTCTTTGTTTTGTTCTTTAATTCAAAATAGCATTTTTAAAATCAATTTTTTATAATTGGAAAATAAATGCTGTAAAATTTAAAAAGAATTATCGTTATCTAATTTTTTTTTAATGGTAAACTTTTCATCTTCAATCGTTTTATTACGTTCCGCAATCTGTGTTTTGCTTAGTTGTTTTGGACTAATTGTGTATGGCATTGACATACTTGGCGCATCCGCTAATTGCTTTTTCACTTTATTATACATACTTGAATAATATACCGGATCGCCTGCTGGTGTATCGATATTATTATATAGTGATACACAGTATCGATCGTCCGCAATACCATCAGAAGATAATGCAACTAATTCACGTTTTACATTATTTGCAATATGAAACAGGGCACAACTTCTAACGACTAACCAAACAGTGCTGTAATAAAATGCAAGTCCTGAATTTTTAATATTATCAACACTAATAAGATACACATAATTTAGATTACATTTCGTCCTATAAAACGATCTAAGATCTGCCAAATTTGTATCTTGTTCCCACATCAGCGCGGACATTACTATCATTTCTGCCTCACATAGTGCAAGTGATGGATTTTTTCTCCTCGTAGGTAATTCTTTATGTTTGGCAATTTTATCATAAAAACTAATCAGCAACGTATTGATATTTTTTTTAGTGCAGTTTTCGCGAATGTATGTTCTTTCTGTTTCTATCCATTCTAATAATCCCGCAAATTGCGTAGTGCATTCCATTACATATTTTGCATACAGCTCAAATGGATTACTTATCAGCGTATAACTCGCATAATTATTTGTATATTCCGTTGCAAAATCTATGAATATATAGTCCGTAATATATTTATCGCTTCCAGTATAATACGGTTGTAAAATTAGTGCCAATGATGTTAATGCGTCTGGTAATAAAAATGATTTGATAGTTAAAATAAGAGATTTATCCGTTTCGTTCATTTCCAAATATCGAATGATAGATAATATCACTTCAAGGGCGGGATTTCTTTTTGGTTTTCGTATCATTTCTGCAAAATGTTGTTCAAGGATGCTTTCGAAAAATAATGCTCTGTCTGGATCGTCTGCGGATTTTGGTTTTGTTCTTCTTTTGCCATTTGTTTCAATCATAGATTTTTCACCGTCTATTGGAACAAGACCGCTAATATCGAATACCATAATATTATCACCTGTGAAATTGATATTTGCATTAGTTTTACTTATAACTGAGTTATTGGTGAGATATACTTTATCTAATGAAACTTCTCTTACTGGTAATTTTTTTTCCGCGAGTGTCGTCAGTTGTTTTGAAAAATCTTTCAAACCTTTCACATAATCGACAATCAGCAATGATTTAATATAGTCTGTTGCGCTATTTGGATTACTATCCACCAATTTATAGAGTTCTTTTGTTGATTCTTTATTTGGATGTAAAAATGTAATTCCTGATGTATTTCTTCTCGGTATGAACAATCTATGTATTCCCAAGTCGTCTATTAATTCTGCCAAATCTGGATCTGTATCCTTTATGTAATCTGCCAAATTCGAATATTGTCTTGCATATTTAGTTCTGCTCATTTAATATATATCACAATTAAATTAAGTTAAAATCAAAAACATTTTTTGGATGACGTTAATTTTTATGTAATCTAAATTATTTTATCAATTATTTTATAGATTATTTTATTGGGAATATTACATATAAAAATATAAATAATTAAAAAATGTTTTTTAAAAATTTAATTTAAATAAACTATTTTAATATCCTATATATAATGTCTTCCAATATTTATCAACCTGTTTCTGGGGGAATTGTTGGTGGAGCAGTTGGGCTTTTGGAATCCCAAAAAAATCAGTTGGAAAGTGTTTTAGGTGGTAATTCATTTTCCGGAGGTAGTAGCGTGATGGGTGGTTCAAGTGGCCTCGGTGGATATGAATCACTAAAAGATTATGCGAATAGTGTTTATAGTAAATCAAAAGAAGACTTAATCAGGGCGATCGCGGGTGATATTTTTTCCGCACTTAAAATGAAACCTAAAATATCAGTTAAATCAGATCCAGTTGAAAAAATTGTTCAGGTGCTGATTTCAAGTCTTCCGGGTTCTAAAAAAGGTAAAAAATTCAATGCGTCTTTCAATAGCAGTTCATCAAAACAAAAGGACGTATGCGATGCCTTCGTAACTGCAATCAACGCCAATTATAAAACGAACCTAATTCCAACAGATTTATCAGAGCATGCTAAATGTGAAAAGGTATATGAAGTTATGAATACTCTTCTTGTTGGACTAAATACAGAATTCATGACGGTCGCAAGTGATCTAATGACAATGCTCAAAAACATGCAAACTATTAATGAATTCATAGATGCGAGTTACCGACGACAAGCAGAAATAGTTAATGCGTCTGGTGATGAGCAACTCAGATCACAATCTGATAACGCGGAGCAACTTTACAAAATGATGAAAGCAGAACTTGATAGGCAAATGGCAATGATTAGCAACCTTGTAAATGTAACAATACAACCCATAGGTAAAAATATCATATCGCTGTTGGAAGAAAATAAAGATTTTGCTGGATTGGTGAAAGATATTAAAAACGAATTAGGAACGAGTGCATTTGGTGATAAAATTAGTTTTATGCTTAGCGGTGTTAGTAATGTGGCGCATACTGCGAGTTTAATTGAAAAGGCGATGAAGAAACTTGGTATGAGTTTATCAGAATTCAAGTCGAGCAAAAATGCAACTGAACTAAGGGCAAAAATATATGATAATATACTTAAAAAATCCCCAAGTAGCAAACAGTTAGAAGAGATGTTAAATGCCGCAGATATAATTTATAAAAATAATTATTCAATGCCAGAGGTATTAAAATATTTAAATAATAAAAGTGGTGGTAATAATATATCAGGGGGAATGACTGACGGTTATAATAATGATAGTACTGCAGATGGTGGATGTGATTGCACTGGTAGCGGTGCATTCGAAGACACTGAAAATGATAAAAATTTAGATAGCGTATTGGGGGGCATGTATGGTGGTGGAACGGATGAAGATGAATATGATTTAAATGTATCAGGTGGTGCGGAATACGGTGCAGATGGTGAATTAGATGATGAATATTCAAGTTATTGGTCTAAAAAATCCCTCGGTAAAAAAATAAAAAAGAAATCAAAACATCGCGAATTATTGCTCAATGATTTTAAACGTATGCTTAAAAAACAAAAAAATACAGTCGTAAAGGCGACATATCAAATTATGAAACTCATTGAAGACGATGCCATTAAACCGAGTGATGATTTAGATGAATTTATTAAAGCGTTTCAATCACTCCCCGATTTAAATCAAGATAATATACATATTGCACTTTCCGGATATGCCCGTGATGCGGCATCAAGACAAAAACGAGAAGAATTTTTAAATAATTATAAACTCGTAGCGACCACATTAGAACCTCTATGTAAAGGGGTTGGAAGTCAATATTTTAAAAATATTCAAAATGCGACGCTGGATATGGTTAAATTATTGGACAATTTTAGCGACAAGATATTGAACGCATTAACGCAAATTCACGTTGATACACCTGAGGAAATTCATAAAAGTTTATCAAATATTGCCAGAAAATTTGGCAGTTTTGAATGTGGCGATTGTAGATCAAGTGGGCAACAATACGGTGGTGGTTATGATGGTGGCAATGATGTTTCGGGTGGTAATAATATGGAATATGTTTCATTTAATCGAGTGAAGGAAGAACTTTCATACCACGTGAAAGTTAATAATATTCGCAAAAATCTTAATAAGGTATCTGCGGATATTGAGTCGTTCGGCGATGAGTATGAGCAGGTTCTCGGTGAAGAAGCGGCATGGTTGATTGATCAAAATAAGCGCTATTTCCATACACTAATTGAACAAACAAATCCAGAAAAGGACTGCACGGTGCCATATCTCGTTGATCAAGGATGTAATAAAAATACATTAGCGAAATTAATACATACAGCTCTGAGTGCAGTTTATAATACAGATAAAGATAGAGCGATGGGTACGTATAAAAATCTCATAGCGTTATGGACTATGCAGTTGAATGCCAAAATTGGTTTAATTCAAGTTTCGCAGGCAATTGATGTTTATTTGCGATCATTTGCGAATGGTATTGCTAAGAATCCGGATGCCATCGAAGGCGTCGTTAAAATGCTCGGTTCAGTTGAGATTGTTGCAAAGTGGTTCAGTGAGCGTTCTGGTGATAATCTCGCGGCAATTTTTGAAGCATTTCCATCGGGATATAATGCACTGGTTCCTGAGTTTTCCGGCGGTGCATCAAGTGCAACAGTAGATGATAATGATAATAATAAAGTTAATATGCCAATAGATAGCGCCGAGAAAAGTTATTATGTGTGGTTGGAAGGTAAATTTCAAGCAGGTGCAGCGGGTGGTGGAAAACCTGGAAACCCATATCTTGGTCTTCCTATGGATTGGTGCGACAAGAATAGCAATAAATCAGTTTCCATTATGAAAAAACTTAAAGCACTAACTGATAAAACTGTGAAATCTATGAGAGCATTGGAAAATATATTATCCGCGTTCAGCACAATTGGCAGTCGTTTTGGTAATCTTGATTTGAATTCGAAAACGTTTATGAAACCTGGGCAGATGTTTAATCTGTTATGTGATTATGTAGTGGCAAGCACTTTCACAAGTTGTTTTGCACCAAGTATAGAACAAGCATTATGTGGTGTTTATGTTGGTGGTGTCCCTCATAATGGAATTGATACAGGTGGTGGTGCGACTTCAACAATACCATCTACCAGTAGTGGTCGTTATCGTATTCAATCTAATGGCGACGTAGTGAGAACTACGGACTCAATTGCAAGAAAAATATTAAATATGACAGGAATAGAATTCAGTGATGTGTACGGTATTTTATCAGGAGTTAGTAATGCAACCGGCGCAGCAAATCCAGCACCAAATGCAAATTTACGTAAATATTCTGCAATTGCAATGAGTGCAATTCCATATGATAGTGGCGTTCCTGCGGATGGTATGAGTTTCTGGAAATATCACGATGCAGCTGCAACAGGTATTCGTGTAGATACCGCTGGTTGGTTAGATCATTTCCACGATACGGATTTGCTATTTATTATGACGATTAAATCTATGGTTGCTAAAATTTTCACAACGGTCGATGCGTTTAAATTACTACATTGCCCAAGTGTGAATAGAGTTAATGACAGTCTTAAACCACTGAGGATGATTTTAGGAGGTGGTGGAAAAGATGCAAGTTATTTACAATTTAATAAACCAGTAGTTAAAATTATTCCAGAGGCAACGGAGGCGTATTTTAGATTAATCCTATTGGCAGAATATTACCGCGACGTGTTTGGATTTAAAGAAAAACGCGATGATAGTGGCGTAAATGGTACGGAAAATTCACCTTGGAAACTTTCAATGGTGCCATCGATTAGCGGAGTTTGGAGTGAGCTGATTAATGTTATTTTCGATCAAGCAGAAGGCGTGAAAGAAGGTAATTATACTGAAAGTCAAGTATCAAAAATTATAGAAACCATAAATGATGTATATAGACGCTATACATCAAGTGAAAAAAGCACTCCAATTAGGTCTATGATTAATGCATTCATTATTGAAATGAACCGCGTTATGGGTTTCATCAAACAGGAAGAAATCGACTCATATTTAAAAGAACGTCGAGCATATCTGAATGGAATTGGGGAAAACTCAGATGATGCAGAAGCAGATTTTGTAGATTATGATATTCTTGACTCAACCGGACAATTTGGGCAAGGTTCCGCACCATCTGATAAATTCGTTACAGTTGGAGATCGTGTTCGTAAAAGAAAATCGCGAAGTATGGTTCATCTACAACAAGAAATACATAGAATTCGCGAAAAAATGGATTCCAAATTCTTGTCATATACACAAAATACAAAAGGAGAATATAGCGTATCATTTATCGAAACATTGAAAAATTATAAGGCAGAAGTTAAAAGGGCGACTACGGATGTTGATAGATATAATATTATACTTCGCATGATACAAGGGACAAATAAATTGATTAATGTAGCACCAGATAAACTTATTATGCTTCACGAGGCAGTTGCATTTCCTTTGTATGCAGTTTATTCCACTTATAAAGTTCTCGCCAAATATAATGCAATTATGCATGGTTTAAGTTTGAGAAATTTAAGAGAATTTGCAGATGCAAGATCTAAATATGATAATACACTTGTCGCGGATGATACCAATGGACTACGAACTGCATACGAACGTTTCTTAAATGATAAATACCCCCACGCGGAATGTAAAATTGTAAAAGATACAATTTTAAATATGTTATTTGGAGAATTTGAGGTGATGCGTGATGCTGGATATGCACCTTCAAGATTAGTTGTCGGTGGTCAATTATTTTATTTCCCCCTAATTGGTCAAGGCGCCGCATTACCTTTCACAGGTGCAGGACGAGTATTCGATCCACAGAACATTGCAAAAGTTTATCTAAATGCAATTTTAGATATTGGTTCTGGTCCAAATAAACTCGTCGAATGTACTGCAAATAATAGTGGTTCGATTAATATCAACACAACTCCGGTTGAAAATCTGTGTAAAAATCTACTCGCATCAGTTAGAGATAATCTTAATAAACTACGTATTCATTTTGATGGAAACGCATTACAACGATACGAAGATAGAAGTTATGTGGGTAGCGTTAACTGGTTAGATGAGAATTTAGTTAAGATTTTATTAGACGATCGCGATAAATGTGGACTGGCAACTGCCAATGCGGATTTATTAAAATTATCACTGCAGGAAATGTCAGATTATGGAAAATACGGTTCTATGTGTCAAGCGGTCAATGAAATTCTATTTTATAAGATATCCGCAGGTAATTTATGTCTAACCGAGGACGGTGAAATAAAGAGGAGAAATCAATTACCATATAATTCGGTTAACAATCTCACAACATTTCCATTCAATATTTTGCCAGTAATACGTGGTAAGGAAGAAAGGCATGATGATGAACAAAAAGCAGTTGTAAATTCCGCATCAGGAAATGTATTAGCAAATGCGAATGAAATAAGAGCTGCCAATAAAATATTTTTAGCACCAGTTATTAATTTTCTCGAAGCAAAAGATGCTGATGTAAATAAATGGAGTTTAGATGTAGAACAAAAAAAATCTCTAATATTCGCATTCAATGAAGTATTGAGACAATATTTATTGACAAACGTTGATAATGATCTAAAACTGTATGCACCGTTGATCGATGGTTTCGTAACAGAAGGAACACAAGAAATAGTGAATGGACGCGCATATCCAGATATATCTCAGAGAGTTTCTGGTGATATGGATAATCAGAATATATTAGATAATTTATTTACCAATGTAAATATTGCAAATGCACCGCCTGATGATACTGTAATTTTCGCATCCAATGCACAAACTGCACTTGCATTATTATCAGTTGTAGATATGAGATTAAAAGTTCCACGACATAGAATTACTAACATTAGTGAAGTGAAGGAATACATGAAAGAACGCATGAAATGTAATTTACCTCATTTTTCACATATTCTTTCTATACTGATTGATAAAGTTGTTCTACTAAAACAGATATTAAATTACACTTGTTTTTCAAAGAACATCACAAGTAGAAATTTACCAGTCGGTGTTATGGTTCATGCAAATCGTATTTTACCAAAGATAGAACTTAATTTAAAAGATCTCACATTAAAACCATCGTCCGAGGACATGCTTGTTTATTACGATGGTCTTCTTAACCGATTAGAAAAATGTTGCCGATCACTTAAATCCTGCGCAGATAAAGTATATACCGATGATTTAGGTGATAAATGGCCTTATTTTGCGGAGATAAATGCCGACTTCATTGCCAAATATAAACGTGATATTTCAAATGGAGTTTTACCATTTATGCCAGCGAGTATTAGTTTATTGGCAATATGTGGCGGAAATGGTGTTCATTATAATAGAATTCTTGAAGCGAATTCCGGAACTCAAACGCGCTTAAATCCAAATTCACATTTAATGTTGCCGAATAGTATGGAGGGAACACCCGCATTTAAATTTAATTATGCATCGAGATATGTTTTAACTAAGAATTTTGAATTAAAGATGGAACACGTTCCAGGTGCAGGTGAAATCTATAATCTGTATGCGAGTTTGTCAAAAAATAGCGGAAACGGTAATCTGATTACCCCAACCGCATATTCTAATACTATACTTGGTGCAGTTAGACTTATTAAATATTTAGGTGATGGTTCTATTATTTCGAGAATTGCATCAGTCCATGGAGGTTTCACTATGAATCAAATTGTTGAATGTGGTGCTCTTACGTCTGCAAGTCCATTCAGTGATTTGCGAGATGTGCATTATCAGGCAAAAAAAGTATGGTCTGAACTTGTTGATGCGGTGGATGGTGCAGCAGCAGCCACAACACAAACATTGAGATGTCATGCTGCAAACCAACTGATGAAACACAATATTTTACCAGTAGGATTTTTTGACGGACAACCATTGGATGGCGAAAATAAAGATCCTAATGCGATATTAGTCTCATTGGCACATGCAAAGGGTGTCGCAACCACATATCTTAAAAAATATCTTAAATCTAATCCGTTAGGTTTGATTAAGGCATCAGTAGGCACATTCCAATCTATGAATGATGCGGAGGCGACAATAGATATTATCGAAAACGTTAATATGATTGCATCTAAGGAAAAAATTGCATTAGCGTGCGTGGTAGGTGGTGGTGTAAAGCGAACTGGTGATGACCGAGAACGTATGCAGATTTATAATATTCTTGATATGAATGTTGTTCCTCTTAATGTCGCATCATTCATGAGGGAAGTTCCATTCTGTAATCTAATTAATTATTCATATACTCTCGATCGCATGATGCATGATATGATTTTACCTTCGCATATTGCAGGACTTCTCAAAAAAGATGGTTGTGATAATAATAGTATCGATCCTGATTTATTGCTGATTAAACCTTATCAAAGAGTATCAACTACAAGAGAATTATTGGTAAAACTCATCACGTATCCATATGCTAATTTAAATTTTAATTATTCAGGTAGGAATAACTTGATGGGATTAACTGGAGTTCAATATTATGCACTGCTCGCATCTTTATTCACCGGTAATGATACATTACAAATTGGACGACCGAGATATTTATCCGATCAAATTCTACATAAAGTTTTATTAACTTCGAGTATCCAATTGGTTCCTGGAAATGCCAGAAATGAACTAAACATGGCAGATGAAAATAATCATCCTCAATTTATCAGATTGGAAGGAGGACCATCTGCATATGATCTGGAAAGGCATGTAATTCATTATGCATGGCCAAGTTCTATTAGCAATCAATCATTAGATTCACCGATGGGTAGTGTTATAACTGGATTGAATTCGTTCGTTAATATTTCAGCAAACATAATACTGGCTGGTCATGCCAATCCAGTGATTAATCTTTTGGCTGCTGCATTTGGTGACGATGGAGGTAGACCTAATGCGATGCCTGCAGTTATGCCGGCAGTTAATACATCATTAACAATAAGTACAGCGATAACAAATATATATAAAGCATCAACTAATACAAATTATGATACACATGTTGATTTATTAGGTAATATTAATGTTGCTGCATTAACTAATTTGGCTGCAGGCGTGAACGTATTTAATATCATTGCAAGAAATAACAATGCAAATTTAGGAAAGGTTACAACAACCGCATATACAGCCGCAGTAAAGTATGTGGCAAATTGCGAATTGGAATATCGGACAAATTATGATTTGTTTGTTCATCATCATGCAAATATGGGTGGTATTGGTCATGTTTTAAAAAGATTAAGTACTAGTCGCCATTTAGATGTTGATATCGATGGACCAATTGCAGCTGGTTCTTCTGCAAATATAATTCTTGCAAATTATTTTGGTGTAGATTTTAATGATCCAGTTGTCGCAACTAGGGGCAATTGTATAATGACTCCAAATTTAAGTGCTATTTTTAATTTATCGGAAGGAAAAATAGGAAAAGGAATGAGAGATGCAATCATTATAAAATTACCATTTTTATCGGGTGGTATTTTTAATCCTAATATACATGTGGAAGGAAAAGGAGTAAGTAAAAATAATATACCTGCCGGATTACTTGAACGTCTTGGTGAGAATGAAGCGGCCCAATTAATATTAATCGGTGAAATTTTATCTCAAAGAGATCTTGGTTTTTCCGCAAATAATTTACGAAGTGTTTTATATCTCGTATGTGGTTCATTGCTTAATGCTGGTGTTTGTAATGGAAATCCAGAAATGAAGGAATTTAAGTCTAATTATGTAATACCTGCCTTATATAGTAAAAAAGATAGAGAAATATTAAATCTATCAACTTATGAAGTAGTATTTTTATATAGATTGTTAAGTAAAGCGAACACTCTTGATAATCTTATGATAGAAATATGTCATCATAACGGAGGTGTATTACATTTCCTATTTAAAGTTTGTGATGAGGTTATGGAGGCGAATTACAGAACTCAGGGCGTCGGTGCGCCAGAATATCTGAAAGTTGCAGGCGACCCAGTCAGCACTAATGGATTAAAATATTTCAGTCAAACCGAAAAGCGTTGGAAAACTGTCAATAATGCCATCAGCACACCAGATGTTATTTATTGCGCAGAATTGGGAAAATTGCGCTTTGATACTAAACTCGTGAGAAATCTAACGTGGTTTGTCCAATTACAACGTATGCTAAGATATGTTCTAGTCAAGCACTTTGCAGAAATTCAATCCCCAGTTATCCGTGGATTACAAATCACAAAACCCAATTATACAGAATACAGAGACGAAGATACATTTGCGCCAAGAGAAACAGATGGCCTATCAGACACTTGGTAAGTTATCGATTATAAATTTATTGAACTCAATCAATAATAAAATATTTATTTTTATAAATTTATTTTTTTTATTTTGTATAATTTATAATGGACGTGCTAATTACAGATATGAATAATATTTCTACCACCATAAAAGAAAAAAAACATATAGAGAAAAAACACCTTATCACAAAACCGTCAAATATAGCGGAAAATATATTCAACAATAAAATTATGAAAATAAAGGCATTTCTCGTAAATAAAAATAGATGTTTATTTTGGACTGGATATAATAATAAAATTACTAATGAAAATGATTATTTTTATAAATTTTTACAAAATAAAAAAAATAAAAAAATAATGCAACTGGCGACGGACGAAGATATAAAATATAAAATCCCATATGATACATACGGATTTAATTTCACACCAAAATACATCACAATGTATAAACAAGGAGAACCATGTGTAGATTATTATAACGTTAAGGTTGAATTACATTTAAAAATCATAGAATACGATTATACCAATGATGGAAAAAAAAGAGTAACGGGTATGAATATTACCGTATATAGAGTAGATATTTTATAAAATATCCACAATCATAATTAAAAACCATGTCTATGCCCATGTCTTCTTCTACCATGGTTTGGATTATAATCACCAAATCTATTTTTATTCCTATTTTTATTAAAATAACGTCGACTGAACATAGGATACATGGAATACAGAGGATACAAATCATAATCATCAGTTTCATAATAAACAGGTTGTTTAGTATCAATATTGAAATATATATACAGCACAAGCAAAACGCATATAATTAAACTGACCGTTAATAATAAATTACTACTATATCGCCCACCATACCGACGTGGAACTTCATATAAATTTGCGAATGGGTGTTCTTTGCTTTCTTCATGATTTCTCGCAGAAAATGGTACTGCAATTTCTGGATCCACAGGGTTTGGAGGTCTAATATCATGATAATTGCTATCCAATATATAATCTATACTTGAAGCGTCCAGATTTGTAGCACCCATATTCGGTTCATATTTTTTCCTAAAATACTCAATATTATTATTTTTATCTAATAAATTTTTAATTATAATTCCATCTTCGCTACTTTTTCTCATTTCCTCCGAAACACGTGAAATAACATCATGTATATTCATTTTCTTTTCAGATTGTGGAAAATGTTCATTTGTTATTTTCAGAATATATCCCCAAGAACGTCTAACATATTTATTCAATTCATCTCCGGAAAGATTTTCATACTGCATTGGAATAAGATTATCGAATAACTGCGCATATAATAAAAAATCTTGTAATTTTTTAACTCCATATAAATGGAATAATATATTTTGTTTTTTATATTTTTTAAGTTGTTCATATCTTTCTTTATATTCATTGTGCCGTAAATATATCATAATTACCAAAGTACCACAATCACCTTCCTTTTCCCCTCTTACAGATTTAAAACCATTAAGATCTTTCAAAAGATCTACATCCTCTTTTTTATATTTCGAATCAGGTTTTAAATTTCGATTAGAATTTTCTTGTACTGAATACAAATCAGGTGGTTCAACATATATAGAATTTTCAGTATCATTGTCGTGGATAGATGTCATTTCAGGATCTGAATTTATACTATAAGGAGATGTTATCGATCGTATGTCGTTTGAATTAGGGGATGCTGATGATTTATTATCAACTACATCACAACCATCGGCATGACAATTACCCATTATATATTTATAAATAAATATTATATATGAGTATTATAAAATACGATGATAAATATTTAACCACACATGGACTACCAAACATACAAAATACCTGTTATCTTAATAGTATTCTACAATGTTTATTTAGTTGTTCATCATTCGTGGAAAAAGTAAATTTAATATGTTCTGGTATCAAATATTTAGATAAAAATGATAAATGTAGTTATTTTGCATATTTACTTAAAAATATACACGATGGTGTAAATTCCACGAGTTATATACCAGATATATACAGCGAGTTATACACCACATTATTAAATCATTCAAAAATCACAACGAATAATGTTAAATTATCACTTGGACAACAAGATGCCCACGAAGGATTGTTATGTATTCTGGACATATTAAATATACCATCAGTAAATGAATTATTTGAACATCGCCATATATCACAAATTTTATGCCACGTGTGTAAATATGTATCATCCAAAGACGAAACCAATAATATTTTTGAAGTTCAACCCGAAGATTTTAATTCCTTATATAAATACAAAACTAATTTAGATGATTTTATATGTGCTCGGTGTAAAGATAGAAAGCGGAAATTAAAAGAAGTTTCGCTCGTGATGGTTCCAGAAATATTGCCAATTTTAATCAAAAAATATAATGAAAAAATATTAACATCATTTCCACGCATATTACAATTTCCATCATCCAACAAAAATAAAATTCATTATTATAAACTCGTCGCGCAATGTGAGCATTTAGGAACTAAAAATGGCGGTCATTATGTTGCAATTTGCCTAAGAGAAAACAATACTTGGTATATGATGGATGATTTACGATTTTCGCGAATTGAACAATCACCGACAGTCAATACTTATATGTGTTTTTATCATTATATAGATACCAAATAAAAATTAACAGATCATCTGCAAAGTATTAAAAAATATCATTTATAAATTATCAATAAATTGCCGATAAATTAAAAATCGCCAATAAATTAAAAATCACCAATAAATTATGAAGTCGCCAATAAATTATGAAATTAAATTTAAAAAAAATAATTAAATAATTGAATAATTTTTAATATAATTATTAATAAAATATTTTATATAAATCGATATATACAGAATTGCAATCAGTCTACTGTTAATAATTTATAATTTTTAATACAAAATACATTACATATGTAGTATTATTTGCGGATTTAGAATCCGTAAAATATAAATTTAATTATCAATAATATTGATTAGATTGATTTATTTTTTTCACAATAATTTTTAATATCGAGGCAACCTTCAATATTAAGGCGATTTCAAATAGAGGCGATTTCAAATAAAGACGATTTCAAATATTTAAACTCAATAAATTATCATCTGTATAATATTTATCCGCCATATCATACGTAGCATCTATATTCGCGTTGCGATCTGATTTATAAAGATTTGCACTTTGTATCAATGAAGAATTACCATTACTGCAACTCGGATCCAAATTTAATCCGTTGCTAATATGTCGCCTGCTACAATCACTACTGTCGTCAAATTTCGCATAAATCATATCACCTGCTGTATCATCCATTTTATGAATTCCAACCATTCTATTTTTATTAACGGTTATACTGTCATTATTCGCAGGTATAATATTTTTTATATCGTCTGTATAATCAGGACTTGTGGTTTCTATATTATTATAGTATGTTTCATTCAAAGTGGAAAGTAATTTATATATTTTATTCATATTTAGTAATCCACATGCATCTGTTATTTGAACCAATTTAATAAGTAAATTCATCTTTTTATTAAGTAAATTAAGTATCATTCCGCTATCAAGTTGCCTTACCTCCACTAATTCCTCATCAGTGCCAATATGAGATAACCCATTATTCGTATTATTTAATTCATCATCTTCATTCAATATTTTATATACAGTGCTGTATATATACTCTGTTTTGTTTTTTTCTACTTGTTTATGTATAAATTTATCAATTTCGTTATTAACTAATAAAATTTGTTGTAAAGTATCTGCATCAAGTCTCATATTAAAAGTTGTAAAATTCTTCTGTATTTTTTCTACTTCATTTAAAAATTGCGTTTTATCGACAAATACAACCCCATCAGGTGTATCAAGTGTTAATTTTTTCGAAATATTTTTATCTTTAACAATCACATCGCGACCAAATTGAAACACCAATAAGCAAATTAATAAAATAACAACCGCAGTCGCTATGTATATATAAAGTATATTTTCATTCATTATATATAAACGATTAACTTTAATAATCGATTTAATATAATGCATGTAATAATATTATCAATCGGCAAAGGATTTTTATATGGATTATGTATTTTTATTATTATGTGTTCGGTATATTATTGGTATGGTATGAAATATAAATATGATGAAGAACGGATAACAAATCTTATTAAAACCAGATATGAAAATTTATATCCGCTCGCGAAAGATGAATATAATGAAATTAATATCACTTCTATTATAAAAGAAGTTTTGGGTAAAAATGGCGAAGTCCTAACCACAGGTTCTGTATCCGCTATTATAACGAAGAAAAAATCAAAAGATGCGAAATTTACAGAAACAAAAAATATAACTTTTAATTTATCTGATAATTGTGCAGACCCAATGTGCCTAACTATTTAATAATTTGATTTAATAATTCGATTTATAATAATTAAACTTAATAATTTAATAGTTTGATTTATATTAATTTTATTCTATATATATAATGTATAATCAAATTAATCCAGTTCATCTTTTTTATAGTAAGTCGAATATGACTAATTTATCCGGAACTCTTTATTGGATGCATCAATCAAACGGAGGACATGCAAATCAATCTAAATTTAATTCACTAACTCCAAAATTAATGAAAAAATATATGACAGAGCACGACTTATCAAGTATGACTATGCTGTATGCTGATAATATAGGGATTATTGATACCACGGAATTACTTAAAGGTATCAATCAGGAATTTATAAAACATTGCGCCGTATTATTTCAATGGAATATATATAATCCTTTCACGGAATATGTATTGGTAGGTGATAGTGAAAATCCCTATTATAAACAAATGAACTTACTGAACGCGGAAGAAATACCAACAGTTCGATTACAATCCGCGGAAAACATATATATTGGTAATAAAAATTATCGCGATAATAATCAGATACCATACCGATTACAGATGGCACATAATAGACATTATGATAGGTCTAATGAAGGATTAGATTATTCGGTTGAACAATCAAGTAGAGAAAATCCTATATATGGATATGATATGACGCCGATTTACAACGCGGTATTTAGTGTTAAGAAAGACCCATATAGTTAAGTAGTCGATTATTCGCGGTCGATTATTCGCGGTCAATTATTTAAACAGATTACATATCCAATAATCCTCTTAAAATTCTTTCCAATTCATCAATATTTACATTTATATAACCACTCACTTTATAATAAGTAATATATCGCTTATTTGGATTACCGAGATAATATCTTTTTATGATATCTGCAGATTTTACATTACCTTGCTCTTCTATAAATTTATCGCCTATAAAATGTTTCCGCCGATAACTAATATCGACCATACTATTTTCATAATTTGAAGAAAAAATAATTATTTTATTTGTATTCGATTTTTTGTCATCTAATACTTTATTAATTTGCCTTTGAACTTGCGCGGTATTCCCTATACATTTTATTATCTTTATTTTCAGTAAATCATTAATTAAAAACTCATCAGTCTGCGTTAAACCACATATATGAATAATATACATTATATATTATATCTAACAATATATATTTATCTAACAGCATATACACCTACAACTGGTGGTTGTGATTTATCCATTCCATCCATTCCATCCATTCCATCCATTCCATCCATTCCATCCATTCCATCCATTCCA
>ERZ1292625.217-Hain-H41-01um-R1-217-length-99263-cov-285_pt3 | contig 21754 bp, 38 predicted proteins | sample MGYA00564400_ERZ1292625 | MGnify/ENA primary metagenome ERZ1292625 (study PRJEB36523, sample SAMEA6512639) | groundwater metagenome | collected 2019-01-08 | study: AquaDiva: Metagenomics assemblies of 32 groundwater samples
GGGGTAATTGTGATGACTTTGCAATGATAGAATTGCCTATTGAAATATTAGAGCAATTAGGATGGTCAGTAAATGATAATCTTAAATGGACTGTAATAAACAATGCAGTAATATTAACCAAAATAAATAGTAATTCCTAAGAAAGATATACAATATGACAATGAATGTAAAGATAGAAATAACAGACCAGCCTAACGAAGACAATAAAGATTATTATATTTCATTAGTATCACCTAGTGATCCAAGACCTATAGTAGTAAGACCGGGTGAATCAAAAACATTTACTATTTGGAAAAGTAAAACCTATACCATTACAGAAGATAATACTCCTATTATAGAAGTTAAATAATTATTTAAATGATAAAATATATTGTAAAAAGAAGTGGGGTAATTGAACCTCTATATCCTGATAAAATCAATAGATGGGGGGAATGGGCTGCTTCTAAATTAGGTAAAGAAGTAAATTGGAGTGAGGCAGTATTACATGTGGTTTCTACTATGCCAGAAACAGTTACAAGCGAACAGTTACAAGAATCGCTTATAGGGTTTTGTTTAGACAAAGCCATATGGGAATATAATAGAATGGCGGGAAGGCTTTATTCTAGCCTTATAAATAAAAAATTATATAATGATAATAAACCTACTATTAAAGAACTACATAATAATTTATATGATTTAGGCTTAATGGTAAGACTTGATTATAATGAAGAAGATTATGAAAAAATAGAAAGATTTATAAATCATAAACTTGATTTTAATGCTACCCATTATGAATTACATCAAATTAGATTTAAATATGCTTTAAGAGATAAAGTAAATGAAATAGAATATGAAAGCCAGCAATTTGTTTATATGAGAATGGCTATGGCTCTTGCTGAAAATGAAAAACAAGATGAAAGATTATTACATGTAAAAAATTGGTATGATCATTTAAGCCATAAAAGACTTAATGCACCTACACCAAATTTTGTAAATCTTGGGACACCTCATAAAGGTTTTGCTTCATGTTGCTTATATACTACAAATGATACAGCAGCATCTTTAGCAGCAGGCGATCATATTGCTTATATGATGACTGTTATGTCAGCAGGGATAGGTACACATATTAAAACAAGAAGCTTAGGTGATACTATAAGAGGTGGTATTATACAACATCAAGGTAAGCTACCTTATATTAGGTCTATGGTAGGTGCAATACAAGCAAATCTACAAAATGGTAGAGGAGGAGCATCAACATTCCATTATACTGCCTATGACCCTGAAGTAGAGGTAATATTAAAAGCAAAAAACCCTATGACACCTACTGCTAAACAAATTAGGGGTTGTGATTACTCTTTTGGTAGCAACAAGTTTTTTGCAAGAAAAGCAGCAAAAGATGAAAATATAGGATTATTTAGCTATCAAACATGTCCAGAATTATACGAATCACAATATTCTAAAGATCCAAATCTTTTTGAAGAATTATATGACAAAGCAATAGAAGAAAATAAAATAAATCAATTTGTTTCTGCAAGACAGCTTTTATTGAATGTATTAAATGAATCCTATGAAACTGGTAGACATTATTTACACTTTACTGATATTATGAATACACATACGCCTTTTAAAGATAAAATTTATAGCCAAAATTTGTGTCAAGAGATCGCAATCCCGACTAAAGGATTTGATACAGTTAAAGAGTTATATGAGCCTTATATAGAAGGAAAAGGTGAGATAGGGCTTTGCAGTTTAGCCGGAATTGTAGTATCAAATATTGAGAATGATGAACAATATGCTGATGTCGCATATTATGCTCTTAAAATGATTGATGTATGTATTCATAAAAGTGAATATATCTTTAAAAACCTAGAAGATACAGCTAAAGCTAGGCTTAGTGCAGGGGTAGGAATAATGGGTCTTGCACATCTTATGGCAAAGAATAAATTAAAATATTCTAGTCAGGAAGGTAGAGATTATATTCACGAATTATTTGAAACACATATGTATCATCTTATTAGTGCTTCTCTTAGATTAGGAGAAGAATTAGGTAATGCTCCCTGGATGGATAAGACATTATGGCCTGAAGGATGGCTACCTATTGACACATATGAAAAAAAGGTAGATGATCTTGTTACTATAGAAAATCAAAGAGATTGGGAAACATTAAGAAAAAGAATAATTGATAATAAAGGAATAAGAAATTCTGTAGTATCAGCTATGATGCCAGGGGAATCGAGTTCAATTAGTGCAGGTACAACTAATTCTGTTTATCCCATAAGAGATTATGATCTTAATAAAACTAATGATACTATGGCTATTCATTATGTGGTTCCCGAATCAAGTAAACTAAAAGATAGGTATGAAATTGTATGGGATATAGACACTAAAGATCTTATTAAATGTTATGCTATAATGCAAAAATGGACAGATCAGGCTATATCAGTTGATCTTTATAGAAAAGTACAAGGTTCAGATAAAGTAGGTACATCTGAGATGATTAGTATATATCTTAATATGATAAAATATGGTCTAAAATCAAGATATTACTTAAATAGTCTTACTGGTAAATCTATAGCTAGTAATAGTGATATAGAAGATGTAGTTACTGATATTGATGATAAAGAGTCAGAGTGTGAATCTTGTTCATTATAATTAGGATTAAGAATGACTAAAAATATAAAATTATGTCCTATTCCTAAAGAAGATTTAGAATTTTTATACCAAAAATCAAACTATAATGTTACAAGACTGTCTGGTATAATAAGGAATAATTTTAACATACAGTTATCTATGACTCAAATATATAGGTTTTTAGACATATATGCTATAAGAAAATCTCAAAAAGAAAAAAAAATAATATTATGTCCATATACAAAAGATAATTTTATAAATAAATTAGAAAAAGCAAATTTTTGTATAGAGGAATTTGTTAGAAATGAAAATAACTTAAACATATCTGCACACAACTTATATTCTTGGGCGAAAACTCTTGATATTGACCTTAGAGGTTTATTAAATAGAAAAATAAAATTACCATGTAATTTAGAAAAAAATGATCTCATAGAAAATATTTATTTTTACAATTTTATTAAAAGTAAAATAGCTAATCATTATAGTATAACAGTAAAATTATTAGATAGGTATTTCAGAGATTTAAATATTGACTTTATAAATTTAAAAAATACTTTTATAGATAAATTAAAAAATATAGAAACCAGTATTTTATTAAAAGATATAGAAAGTAGTAATTTTAATTTAGTAGAAGTTTATGATAAATATAATATTAATAACTATACACTTTACTCTATTATAAATAAAAATAAATTAGATACTTTCAAAATACTTTTAAAAAATATTAAATTGTTTGAAAATACTTCTATGTTTGAAATAGCAAAAATATTAAAAGTTCCTAAAGTTCATGTACTTGAATATAGAATATTAAAGGACATTCCATTATATGAAAATGAGTATTTTAGTAGTAAAGGGGAAAATGAATTAAAATCTTTTATAATAGAAAAAACTAATCTACCTATTAAAAAATCAAGATATAAATATGAAAATAAAATTTTTGAGGTTGATATAGATATAAAATCTCATAATCTCGCAATTGAATTTAATGGTTTATATTGGCATAGTACCGAGATAAGAAGTGATAAATACTACCATTTTAAAAAAACTAAAGCATGTGATGGACTAGGAATTGATCTAATTCATATTTTTGAAGATGAGTGGGATGAAAAAAGAGATATAGTTCAGTCTATTATATTAAATAGATTAGGCTACTCTAAAAATATATATGCTAGAAATACAATAATAAAAATAGTCAATAATATAGAAGCTAAAAATTTTTTAAATTTAAATCACATACAAGGATATAGATTAGCAAAAGTAAATTATGGTCTTTATTATAATAATTGTTTAATAATGCTTATAACACTAGGTAAACCCAGATTTGATAAAAAATCAGAATGGGAAATATATAGACTTTCAACTAAAAATAATTTTAGGGTTGTTGGAGGATTTTCTAAGCTGTTTAAGTTTTTCATAAAAAATCATAATCCTAAATCAGTTATAACTTATTCTGATCTTAGATTCGGTAAAGGTAATGTTTATCTTAAAAATGGTTTTACATATTTAGGAGAAACCCCTCCTAACTATTTTTATATAAAAAATGGTAAAAAAGTTTCTAGATATCAAGCTCAAAAACATAAACTAAAAAATATGAATAATTATTCTGGTGATAAAACAGAAACACAAATTATGTTAGAAAATAAATATAAAAAAGTATATGATTGCGGTAATATGAAATATAGGTATGATATAAATGAATAGTAATAAAATTTTCAATAAAAATAAAAAAAGCTACCAAAATACTTCTTTATTTTTAGGAGAAGAGCAAGGTTTATTTGATACTATATATAAAAAATATCCTAAAATATGGAATCTTTATAAAGAAATGAAATCTCTTGATTGGTCAGAGGATGAATTTGATTTCACTCAATGCAATTTAGATTTTAAAAACTGTGATAAAGATACTGCTGATATGATGATAAAGACTCTTGCTTGGCAGTGGGAGGCAGATTCCATTGCCAGTAGGTCTATAATATCTATACTAGCACCTTTTATAACATCTAGTGAGCTATGGGCGGCATGGCAAAGAATTTCTGATAATGAGGTTGTTCATGCTGCTACATATTCTGAAATAGTAAGGATGTCTTTCGATGACCCTAATAAAGTATTAGATGAAATATTAAGCGTAAAAGAAAGCTTAATAAGACTCGATACGGTGGGCAATGTTTTTTCAAAAGCATATGATATATCTCATAAGTATGCTCTTAGACAAGTAGAAAATGATCAAAAATTATATAACGAACTTTACATAACAATATGTACATTACTAATGTTAGAAAGAATACAGTTTATGGCTTCTTTTGCTATTACATTTACAATATGTGGAACAGGTTTATTTCAGTCTATAGGAAAAGCTGTACAAAAAATTGCACAAGATGAGTTAGAAGTACATTCTGAATTAGACAAAGAAGTGTTAAGACTTGAGAGAAAAACTGAAAGAGGAAATATTGCTCATATTCAAACCCAAAAGAGAGTTAAAAAGATATTTGAAGAGGTAGTTAATTCTGAATTAGTTTGGGTAGATTATTTGTTTTCAAATGGAAAGTCTCTTATAGGTACAAATTCTGATATTGTTAAAAATTGGGTACTATACAATGCCAGAAATGTTTCCGACTTTCTTAATATAGAGACTGATATAAAAATGCCTAAAACAAACCCAATGCCTAGTCTTGAAAAATGGCTTGATATGAACAAAAATCAAGCAGCAGCACAAGAGCAGGATAAAGGTGACTATAAAGTAGGTATTATTCAAAGAGATGATGAAAATAATATATTTGATATTGATTTTTAGGTAAATAGTAGTATGACAGAAAATAATTTCAAAGTAACAGAAGAGATGATGGATGCTTTCATAGAATCTATTTGGAGGGAATCATATAAAGCTGTAGAAACTAAAAATGTTGACTTACTTTATACCTGTGCTATAAACATGATGCAGATAGCAGCAGCTAAAAGACTTTACAAGGATAAAATAAATGATAGATAAAATTGGCTTTATTAAAAAGCATGAAATAGTAAACGATCAAGATAATATTTTTATGACTACTTATAAAAATAAAGGTAATGAAGTAGTATTTTCTATAAATAAAGTAAAAGATTTTTATAAATTTTACATATACCATGATATGATTGATTTTATAACTAAAAAAATTAAAGAAAAATCAAAAACTATTTCTTTTTCTAAATTAGAAGAAGGTAAAAAGGAAATAGCTAAAAATACTAGATTAAATAATTGTAATATATCACACTGTGGTAATATTTTATATACTATCGGTCAGCTAGAATATGATGGCGGTATAGGTTATACTTTTGAAAAAGGCGTATATAAGCTATATTTTAATGAAAATTTTCAAGATTATTATATGAATATTTTAGAGGATTAAAATAGATGAAAACTAAAAAAGTAAAAATAGAATATAGTGCTGATGTAGATGATGAACTGATAAGATATACTGGTAAGTCTTTTGAAGTATATATGAAAGATAAACTACTTGAATTAGATATAGTATATAAAACAGATACACATAACTGTAGATTATATTATAATCCCGAACATATGAATACCTTAGAAATACAGAGAAGTCCATTATTATTAAATAAATAAATATTAGCACATCTAGGAGTAGCTCAGAGGCAGAGTATCCGCTTTGGAAGCGGAGGGGCGGTATTTCAAAATTCTCCTCCTAGACCATCAATAAATATCCTTAGATAGGATATTATATGACATGGTACTATAATAATAAAGAATTTACTTCAGAAGATATTGGTAATTATTATGGTTTCATATATCAGATATCCAATACAATAAATCAAAGAAAATATATAGGCCGCAAATTCTTTCATTTTACCAAAACTAAACAAGTTAAAGGTAAAAAGAAAAAATATAAAGCTGAATCAGATTGGCAGTCTTATACAGGTTCTTGTGAAGAACTAAACAAAGAGATAGTTTTATATGGTATAGAAAATTTTAATAAACAAATTATACACCTTTGTACCACATTAGGACAAATTAAATATCTTGAAACTAAATATCAATTTATTTATGATGTCCTAGAAAAAAAGCTTGACAATGGTATATATGAGTATTATAACGGCAATATCATGATGAAGTTTACAAGAGTAAACATAGGTAAAAATGATACAATTTAACACAAGTAAAGGATATTAGTATTTTTAAATATAATGAAAATATCATAAGGACACTTGAGATGGGTAACAAATATCCTTATGATAATCCAGAAACTACAGACAGTATAAAAGAACCTTTAGATTGGGCACATAGTGCTGCAAGAGGTATATTATACGATTTATCTGATAGACATACTATTAAACATTCTTTATATGATATTGATGAAGATGTTAGAATAGAAATAATACAAACAATATCAGAAATAATTAGACAAGCATACAAAAATAGTTTAACAGAAAAAGGATAATAATTATGGGTAAGAAAAAGATTAGAAAATCATATCATTCAAAAGGCCAAAGACCTAATGTAGCTTCCAATATTCTTAAAGCAGTATCTAATACAAGATCAGCTTTTGAAAAAGAAATGAATAAAGTAGAAGCATGGCTGAAAGGTAAAAATCCTTGGATTTCAGTACCATCTGGTAAAGGCTTTATTAAGAAGAAAGCTAATGATGTTTATGGTAACTATAAAACAGCCAAAGCAAACCTATTCAAGTCAGAAAAAGCTGCTGCATAATGATCAAAAATAACATAACACTATATAGTAAAAAAGATTGTCCTGATTGTACATCAGCTAAAGCTCTATTGACAAGAAAGAATATGTCATATAATGAAATGGTATTAGGAGAAGATTTATCTAAAGAAGATTTTATGCTTCTTTTTCCAGATGTTAAAGCTATGCCATATATTAGAGTAAATGGTGATAGAATTGGTGGATATAAAGATCTTATTGAATGGGTTAAACAACAACCAGAATTACTTTTAGAATAAAGAAAGATACAAAATGAAATTGACAATAGAAATAGATGATGAAATAGCTCAAGATATTAAAGCTATAAAAGATATAGAAATCGAACAGAAGCTAATAGATTTGGTTTTAGAAAAACTTCATAGTGATATGTCAAGATTTGTAGAAGAGATGAACAAGACAAATAATCCAACACCTACAGGTCTATATTTTACATACAATGGCGTAAAATATGAAAATAACTTTATTAAATTAAACATCAATAAACAGACTTATATTAGACACGGTACTGACCCTTTTATAGTTAAGCTAAGTTCTGGACAAGTAACTAATATAGAGAAAGATATAAAATGAACAAAATTATTGAATGGTTTAAGAAGAATTTTACATCTTATAAACCAGAAATTAAAGTAAGTGAGCCTGTTAAATTTATCATATCAGGTAAAGATTGGTTAGATACTGCTTTTTTTGATACTATTCCTACAGAAGAAGAAGTCTTAAAAAGACAAATGCAAAAAGATCAAGAAGCTATGTATTATCTTGATTATGATGATTGGTATAATAACTTTGTAGGACAACATCCTAATTGTACTAGATCAGAAGTATATGATGCTGTTAAACCTTTTGTAGCAGAATATATTAAAAACTCTAGTGCTGTTTATAAAGACAAGACATATTCAACAGAATTATATTGGTATAAGAAAGATTCTAAAACAGGTCTTAAAAATCTATTAAAGAAATTTAGTAAAAATCAAATACTTCTTCATTCTATTCAAGAAGATGAATATAGAATTGTTGTAAAAGCAGCTATAATTAAACAAGAAAGTAAATAATGTTTACAAAAGATAAGTTATCCGAAAATGCAAAAGGGGGAACAGAAATGATGAAATCTGTTCTATCAGAAAGACTACCTAAAGAATTACAAGATAATTTTCAGATTTTCGTATCAAGGGTAGAATCTGAATACGATCCCGAAAAGATTAGACTATACTATGCACATGATTTACCAGATGATCCCGAATCAGTAAAAGCATTAGGTAATGGTAAATGGGAAAACTTTCATAGACTAATTTTTGTATCCAACCACCAACAACAAAATTTTATCAAGAAATTCAATCTACCTTGGTCTAAATGTATAGTACTGAAAAATGCCATAGAGCCAATACCAGCACATGATAAACCAAAAGATAAAATTAGATTAGGTTATTGGTCTACACCACATAGAGGTCTTAATATTCTTTTACCAGTATTTGAAGAACTAACAAAGAAATATGATACACTAGAATTAGATGTATTTTCTTCATTTAATCTATATGGTTGGCCTGAAAAAGATAAAGACTATGAAGAATTATTTGATGTATGTAAAAATCATCCAAAGATTAATTATCATGGCACAGTAGATAATAGTAAGCTAAGAGAAGCTATCAAGGATATACATATACTTGCATATCCTAATACATGGGAAGAAACCTCTTGTATTACATTATTAGAGGCTATGTCAGGTGGTTGTCTTGCTGTTCATCCTAATTACGGGGCATTACCAGAAACATCCGCAAATTGGACATTACAATATCAATATGATGAACGTCCAAATAATCATGCTGCTGTATTGCATTCATGTCTTGATACTGCTATAACAGAATTCTGGAGTGATTCGGTACAATCACGTATAGCATCAGCCAAGCCATATACAGATTTATTTTATAATTGGAATCATAGAATCAATCAATGGGAAGCATTTCTTACAAGTCTATTAAATGAACCAAGAGAACTACCTAAAAAAGTATATAGGTTTGATAGTAGAGGCTAAAAATAAATAGAAATATTAGGATAGACCTAATATATAAATCGCAAAAGGAGTTTTTGCAAATGAATAAACAATTTGATCTTTTAGTATTCTGTGGGAGGATGCAGCCCCTCCATAATGAACATATAAGAATTATGGAAAAAGCATCACAATTATCACATAATCTACTTATACTAGTAGGTTCTTCAGGTAAAGCGAGAACAATAAGAAATCCTTTTACCTTTGAAGAACGTAAAAGTATGATAGAATCTTCTATTGGTATATCAAATAATGTACTAATAAAACCTCTATATGATAAAACATATAATGATAGTGCTTGGGTTAATCAGGTTCAAAATATTGTAAAAGAAACTGCCCTTGATATAGCGAATAAAGGAGGGTTTAGAGTAAACGGTACATCTGATATTAAAATTGGACTTATTGGTGCTTCTAAAGACAACACATCATATTACTTAAAGTTATTTCCACAATGGGAATCATATCCTATAGAAGTAGAAAGAGATATTAACTCTAGTAATATAAGAGAACTATATTTTTCTTATCCAAGATTTAATGTATTAAAGTGGCTACCTTTAGCTGTAGGTGTAGATATATTCTTACAAGACTTCCAAAATACTAAAGAATATAAAAGACTAAAAGAAGAATATGATCATGTTAAGCTTTATAAAAAGCAGTGGGAAGTATCACCTTATCCTGTAAAACATCTTACTGTAGATAGTGTAGTAGAGCAATCAGGACATATTCTTTTAATTAAAAGAAAAGCATCACCAGGAAAAGGATTATGGGCTTTACCAGGAGGGCATCTTGAATTAAATGAAACATTACTAGAAGGCACTATAAGAGAACTTAAAGAAGAAACCGGTATAAAAGTGCCTACCCCTGTTCTCATAGGTTCTATAGTAGGCAGTAATATATTTGATGATCCCCATAGGTCTACGATAGGTAGGGTAGTAACTCAAGCATATCATATAAAGCTTAAAGATGATGTTATATTACCAAAGATAAAAGGTATGGATGATGCAAGCAAAGCAAAATGGTTGCCCTTGACAGAGCTTAAAGAAGCTGATATGTATGATGATCATTATGCAATTGTACAATATTTCATGAAAGGATTTTAAGATGAATAATAGCATTATAATGAATTCGGATTCATATAAATTTTCACATTTCTTATACTATCCTGAAAATACTACAGAAATTTTTTCATATATGGAATCAAGAGGAGGTGTTTATCCTTCTACAGTATTCTTTGGATTACAAGGTTTTGTTGAAGAATATTTGATGAAGCCTATTACCCAAGAAGATATAGATTATGCTAAAGATTTTGCCATTAAGCATGGTGTACCTTTTAATGAAAAAGGTTGGCAGATTATTTTAGATGATTATCAAGGTTATCTTCCCGTCACAATTAAATCAGTAGATGAAGGTTCTGTAATTCCTACAGGTAACGTATTAGCTACAGTAGTTAACAATGACCCTAGATTACCTTGGCTTACCTCATTTATTGAGACAGCTTTACTTAGAATATGGTATCCTTGTACAGTAGCAACAAGAATATTTAATATGAAAAAGAAAATTAAATATTATTTTGATTATACATCAGATGTAGGTAATATGGATTTTGCTTTATTAGATTTTTCTTCAAGAGGTTGTAGTTCATATGAATCAAATAAGATAGGTGGTAGTGCCTATCTTACACTTTTCAAAGGTTCTGATTCTATTCCTGCTGTAGAATATATCAACAATTATTACAAATCTGATATGTCAGGATTCAGTTTGCCTGCAACCGAACATAGTTGTATGACTTCTTATGGTAAAGAGAATGAATTTGAATCATTCAAAAGAATTATTGAAGTAACACCAGAAAATACTACGGTTTCAGTAGTATCTGATACATGGGATATTTATAATGCTTGTGAAATGTGGAATAGTCTTGCACCATTGATAGAAGAGAAAAATATTACACTTGTGGTTAGACCAGATTCGGGTAATGTAAAAGAAGTTTTGCCTAAACTAATCACTATTCTTAATAAAGCTTTCAAAGGTAAATATAATTCAAAAGGATATAAGGTTTTTGATAATCTTAAAATTCTTTGGGGTGATGGAATAAATGAAGATACTATTACAGAAGTCTTTGCTATCGCTATGGGCTTAGGTATATCTGCTGATTCTATTCTTACTGGTTCTGGTGGTGGTCTTATGCAAAATAAAATAGATAGGGACACATCTAAATATGCTTTCAAAGCTTCTAATGCTATCATAAATGGTATTAGCACACCAATAGGTAAAGACCCTATCACAGATGCAGGTAAAGCTTCTAAGAAAGGCTATCTTGACCTTGTTTATGATAAAGATGGTAACTATAAAACTATTGTCTGTTACAATAGTTTTGGAAATGTAAAAAGCCTATTGAAACCTAGATATTGTAATGGTGGTATATATTGTATTACAGATTTAGAACAAATTAGAGAAAAATTAAATAAACTCTTATAATAGCGCTTGACATTGTTAATACCTTAATGTATGTACGACTAAATAATCTGAATTGTGACTTGGATTATTTCTGGTAGTTGTCACAATGCTTCTATATTGGATGTCGATATAGATTAAGATAATGTAAGCGTCCTTTAGCAAGCATAGGGCATCCCATTTAATATGAAAGAAATATACTATGACAGATGATGTAGTAGATATTGAAAAGTCAAGAGCAGCAATAGCTATGAGAAGCCTTGATGAAGAAACAAGAGATAATCTTATAGAAAATTCTGATAATGTATTTGATCTAAGACCAAAACTAGAGTTTGATAAAAAGCAGAAAAAGCTTGCAGAAGCATATCGAAAGCCTATTAAACCCAAAGAATAGTTTCCTGTCTATTATATCTAAGACATTAAAATTGATATAGCTGACTATAAAGCTCATTATAGTAGGAAATAGTTGTCCCTTACATACACAACTCGTAGAGTGAAAAACTATAGTAACAACGTCCATGCTAAAGCCTAGCATAGTCTTGTTTGATCGACAAGAAAGTTAACAGTAAGGAAAAGCTATTAGCAGGCTTAAAAAATTATTTAAAAGAAAGATATAATAATGACAAACGATAAACCAATTGATACAACAGAATTAGAACAAATTCTTCAAAGAATTGAAAAAGGTGGAGAAGAAGAAAGAGAAGCTAAAGATTTTATTAAAGACATTTATCTTGAAGCAAAGTCAAGAGGGTATAATACTAAGATGATTAGACAGATTGTTAAGCTAAGAGCAAAAGACAAAGCAGAACTAGCCCAAGAAGAAGCGGAATTAGAAGTATATAGGAATGCTGTTAATGTCTGATAGTATTAGGGAACTATTAATTAATGAACAAAAACTAACCATATGTGATTATAACCTTGATATCACAGAATATGATATCTGGTGATGATAGAAAAACTTTTTCAAGATCACACCAAAGAAAATAGCTTGACATAATTACAGAAGCCTTTTATATATGGTTTTCAATTTTAATTAAAGGACTATATAATGCCAAATATTTATATTCTGACAAGATCAGAAGGCCAATATGAAGATTATCATGAAACACATATTATAGCTTCTTATAATATAGAAGACATAGAAAATCTAAGGGATAAAGCATATCAAGAGCTTCAAAAGGCATTTGAATTAGAATATCCTGAATTTGATTCAGACGATATTACTTTTAATGATATGAATGATGATCAATGTAAAGAATATATTGATAAAGAACAAAAAGTATATGATGTCTATGATATCAAATTTAAAGCTTTTCTTACAGTAGACAAAAACCTAAGTCATGATTGTTGGTTAGATTATGGTGATTACGATTATAGTATTACTACTGTTCCTATGATAGAGTATGATGGCTGATATGGATTATTTAATCAATATTTTATATATTTGTACGCCATTAGGTTTTCTATTAGTAGTTAATAGTATTCCTGATATTGTTTCTAAAACTAAAACACTATTTGATATAGTTACAGAAGGTAAACATAATAAAAATAAAGCTAGTCTTGACTATGTATTACTTTCATTAGTAAATGACCCTGATGAATGGCTAATTAGAAAAGACTATGCAAGATTTCCTAAGACAGGTAATATGTCTAAGATTTGTTTAGAGAAAAATACCAATAAACAGTTGACAATAGCTGTTCAAGATGTTAATAATGGAAAAGAAACAGTAATAGATGGTTTTTATAAACATTCTCTTTTATCAGAGATAGAATATAATTATCAAAGGGTATCAAGGAATAAAGTAGTAGAATATGTGTATCCTGATAAACTAGAAAATCTTAAACTATTGGAGAATTATAAATGAATAATATTTTACAAAAAATAAAAATACCTTTGTATATTTTCACGGGAATTATTTTAACAGTATATTTAACTTTCCAAATTATATTATTTTTACCTCATGAGAAAACAAATAGAGAATTATTTGAAATTTCAGAAAGTTGGCCTCAATTTAAAAGTAAGATTATCACTGATATAGAATCATATGGTTATTATTCTATTAGAGAGAATAAAGAATTAGAAGATATGATTCAAAACAGTAATGACCAGTATTATATACAGAAAATGAAGGAACAATAATATGGCTAATAAACACAAAGATGAAGAAGAAGAATTTACACTTAAACATGCTTTAATAATTTTAACAGCATTTATAGCTATTCCTTATAGTTTATATTCTTTTGTACATTATAAAGCAGATAATAGAAAATGTGATTTTAAGGACAGCTATATAAACTGTATCCAAGAAATTAAAAGGGTTTATTATATCTATCCTCCTAATTCAGAATTAAGAATATTGATTAAAGATAGCTTTAATTCTGATGGGTATCTCTCCAATGAAGAATATAAATCGATAGAAAATAAAAGAGTAGAACTAGCAGAACAAAGACTTGTTAAACAATTTAATTAAAGGGTAATAATATGCACGACCTTACCAAATTGATTTTATATCCTACATTATTCATAGCAGGAACATATGGCTTAGTAAGCCTTTTTGCAAATAATGTAGAGTGTGGATTCTTTGATGATATTCCAAATTCTTATAATAAATGTCTAATTAAAATTGGTGATTATAAAAACAAATCAAATGATAAAAATTTTAAAAAGAAAATAGATGACTATATACTATCCGATGGATATGTTTCTTTAGAAGAATATACAATTCTTTATAAAGAAAATAAAAAACAAAATAATAAAAAATTACAAGAATCAATAATTAAATTAAAATAAATAGATTCACTTACAAAAGCTTCATGTCATTAGACAGTTAGAAAGCAGACTATATTAGTCTACAATGTAACCAGCAGCGACTTGATTCCCTATGTAAGTTGAGGGAATAGTTATCAATGTAGTATTATTGATAGTTTTGATTATATGAGTAAAATGATAGACAGGTCGTTGAATTAATAGAGATTCAATGAAAATAAAATTATTAATAGTAATAAGTAGCTTTTTTATAGCTACAGAATTAAAGGCAGAAGAAAAACAAATACACTGTATAGCAGAAGCCATATATCATGAAGCTAATTCAGAACCAGAAAAAGGTAAGATAGCTGTAGGTAATGTGGTAATGAATAGGGTAGAAGATAAAAGATATCCTAAGACACCTTGTTCTGTAGTATATCAAAGATCAAAAAGGTCTTGTCAGTTCAGTTGGGCCTGTACATCTAAAAAAATAAGAGGAAGTATGAAAATACCTCTTGACATTGCTCGTAAAGTATATTATAGAAATATAAATGATAATACAAATGGAGCATTATTCTTCCATAATAGATCAGTAAGACCATCATGGGCTAGATCATCAAGAAGGACAACAGTAATAGGCCATCATAGCTTTTATAGGTAGAAAAATTGAATATAGTATTACTAGGCCCACCTTGTTCAGGTAAAGGTACACAAGCCAAAATGATTAAAAACCTGATAGGGGCAGAACATATTTCTACAGGAGATTTACTTAGAGAAAGTATTTCTTCTGGTTCTATCATAGGATTACAAGCAGCAGAATATATTGACCAAGGTAAGCTTGTATCAAGTAATATTATATCGGATATAATTAAAAATAGTATATCCGATATATGTACATATACAGATACAAATATTTTGTTTGATGGATACCCAAGAAATGCTGATCAAGCAAAAGAATTAGATAATATACTATACAGTTTTAATAAAAAGGTCGATTTAGTAATAGAGCTTTCTATGTATGATAAAAATATTCTAATCTACAGAATGATAGAAAGAAATAAGCTATCTAATAGAACAGATGATACTGTTGACATAATTAAAGACAGGTTGGATATTTACTATAAAGAAATAGAAAATATTTCAGATTATTATACTAATAATTCTATTACCATTCATACTGTACCAGCACATAAAAATAAGAGTGAAGTTTTTGGTGAAATTATGAAAATAATATCTATAAACAGTATTACATAGGCTAAATAATATGAGTAAAAAATCTGAACAAGCATATGCTGACTTAAATATATTTAATGTTATATTAGGTATCTGTGAAGGTAGTATTTTTAGTTCTAATACTTCTACTAAACATCAAGATAGAATAATTAAAATTTGCAGCCAAGCTATGCAAGATTTGTTAGCTGTTTATGATAAAAATACCTAGATAAATAGTAATACAGAACAATAAAATTAAGGCATAATGTGGAAGAGTTATTACTAGAAGACCCTAAGAAAACAATATTAGAAGAAATAGAAGATCTTGTATGGAAACATGATATATCTTATATAGAAGCAATAGTAGAATATTGTGATATGAAAGAATTAGATATAGAATTAGTCGGCAAAATATTAAAAGCCGATAGCAAGTTTGAGGCTGAAATACGCCTTGAAGCAGAAGGGTTAAACTGCATACCAAAGACAAGCAGATTACCTTTCTGATTATTATGAATAAAGCGATTAAATTAAATAAAAACAAGAAAATAATAAAATGTCATTTAAGAAAAATACACAAGAAAATTTTGAAAAACTAACAAAAGAACTAGAAAAAGCAAGTAATAAAACCAATAAAGATGAAAGACTATGGACATTAGATGTTGATAAAGCAGGTAACGGTTATGCTATTATTAGATTTTTACCAGGTTTAGAAGAAGATCTATCTTTTGTAAAAATATATGATCACTATTTTCAAGAAGATGGTGGTTGGTATGTAGAAAAATCACTTACTACTATTGGTGAAGATGATCCGTGCGGCCCTATGCTTAAAAAGCTTTGGTCAACAGGTAGTGAAGCAGATAAGAATATTGCCCGTAAAAGAAAAAGAAGAACAAACTTTTATGCTAATATATTAGTAGTAAATGATCCTGCTAATCCTGAAAATGATGGTAATGTATTTCTTTTCAAATACGGTTCAATGATTCAAGATATAATTCAAGATCAGATTAATCCTCAATCTACCATAGAAAATCCTAATCCTAAGCCTTGTAATCCTTTTGATGCTTATCAAGGTAAGAATTTCAAATATAGATTAAGAAGCAAGGATGATTATAAAAAGGTTCCTGATAAGTCTGAATTTGAAGAAAAGTGTTCAGCTATTAGTGATAATGATGAACTACTAGATTCAATCTATAATAAGCAATATGCTCTTAAACCTATGATTGATCCAAGCGAGTTTAAGTCATATGAAGAACTGGAAAAGCAGCTTAATAAGGTCTTGTATGGCCCTAGTGTTGCTAAGAAAGCTTCTGAAAGCCTTGAAAAAGAAGCAGAGCCTAGCTTCCCTGTAAAAGAAGCAAATAGCTTTGAAAGCTCTAGTCAAGCAGAAGATGGTGATGATGACCTTGATATGTTTAAGTCACTATTAGATGATGATGAAATTGCATTTTAATTCTAATATAACTTGACAAGAATGTTATGCCTGTATAGAGTTTATTCTATACAGGCATAACTATATGAAAGACAATAATGACTAAAACATACAATTTTAATAGTAGAGCAGATAACAATATAAATGCTCCTATATGGCCTGACTATGATCAAAATTCAGAATATTCCAAAAAGCTTATAAAGACTAAGCAAGAAAATGATCATAATTTTTGGGGTAATATGAGAGACATATTAGCATATGATTATAAAAATCTAACTATAGATAGGGTAAAAGTATGGGCTTCTGTCATGTCTGTACCACTTATGTCTAATACAAGACATTCTTCATATATTAAAGATGCTCTTAATGCTCTTGGTTATGCAGAAGAAGCTTTGATAGAGCCTATGATAGGTCTTAATCAAAATGACTATCAGATGTATTATAAAGTCTTTGATGATTTTACTACTACAATGAATCGTATTCAACATTTAGGGCATCTTATTAAATGTGGTATTACTCCTGATAAGCTAAAGGATATGGAAACTATCACAGAAATAGGTGGCGGTCTTGGTGAAATGACAGATATCATATATAAGCTAGGTTTTAAAGGTAAGTATATTATATATGACTTTCCTGAATTATCAGCTATACAATCTTCTTTTCATAATCAGCTTGGTCTTAGTAATGTATCATATACTTCTGATATGGAAGATTTAGTAAAGTCTGACTTAGTAATTGGTACATGGAGTATTACAGAAGCACCTATTGATGTACGTAATAATATGATAGAAAGGCTTAAAGATAGTGAAGAATGGTTATTAGCTTACTCTAATAATATATTTGGTCTTGATAATAATGAATGGATCCATGATAGCTTTTTACCTATGATGGATGGTGATATAAAAATTAAAAATATTCCTGAAATGTCATGGGATAATGGTACATATTATTGTCATGTAAAAAGCTATTGACATAATATTTAGATCTAGTCATGGATTATTATATTATTGAAAAGGAAAATAACATGTCATCATATATAAAATCAGACAATCTACCTACAGCTATGGATATTGCAATGTCTGTGATTTCCATTAAAGACTATACTCCTATTGCTGAGTTAGCAAAAGATTCCCTAATTATTAATGGCTCAAGAGGCTGTTATTATAGGGTTACGATTGGCGGTATTGACATGCCTGCTTGGCAAGCTGAAATTGCTAAAGCACAGTTTATGTTATTGCTAGCTGATTTATCAAAATGACTAAAGCCTATGTAGAAGCCATAAAGAAAGCTATGGAAGATGAAGGTGTGAAATCTATTACATTTGGTGATGGTTTGTTAGTTGACAACGGTGATCTAATAAACACAAAAAATAGACATCCTCTTAATATTATGTATCTAGGCTTGAATGCTTTAGAAAGATACCCCAATATATTTGTAAAGTCATATACATATGCTCATGATGCTAGAGGGAACTCAAGAAAAGTAAGAAGTTTTAGAATCAAGGAAATATTATGAACAGAAAAGAGTATCTACTAACTTGTTTAGCTGAAGAATGTTCAGAATTAGCTATAGAATGTAGTAAGTCTAAAAGGTTTGGCTTAGACAGCTATGGTGAAAATGATACAGTAACATTAAGATATAGTAATTCTGAAAATCTAGTAAAAGAATTTGTAGACGTTTATGCTCTTATTAAAATGCTAGATCAAGAAGGCTATATTAATTATAGCTTCACTGATTTCCAATCGAAGGCTAAAATGGACAAGGTAGACAAATATTATAATATTTCAAAACAATTAGGATTAGTAGAATAATTATGATATATGGAAATTTGCCACAAGATTTAGGTCTAATAGATGTAGATAATAAAGAGATGATGTTTTGGCAGTACTGTCCTATATCATTAGCCAATTCAAATGAGTTAAATATCCCTGATAATCTTATTTGGACTTATGATATCATTTTAGCTTCTTTATATAATTTTAATAAATCTTCTAAAGTAGATCAAAACCTTAATCATTACTATCACAATATGTATATTACTGTAAAAACCTTATACCTTACAGATAATTACATTGGCAATAGGCATGGATGGCATACAGATGGTTTTGGAACAGATGATATCAATTATATATGGTACGATAGGGTGCCTACAGAATTTATTTATGGAAAATTTCACTTGACAGATGATTGTAATGTGTCTATGAAAGAAATGGAAGAAATAGCACAGATAAAAGATAAAATACATTACCCTAACAGACATCTATTAAAGCTTGATTCATCTGTAATACATAGATGTAATCCTATTTTTAATGAAGGTATGAGAAGCTTTGTTAAGATATCTTATTCCAAAGACATCTATAATTTAGAAGGTAATAGTAGAAATCCTAAATTAAAGACAAATTGGACTATGTTACCAAGAGAATTAGATAGAAATCATCCTAGTAAGAAAGTATAAATTAGAGTTTAATAAATAGATAGTGATTAAAGCATATAAATTCAGAATATATCCTACAGTAAAACAATCAATATTTCTTGATCAAAATTTTGGTGCAACCAGATTCCTTTGGAACCAATTAACAAATAATTTTAATAATTATGATAAACCAGAATATATCAAAAATATGAATGAAATGCACCTTAAACCAAATAATATTTGGATGAATGATGTAATATCATATGCTCTACAACAAAAACGTATAGACTTTTATAATATAGTAAAACAATATTTTAATAAAGCTAGAAAAAATAAATTAGGTAGAATTAAATTTAAGAAAAGAGGTATATCAAATGATTCATTTAGAATACCTGCACAGAAGCTAGGTTATATAAAAGCATTTGATTTTAAGAATAATAAAATTAAATTACCTAAGATGAAACCAATAAAAATAAAATATGACAGAGAATTTAATGGTTTAGTCAAAAATGTAACAATATCTAAAAATAAATGTAATGAATATTATATCTCTGTATGTGTTGATGAAAAAATAGACCATAAAGTCAAAACAAATAGAGATATAGGAATTGATCTTGGTATCACAGCTTTAATCACAACTAGTAGTGGTATCAAGATCAATAATCCAAAATATTTCCGTGAAAGCCAAGCGGAATTAAGAAAAGCCCAAAAACATTTCAGTAGAAAAGTAAAGGGTAGTAAGCGTAGAGAAAAGCAGAAATATAAAGCAGCTAAGATACATCAAAAAATATCAAGGCAACGTAATTGGCTATATCATCAAATAAGTAATTATTTGGTTGACAATTACGATAGTATCTTTATAGAGGATCTTGCTGTTAGTAATATGATTAAAAATAGGAAATTATCTAAAGCTATTGCTGATGTATCATGGACTATATTAACCAATATGATTGAATATAAATCAAAGTGGTATGGTAAAGAGATGGTAAAGGTTGGAAGATTTTATGCTTCATCTAAATTATGTAGTAATTGTGGACATAAGCATGATAATATGACATTAGGAATAAGAGAATGGGTATGTCCTGTTTGTCATAGTAAACATGATAGGGATATAAATGCTGCAAAGAATATATACAAGGAAGGTATGATGATAAGTCATGGCCTTCTATCGGATGAATTGACCGATTACAGTCATGGAGAAGATGTAAGACCGCTAAACCCTTTGTGGTTTAAGGCTAACTTCAATGAAGTGATTAACAAAACTAAAGGTATTTAGAAATGTACAATTATAATATAATGGCAGATGAATGGGTATATGAATACCCTGCGATCAATATTATTCATATTAGAGATATTATAATAAATTTGGGGCCAGTTAAATCTAAAAGAGATCTTAGAGAAGGATTAGAAAGTCTAGGATGGAAAAAGAAAATTTGGTTTTCTGATTTCTATTATTATCCCGATTTTAAACCTAATTATTGGATGTAGAAATATGATATTATGGTTAGTTTTTATAACTCATCTATTTATAGGCACATATAGCCTATATTATCAGCTATATGTCAATTTTTATGTTACCTTAATAAGTTTAGGAATAATTAACTATATATTAAGAAAGAAGAACACTAATGGCTAAAATTATTAAACAATATTTATTATCAGAAGGTACAAATAAATTACCTTATGGTAAAGTATTGCTCATAGGACATAAGGATAAGAAAAGCTTTCCTTCTATCTGGATTGAACATGATATAGAAGATGAAAGAACAGTTATTTATAAAGTAATCGGTAATCAAAAAGAAGATTCAGATGATATCAATTATCCATATCATATTGGTTCGTGTGTATGTGGGTTCTATGTTTGGCATGTATATGCTAATGCGTTTTTCTATGAAGGATTTGTGTAATGGATAATACTATAGTAATTTTTAAGTATAAACTAGAAGTTGGTATAGATAACATGTTGCCAGCAGGTAAAGTATTATTAGTAGATAGTCAAAACGATGAATTATATATTTGGATACAACATGTATTAAATACTCCTTATAGAGATGAGTATATTATTAGGGGTACAGGTATTACTGATTTTACCCTTGATCCTTTTAATAATTACGATCATGTAGGTTCTGCTA
>ERZ1292625.1886-Hain-H41-01um-R1-1886-length-21743-cov-20_pt1 | contig 21743 bp, 20 predicted proteins | sample MGYA00564400_ERZ1292625 | MGnify/ENA primary metagenome ERZ1292625 (study PRJEB36523, sample SAMEA6512639) | groundwater metagenome | collected 2019-01-08 | study: AquaDiva: Metagenomics assemblies of 32 groundwater samples
GATGATATTTCATCAAGTGGTGCCAAGCTATTGAACCTATACGTCGGGCTTGACAAAATATACGATAGGGTGTATAATCGAAACGGATAGATGAAAGGAGACTCCCATGAACTACATGAGGATTTTGGCTCTGAGCACCGTTTCTCTCATGGTGTTCATGGGAGGGTGCCAAGGCGGAGGTAAACAGACCGCCTGCGAGGATGATCGTTTTGTGGTCATCCCCGGGCTTCTGTCGTGGAGTGCGCGGGATGCTGAAAGGTACGCCCACTACCACGACGCTGGAGGTCGATACGAGGTAGACTTCCGCGCGAATTCTGGTGGTGGATATCGCGATGGCGATGGCTACCGGAAAGCCCACGACTACTACGAGCCTCGTTCCGGCTGGTGAGCGCGAATTCGTTCGCCCTCTGCCACTCCGGACAAGACCTGTTTCCGCGGTCGCGATGAGCACGAGCCTAAAAACTCGCCACATCGCCCCGCACCCATAGCAAACCCGACCCATTTTTTGGTGAGCGGGTTTGTTTTTTTGCAAATATCGCGCGGGAAAATAGTTTATAATATATGAATGCATAAACCGCGGGTTGTTATTTTGGGCGCCGGCTTCGGTGGTACCTACGCTTTGATAAATTTGATGCGTCGTTTGCGGCCGCATGAGGCGCATGTCACGGTCATCAATCGCACAAATTATTTTCTTTTCACGCCGCTCTTGCACGAAGTAGCGACGGGCTCGCTCGCACACCACAACGTTGTGGAATCTTTGCGCTCCATTATGCGACCATACGCGGCGGATTTGCTTGTGGCTGAAATACAAAAGGTGGAGACGGCTCGAAAGGTGGTGATTACGAGTGAGGGTGAAGTGTCGTACGATATTTTGGTTGTCGCCACTGGTTCAAAGACCAATTTTTACGGCACGCCAGGTGCGGAAGAGCACTCTTTTGTTTTAAAAAATCTTTATGATGCGATAAAGCTACGCAACAGAATAATCGACTGCGTGGAAAAGTCGACGACGGTAGAAGATTCCGTTGAGCGCAAGCGACTTTTAAATTTTGTGATCGTCGGAGCTGGCGCGACGGGCGTAGAACTCGCCGCCGAAATTGCCGATTGGTTTTTCGATACCTTCAAAAAGTTTTATAAACATAAAATAAATTGCTCTGATATCTCGATTCATCTTTCCACCGACGGCACACATGTTTTGCCTCAATTTCATCCAAGTTTGCGTGCTCGTTCCGCCTACATTTTAAAAAAGAAGGGTGTACAGCTTCATTTTGCCGCGCGCGCTGTGCAAATAAAAGAAAAAAGAGTGATTTTTGCGGATGGTTCTGATATTGAAACCGACACAGTTATTTGGGCCGCTGGCGTAACACCAGAAAATTTGCCGGCCGATGTAGAATTTGCTCGCGATTCTCGTAAGAGAATAATTGTAAACGCTAGTCTGCAGGTGGAAAATCATCCAGAAATTTTTGCTCTTGGCGACATCGCTTCTTTTACTCAGGCTGTTGTTCAAACCGACGCTCAGTTTGGCCAACCTCTACCCATGCTTGCGCAAGTTGCCGTATCAGAGGCGGAGATTGTGGCTCAAAATGTGGCGCGTTCGGTGAGAAATTTGCGAAGAAATTTGCGCGATCTCCGCGCTCTACCTCTCGCAAAGTTTAAATATAGAAGACGGGGCGATCTGGTGTCTCTCGGCACTTGGCAGGCGGTGGCGGATATTTTTGGCACGCGTTGGTCTGGTCCTCTAGCTTGGTTTATTTGGCGCACGGTCTACCTCATGAAGTTTTCTTCGTGGTCTAAAAAGATTCGTATTGCTGTCGACTGGACTATTGATATTTTCTATCCTAGAGACATTACTAAAGCGTGATCGCCGGTAAATATGTACTTCGAAATGGCCGTAGAAAATTTCTGATGAAATTTTCTTACTTTCCTCGGCCGTCTTCACGCGGCCTGCGGCGCCACTTCTCAGCACATATTTACCGGCAATCATTCATCTAGTAGTTTTTCCCAAAATTCGAATGTAAAATATAGAAAACCAGCAATTAGGAAATAAAACGGCGCAAGAATAAGATAGAGAATTTTTTCAGCGGCACCGCCTTCGTTCCAAAGCTTATCTAGCCAGCTTTTATCTTTGTCACCGCCATGATATGTGAGAGCGAGCAGGAGATAAAGCGGCAAAAATATTGGCGCGAGGATTATGAATAAAATTAACTTTACAGCTTTCACGGTTTTGGACTGATTTTATCTTCGTCTCGTTGCTCTATGGTGAAGTGGTTCAAGATGGGCGGCAACGCCAACAGCTGTGGCGATAATCAGCAGATTTTTTATTATGTATTGACCTTCGAGGGTGGGAATAAAAACCGATTGCCAAGTTATCGTTTTTAAAAGAGCGAGTGGTGCGGCAGTTACAAAAAGATGGGGTAAAAGAAGGAAAATTGCTAGACGCTCTAGACGGGGGACAAGAAAGGCGATGCCAATGGCCATTTCATAAAGACCAAGACAAAAAATAAATTGATCGACGCCCATGTTTATAAAAGAAGGCATTGAAGCGTTGAACAAATCAGTCACGAGCTGATTGGCCGGACTGGCGCCGACTACTTTCAAAATACCAAACCAAAAAAACACCACACAGAGAGCGAGGCGAGCCACCGGCATACCCAACATTTTAAAAGCGTTTATGATTCCGCGATCTATCGATTCCATCGGCCGTAAAAATTTATCCATTTCTCTGTTCATTTTTATACCTTTATTATACACGAACACTACAAGCGAACGATACAGGCTTCGTATGGCATTAGCTCCACAGTCTTAAGATTTTGATATGTTGATCCTCCTCTGCTTGTAGAGAAAATAATTTTTGTATGTGTGTCACTAATCCGTCCGTTGTTTTGACCGACAGTTACGGGTAAAATTTCACGCTCTATATTTTGGCCAAAATTTACAAGCACAAGTAAGCGCTCATTGCCGAAGTGTCTTTCAAAAGAAAAAACAGATGGGGAATTGGAATGGCACGGTGTGTATTCGCCGAGGTGTAGAGCCTCAGAACTTTTCCGTATTCGGATTAGATTTTTATAAAGTGAAAGTGTGGAATTTTCTTCCTGTTCTTCATTTTGAACATTTATTTTTTTAAAATTTTCGGCAACTGGAAGCCACGGTTTGCCATCTGTAAAACCGGTATTCGTCGAATCGTCCCACTGCATCGGCGTTCTTTCCATATCTCGACCTGGCTGTAGGCCGGGGAAAATTTTTGCCAACACATCTTTTACGGCATTTTCGGGGATCGAGCCGTTTGTCATACCTATTTCATCGCCATAATAAATGAATGGCATCCCTGGTAATGTGAGCTCTAAAAAAGCCACCAGCCGAGCCTTGGTTTCACCGAGTCGGCTGGCTAAGCGAGCAACATCGTGATTGCCAAAAACAAAATTTGGCAAATGACTCGGCTTTAACTTGCTTTGATACTCGTCGATAATTTTTTTGTATTCAGAAACGATCCATGGTGTGCCTATGAGGTTAAAATTAAATGGCATGAAGCGGCCATTGGGGCAAAGATCGTAGACTTTTGTGAGCTCTTCGAGTCCAACATACACTTCACCGACGATAAAAAGATCAGGATGTTTTTCGAGTGCTTCATTTAAAAAAGTGCCGATTATGTTTGCGCGTTTATTTGAACTGCTTAATTCGCCGCTCAGACTAAAACGATGCACAAGTGCTTTATATGGTTCGTCGGTTTCTTTGTGAAAAGTCGGGTTGCGTTTCTCGTCTCGCAGTTTTTCATCTTCAAGAAAATGTTGAAGTGCGTCTACACGAAAGCCGTCGACACCTTGATCGACCCAAAAATCGATTACGCTCATCATTTCTGCACGCACTTCTGGATTGTGCCAATTGAGATCCGGCTGCTCTTTTAAAAAAGTGTGGAGATAATATTGGTCGGTGGTTTTGTCGAATTGCCAGGCTGAGCCACCGAAGACCGACAGCCAATTGTTTGGCGAGCCGCCTTTTGCATCGCCATCGTGCCAAATATACCAATCGCGCTTTGAATTTTCACGAGAAGAACGCGATTCAATGAACCATTTGTGTGTCGCGGCAGTATGATTACCAACGAAATCAACCAAGACCTTTATTTTTCTTTTCTTTGCTTCATACACCAGTCGCTCGAAAATTTTTAAATCACCAAAAACCGGATCAACATCTTTGTAGTCTTCCACGTCGTAACCAAAATCGACCATCGGTGAGCGGAAAAATGGGCAGATCCAAATAGCATCCACACCAAGCTTTTGTAGGTAGTCGAGTTTTTCAACAATTCCTGCTAAATCGCCCTGACCGTCGCCATTTGAATCCTTAAAACTCAGGGGGTATATCTGGTAGACAACAGCGTTTCGCGACCAGTGCTTATTCATTGTATTTTCATTGTATCAAATTTATAGTATAATTCTCTGTATATGGCTTTTTTGTTTAACAAGGAGCCCAAAAAACGCGTTCTGTTTGTTGCTCCAGAAGCTTCTCCTTTTGCCAAAGCGGGTGGGTTGGGCGAGGTAATGTTCTCTTTGCCGCGAGCGCTAAACGACCTCGGTTACGATGCCCGAGTGATGATTCCGCGTTATGCCGGTGTTGATCTCAGCAAATTTCATCTTCGGATGGAATATGAAGGTCTCAATGTGCCAACGGGTAGCAAGAGTGGAAAAGATAACGAACCAGAATTTCTCACCTGCAATGTGCGAATTTACGATCCGAAAGAGCAGAAAGATGGCAAAAATGGCAATGGTGGCAACGGTGGCGAGAAAAAGTTGCCTGTCGTTACATATTTTTTAGAAAACGAAGAGTATTACGAAAAACGCTCAAATATTTACGGTTATGGCGACGATGCGGTGCGTTGGGCCTTGCTTTGCCGTGGTGTTTTAGAATTTTTCAGTCGACCGAAGTCGAGAGATTGGGTGCCAGATGTCATTATTGCTTCCGACTGGCAGACAGGCTTACTTTCTCAATATTTGCGTACGGAATATAAAAATAGTCCAGCTCTTTCGAGTGTGTCGACGATTTTCATGATCCACAATCTCTATTATCAAGGTCTTTTCGATCACCATTTTGTTTCGGAAATGGACTTCGATGACGGTCATTCACCCGTGCCATCTTTTTTCGACTCTCGACTCCTTAAGTTGAACGGCATGCGCCGCGGTATCATATCGAGCGACATCATCACCACCGTCTCGCCAACGTACGCCAAAGAAATCATGACCAAAGATTTCGGCGAGCTTCTCGAAGATCTTTTAAAAGAGCGTCGATCGCGTGTCTACGGTGTGCTAAATGGCATCGACTATCACGATTTCAATCCCGAAACTGACCCTCATTTACCGAAAAAATATTCCGCGAAGTCTATCGCTGGTCGGGCAAAAAATAAACAAGAGTTGCAGGCGCGTTTTGGTTTGCCCAAAGAAAAAAATGTACCGGTTTTGGCCATAGTCTCTCGCCTTGTTGAGCAAAAGGGTTTCGAGCTTCTCTCCACGATTATTGAGCCGCTTTTGAAAGAGCTTGGTTTTCAGCTTGTAGTGCTTGGTTCGGGCGAAGCAAAATATATGAATTTTTTCAAAGATTTGATGGAAAAATATCCAAAGCAGGTTTCAGCTCATCTTTCTTTCGACTCAATTTTGCCGCGGCTAATATATGGTGGTGCCGATATACTTCTCGCCCCATCGCGTTTCGAGCCTTGTGGCTTGGTGCAAATGGAAGCTATGCGTTACGGCACGATACCGATAGTGCGCAACACGGGCGGCTTGGCTGATTCTGTAGAGGATTACAACTCTCGCACCGACGAAGGCACGGGTTTCAAATTTGCCGATTTCAATTCATTCTCGTTTGCTATCGCCATCACTCGTGCTTGTGAGCATTTTCGTAACGCGCCAGTCTGGAAGGGAATTCAGAAGCGAGCGATGATCAAAGATTTTTCTTGGGAAAATTCGGCTAGAGAATACGCTAGCCTTTTTGAAGTTGCCGCAGATGTGCGCCGCAGAGCGAACGGAAAAGACGGAAAATAACTAGTGGGGCGAAAATAAAAAAATGTACTGGGCAAATTTTCTTCATGTCTATCAGCCGCCAACTCAGAAACCTGTTTGGGTGAGGCGTATTGCCGAAGAATGCTACCGCAAACTTTTCGGCGGCCTTCGAAATGTGCCTCGCGCGCGTCTTACGATAAACATCAACAGCATTTTGTGTGAGCTATTAGAGCAAAACGAAGCGAGCGATGTTATTGCTCACATAAAAGCTCTCCTTGATACTGGGCAAATAGAGCTCACCGGTAGTGCTAAGTATCACGCCTTCCTTCCGCTTTTGCCAGAATCGGAAATTCGCCGACAAATAGAGATAAACGAAACATCTCTCACAAAATATTTCGGCAACGCTTGGAAACGCGGCGGTTTTTTCTCACCCGAAATGGCTTACTCCAAAAAAGTGGCCATGGTGGCCAAAGAAATGGGCTACAAATGGATTATTGTCGACGAAATGGCCTTTCCGCCAGACAAAAAATTCTCCGCCGACACTCTTTATGAAATAGAAAGCGTGCCCGATTTTTATGTTTTCTTCCGCGAGCGCAATTTTTCTTTCAAAATTCTTTCTGCATCGCAACTCAGCACCTTGCCATCCATTCTGCGTTTCCTCGAGCCGCGTTTTAAAGAGAAAAATTTTACCATCACGGCTATGGACGGCGAGACGTTCGGCCATCATCGCCCCGGCTTGGAAAATCTTCTCTTCGATCTGCTGGGCGAGCCTCGTATCGAGCCAATAATGCTTTCCGATATTCTCGACAAAAATCCTAAAAAAGAAATTATCGCACCGCGCGAGTCTACATGGGCCTCTTTGCCAAAAGATTTCACTATCGGCGAACCATTTCTGCGCTGGCACAATCCAGAAAATATAATTCAAAAAAAACAATGGGAGCTTGTAAATTTGGCGATAAAGATTGTTGAACGGGAAGGCGGCGCGCGCAGCGGCGCTGGTGCGGCCGAAACTTCAACAGCTTCAGCAACTTCAGCAACTTCAGCAACCTCAGCCCGCAATTTGCTCGACAGTGCGCTCCACTCCGACCAATTTTGGTGGGCGTCGGCGCGGCCTTGGTGGAGTATAGAAATGGTGGAACGGGGTGCGCACGATCTGCTCGGTGTAATTTCAGCCAGCAAAAGCGCGACACCCGAAGAAAAATCTCATGCTGAAAATCTTTACAAAGAAATTATTTACACTTGTTTCGATTGGCAGCGCTCTGGTATTGTCGACGAATTGGCAAAATCTGAGAACGAAGAAATTCGCGAGCGAGTAGAAGAAAAAGAACAGCTTTTCGTTACTAAAAAAGAATTTGAAGAATTGCGCGACACATTAAACGAACAAATGAAACTCGCGGCTGAGACGGGAGAATATCATCGCGCGGGCATGATTAAAGATCGTATTCGCGAGCTTGAGGAAGAAATGAAGAAGTTGTAGCCTCCTGTGGATTTGTTGTGCACTTCCAATATTTTAAGCACTTGCGCCACTTTTTTACGGGTGTATACTTTTACTCGGAATGAGTTTCTATTTGTAGACGCATCGGATGGGGTCCGAGCGTATCAACCGAAACCCTGACGGTTACAATATCGGGGATGGGGTTTCTTCTCCAAGTTAGAGGAGACGCAGAGATGGTATCAGTGCCAAGTCTGACTGTGCCGGAACATGGTAGGTCTCAACGTTTGAGGATCGCTGGGAGTGAACGAGATGAGCGTGTGGACCTGCTGGAGGTGCCACGGCTCGACATCGAACTGTCGCTGGGCGGATTGGAAAAGGATCCGTCGCGCGGTGACGAGCTCATCGTTTTCTTTGGGAATCGGGAGGATGATGAGGTGCCACCCTGTTCCCAAAAAAATGATCGGGGGTGGCGCATCGCTTGCAATGGAGGGCTCAACATCCTCCTGCATCACAAGAGCATCCTCACCCCTCAAGGAAACGAGTTTCGGTGGTGCAGGGTGAGGGTTTTGGGTACTCGTCAGGGCAAACTCTACACTCTTGTTTGGGTTGAGATCGTCGGTTTCGAGAAAGATCTGCCCGCCTCTGCTCTCGAGGAGAGGCGACAGATCTGCGGGAGGAATCCCAACAAACGGGTTGGGTATCCGATGACCACTCGTCACCCTCTCGCTCTCGCGGCCACTGGATGAGGACGAGTTTCTTCGAAGGGCTTTACAACAGCCAACTGACCGCCGCTCATCGGAGCCGCGGTTTTTTTCTGGTAAAATTTAACGCCCGATCTCGTCAATCTTCGCCGCCAAAATAAAATCATTTTCAGATAAACCTCCAATAGATTGAGTCGAAAGAGAAAGCATTACCTTATTCCAATCAGTAAGATGAATGTCTGGATGATGATTCTCAGCTTCAGCAATCACGCCGACTTTATTTACAAAAGCCAAAGCGGTGGCAAAATCGGCGAATTTGAATGTTTTTTCGATGCTCTTATCTTCTATAATATGCCAACGATCGATTTCTTCGGAAAGTTTCTCCACTTCTTCGTGTGGTAAGCGGCCAGTTTTCTCTTCGCACGGCTTACATTTTTTGTTTTTTAATTCGTCGGACATGTGTTTACAGCGCTCGGCGATTAAGGTTGTCTCAAATCGGTGGTGCGCATAGGAGCTCGGCGAATCTTTTCGAGTACGACATTTTCGTCATCTTCGATTGAATAGATGGAGAGATCTTCAGCATCGATCATACCGCGCGACAAAACTTCTTTTTGCAAAAAAGCCTCCAGAGGCCTCCAATATTCCGAGCCGAAAAGAATTACTGGTACGCGCTGGATTTTTTTGGTTTGAATTAGAGTAACAATTTCGAAAAATTCATCTAATGTGCCAAAACCACCAGGGAAAAATACGAAAGCTTCGGCAGAAAAATTTAGGCAGACTTTTCGAGTGAAGAAATAGTAGAGGGGCATTTCTGCAGTGAGGTATTTGTTGGTTATCTGCTCTTTGGGGAGCTTAATGGTGATGCCCACGGAACGGCCGCCAGCCTCGAATGCGCCCCGATTTGCCGCTTCCATGATGCCCGGACCGCCACCGGTAATGACATTTAAAATGAGCTCTTCAGAAATTCTGCGGGCCAGAGACTGCGCTTTTTTATAGTATTCATTTTCCGGTGGCAAGCGCGAAGATCCGAAAAAGGTGACGGACAGGGGATAGTCCTCAAGAAATTTGAAACCTTCGCGAAATTCCTTTTTGATTTTTGATATTCGCTTTCGGGCCGCTTGATGCATTTCAAACCTTGAAAGTGGCTTGATAGGTAAGAACTTTTCTGGCAGATTGCTCTGCGCATCGCTCTGGTTTTTTTCAGGCTTATCCATATTTGAATATTATACAAGATTTTAGTATATTTACATTATGAAAAATTTAAATCAAAAACAAATGTTGGGAGTTGCGGCGGCTCTGGTCGTCGTCGGCATTTTCCTTCTTTCGAGAAGTTTTGTCTTTTCGTTTTTTACTCAAAATTTAAATTCAGAGGTTAATGTGGATAATGAAACAAATATGACCGAAACTATAAACGATTCAAGCGCCGATTTAAAAGTGGTAGATGTAGTGGTTGGTGGTGGTGCTGAAGCGGTGGCTGGAAAGACAATTGTTGTAAATTATACCGGCAAACTCGTAGATGGCACTATTTTTGACAGCTCATACCCACGCGGTGAAGCTTTCGAATTTGTACTCGGTGCAGGCCAAGTGATTTCTGGATGGGACACGGGCGTAGCTGGTATGAAGGTTGGCGGCAAAAGAGTTCTTACTATTCCACCAGATCTAGCTTATGGCAACAGAGCCGTTGGTGCAGTTATCCCAGCGAATTCCACTCTAATTTTCGAAGTTGAATTGGTTGATGTTCGATAGTTTGACTCACGCCCGCTAGTTTGATGTCCGGCAAATTTCATATTGAGAAAAAACTCAAAGGCTCTGCGGCCACGGGCCGAGCTTCAATGGGTCGCGCCGGAGTTTTGAGCACACCGCACGGCGACATTCAAACGCCAGCTTTTGTGCCTGTAGGAACGAAAGCCACGCTCAAAGCCCTCACGCCCGAGCAAGTGCGCGATTTGGGCGCGCAAGTTGTATTGGCAAATACCTACCACCTTCTCCTTCAGCCTGGCGACACACTCGTGCGCGATGCCGGTGGCCTCCATAAATTTATGAATTGGCCTGGGCCGATCATCACCGACTCCGGCGGTTTTCAAGTTTTTTCTCTCGGCACGGCGTACGGCAAGGGGATTAGTAAAATTTTGAAACCAGATCCGGAGCCTTTGCTTGGTGCTGGTACACGCGACGCTGGTGCGCCGATTTTTAACGCGGCCGATGACGAAGAAAAGGGCCCGGCCATCGCTTCCGTCGATCCAAATGGCGTCACATTTCGCTCGCACATTACGGGCGACGCGCACTACATAACACCAGAAAAATCTATCGAAATTCAACACAACCTCGGCGCCGACATTATTTTTGCTTTTGATGAATGCACTTCACCCGTCGACTCCGATCATTATCAACGCGAGGCGCTCGACCGCACGCATAGATGGGCAAAACGGAGTTTGGCTTTTCATCAAGAGGCAAAAGGTTCGGGCGGGCAAGCCGGCGCAATTCCGCCGGCGGAAAAACAAATGCTTTTCGGCGTAGTGCAAGGCGGAAGAAGTGAAGAACTTCGTCGCGAAAGTGCCAAATATATTTCCAGTCTCGACTTCGACGGCTTCGGCATCGGCGGCTCGTTTGCCAAAGAAGATATGACGACGGCTGTCGGCTGGGTAAACAGCGAATTGCCGGAAGACAAGCCGCGGCATTTGCTCGGCATCGGTGAACCCGAAGATCTTTTTATGGGTGTGGAAAATGGTGTCGACCTTTTTGATTGTGTCGCACCCACACGGCAGGCGAGAAATGGCACGCTCTATTCGAATCACGGCCGCATCAATATCACCAATGCAAAATTTGTCGCCGATTTTTCACCGATCGACGCTGACTGCGATTGTTACACTTGCAAAAATTTTACTCGCGCCTATCTCGCTCATCTTTTCCGCGCCAAAGAAATGCTCGGCGCCACACTCGCTTCGATTCACAATTTGCGATTCATCATTCGACTCGTGGAGCGAATGCGAGAGGGGATTTTGAATGATACTTATTGGGAGTTTAAGGAGGGGTTTTTGGGGAAATATGCGGGCGCGGGTGATCGGTAACCCTCGGTTTTTTAGCTTGACATAGCATACTCAGTATGCTATTATGTCAGGCGGGATTTTTTGGGCCATTGTGGATCAAAGACCGTACATTTTCAAACCAAAAACTGGAGGTATCAAATGAACCACGTTCGCAAGACGTACATCGAATTCCTGTACCCGGGCTCGTTCTTCAGCGAGAGCTCGACGCGGGAGGTCAAGACCCGCGACCTGTCGAAGGTCAAGGTGCCGAAGAACGCCTTCGGCTTCAAGTTCTTCGACATCCTCTCCGTGGTGGTCGACGCCGACGGCAAGAAAGTCCAGCTCATGAGTGAGCGGATCAACGTGTCGCCGATGCACTACTACGGTGGCAAGCTTTACACGGTCGAGGAGCTCAAGCGCGAGTTTCCAGACAGTCACACCCTCATCAGCAATATCGAGGGCAACGGCTACCCGAAAGCGATTCGGTGCCGTACAGGCAACTGGCAGCCGTTCGAAAAGACCGACGTCTTCGTCGAAGCTGTCGCATGAACGAAGGCCAAGTATCGTTGCAACATCGAGGGCTCCTGCGCAAGCAATTGCAAGGGAGTTCTTTTTTTGTTAAAAACTTACTATTCCTATATAGTAGCGATATGTCAAAACTCCCTCAAAATTCCCAAAAATTCAAACTCTTCAACGAATTTAAGCCGGCCGGTGATCAGCCGAAGGCGATTGACTCGCTCGTGGGTGGCTTGAAAAAAGGTCTGAAGCATCAGACGCTTTTGGGTGTGACGGGTTCGGGTAAGACGTTTACGGCGGCCAGTGTTATTGCGCAGGTGCAGAAGCCGACGCTCGTTATTGCCCACAACAAAACGCTCGCCGCTCAGCTCGCGCAAGAATATCGCGAATTTTTTCCGGAAAATGCGGTGCATTATTTTGTTTCATATTACGACTACTATCAGCCGGAGGCGTATATGCCGGTTACTGATACGTTTATAGAAAAAGAGGCGCAGATAAATAAAGAGATTGATCGTCTGCGACATGCTTCCACACAAGCTCTGCTCATGCGCAAGGATGTGATTATTGTCGCGTCGGTTTCCTGTATCTATGGCTTGGGTAGTCCGGCTGAATATGAAAAGGTGCATTTGAAAATCGAGCGTGGCATGGCACTTTCGCGCCAAGAATTTTTGCGCAAGCTTGTGTCGCTTCATTTTGAACGCACAAATGCCGATCTCACCCCAGGCTCTTTCCGTGCACTCGGTACTTCTGTAGAAATTATGCCGGTCAATGAAAAATTTATGTACCGGATCGATATTGATAAGGACGAAATCGCCTCAATACAGCTCATTGATCCAGTTTCGCGACACATTGTAGAAACTGTCGAAAACTTTTTTCTTTTTCCAGCCAAACATTTCATCACTGGCCCCGACGAAGCGGCGCGAGCGATGAAAACTATCAAAGCTGAGCTTGAGGACCAGCTTGGAGTTTTTCAAAAAGAAGGGAAACTGCTTGAATACGAGCGCTTAAAACGCCGTACGGGTTACGATTTGGCGATGATCCGCGAAATCGGCTATTGCAACGGCATCGAAAATTATTCCCGCCATTTTTCTGGTCGGATTGCCGGTGAAGCACCCGATACTTTGCTCTCATATTTTCCACACATTGCCGACGGCACGCCAAACGGCAAGCCAGATTTTCTCACTATTATAGACGAGTCGCACGTTACGGTACCGCAAATCGGCGGTATGTTTGCTGGCGATGCTTCGCGCAAAAAGACGCTCGTCGAGCACGGTTTTCGTTTGCCATCAGCTCAAGACAATCGCCCGCTAAAATTTTCTGAGTTTGAAGAGCGCGTCGGTCAGGTCGTCTACACATCCGCAACGCCCGGCAAATATGAGCACGAAAAAAGCGAGAATATCGTCGAGCAAATTATTCGCCCTACCGGCCTCATCGACCCAGAAATTTTTGTTTTTCCAGCCGCGGCGCGCGCGGGTGATTCCGACGGCGGCGCGTACCCTGGCCAAATAAAACACTTCATCGCCGAAGCTGAAAAAGTTATCGAAGGTGGCCATCGCGTCATCGCCACGACTCTCACCAAAAAAATGGCCGAGGATCTGAGCGTTTTTCTCAAAGAAAAGGGGATTAAAGCCGAATATTTGCACAGCGATATTCAAACACTCGAGCGCATTGAGATTCTCACCAAGTTTCGCAAGGGCGAATTCGATTGTCTCGTCGGTGTAAATCTCTTGCGCGAAGGCTTGGATTTGCCAGAGCTCGCCTTTATTGGCATTTTGGATGCCGATCGCGAAGGATTTTTGCGCTCAGAAACATCCCTCATCCAAATCATTGGTCGTGCCGCGCGAAATATTCTCGGCAAAGTTTATCTTTACGCCGACAAATCCACCGGCGCGATGGAATATGCCATTAGTGAAACGAAACGCCGCCGTGAACTCCAAACTTCATACAATACAAAACACGGCATCACGCCAAAAACAATTTCCAAGAAAATTAACGACATCACCGAACATTTGCGCAGTGATCACGCTAAGGCTGTAGATGAGCTGCTTCTGCTAGACGAAAAAATTTACGCCACTGATCCCACAAAACTCATTCGTCGTAAAGAAAAACAAATGAATGCGGCCGTAAAAATTCTCGATTTTGAAACAGCGGCCATTATCCGCGACGAAATTGCCGAGTTAGAAAAACGCGCCCATAAAGTAAAAAAGTAGTCCACAGCATACCGCGCGCTGATGTTATAATAATTGTGTGAATCTGACGCATCAAAATAAGTTTGAATCAAATCGTTGGATGATTCGCGCTCGGTGGTTTTATGCCCCGGCAATTTTTATGATGGGTCTGCTATCAGCCCTCGATCCGCTCGGCAACAATTTCTTCCCTGTGCCGGCGATGATGTTTTTGTTCTGCACTTTCATCTTGCTCAACCTCCTCTTCTACAAGCTTGTCAACTACATAGAGCTTAAAGATCTGAAGCAATATTTAAATCCTCTTGCCACCGCTCAAATCTGCTCCGAGCTAGTATTTTTTCTAATCATTCTTCATCTTTCCGGCGGCGCCACAAGCACCGCACCGATCTTTTTCTTCATTCCAATCGTTTCGTCGATCATTCTTTTCGATGTTCTCGGCTCGCTTATCATCGCTTTCATTTCTGGTGTTTTTGTAAACTCGATTGTCCTTTTGGAATATCAAGGAATTTTAAAGTATATCTATGGTTATCCCGGTCTAGGCATTCGGATGACTTACGACGAATTTTTGGTTGCTGTTACAGGTACAATCACCATCACCGCTGTTTACTTTATCATTGGTGCCATGTCTGGCTATCTTTCTTCGGTTATTAAAGATCGTGAATCGAAGCTTGTGGAAAGCCGAAAGCGTGCCGAGCTCCAGGCTGAGCGTCTTCGCCTTCTCAATGAAGCCTACAACAGCTACGCTCGCCAGCTTGTGCGTAAAGATTTGGAGCTTACAAAGCAAAATGAAAAATTTGGTCAGCTCGACAAAGAAAAATCCGAATTCGTATCGACCGTTGCTCATCAGCTTCGCACGCCACTCTCTGCGATAAAGTGGACACTCGATATTTTGCTAAAAGGCGACACCGTGGGCGAGCTTTCGGTGGAGCAAAGAGCTCTGCTTATGAAGGCCAATGAAAGTAATGAACGCATCATCAATCTCATTCGCGACATGCTCGGCATCGATCGTATTGAGTCTGGTGCATACGGTCTGTCTTTTGTCGACATAAATATTATAGATTTGATCGAAAATATTTTGGTTGATTTTGAATCACAGGCCACTCGCAAGAAAATTCAGTTTGTAATAAACAAAGACGAAAACTTGCCAAAAGTTTCTGTCGATCCGCAAAGAATGCGCGCCGTTCTCCAAAATTTGATCGAGAATTCTATAAAATATACTCGTGAAGGTGGCACTATCACCTTAGATGTCCACAGTGTGCCAGCATCAGCCCCAAACGCTCCAAGCGATTCTCTTAGTAAAAAAGATACGGGTTCATCTGTATCAGATCATATAAATATCGCTGTGTCCGACAACGGCATAGGCATACCAAAAGACCAACAAAAGGACATATTTAAGCGCTTTTTTCGCGCTCAGAACGCTAAAGCTCTGGATCCGGAAGGTTCGGGTCTTGGTTTGTTTATCGTGAAGACTATCATTCAGCGCCATGGTGGCACGCTCGATTTTAAGAGCGAGGAGAGCAAAGGTACGACCTTTCTCATCAGCTTGCCATTGCGACATTAATCACTCTCATATAAACTTATATTGACAATGTCAAAAGTCTTAATAATAGAACAAGATTCTTTTTTCGGTGATTTGTTAGCTCAAAAACTTCAGTCCGCTGGTTTCGAAACTTTTATTGTGAACAACGGCGCGGTGGCGATTGAACAAACAATTCTTTTTAAGCCAGACCTGGTTATTCTCGACATGGAGCTCACCACTGCGAGCGGTGTGGGTATTTTGAAAGAAAAAAATAAAGATCAGACGATTGCTTCGATTCCAGTCATCACCATTTCGCGTTCGGGTGAGCTAGCCGAGATTCGCGCCAGTGTCGATCTAAATGTGAAAGACTATTTGGTCAAAGCTCAGCTCAATCTAGACGAACTCATTACGAAAGTTCGCACTCATTTACCAAAGGTTTCTATGGGTGCTAGCGGTGCTGGCCTTATTGGCAAGACCGTTATGTGGGTAGAAGACGATCAATTTTTGAGTGATCTTATATCTCGCAAGCTGAGCTCTCAGGGTTGTAAACTTTTATACGCAAAAACTGGTGAAGACGCTCTAAAAATTCTTGATACAGAAAAGCCAGATATTATAATCCTCGATCTTTTATTGCCAGGCCTTAGCGGCTTTGATGTTCTCCAGAAAATAAAATCCGACCCGCGCATCAAAAGCGTGCCGGTTGTAATTCTTTCTAATTATTCTCAAAACAATGAAATGGAGCGCGCTCAAAAGCTCGGCGCGGTAAAGTTTTTGGTCAAAGCAAGTATCGTTCTCGATGATCTTGTTAAAGAACTAAACGCTGTCGTCTCGCATTCTTAATATGTGTCTCGAAATGACCGTAGAAAATTTCTTCTGAAATTTTTTTACTCTCCTCGGCCGTCTTCACGCGGCCTGCGGCTGTCATTTCGAAACACATACTAAGAATGCGAGACTGCAATCTTTTTTTTCACCAAACATCGTTGCTGTTGACAACGGTGGCTTTTGATGTAAAAATAGCGCCGGAATCGATCCTTGAAACCGTGTTGGTTTCGAGTTGAAATAAAACACAAGGCGGCGCTAAAGGCGCCCTAGAACAAGGAGACTCATCGTGTTTGAAAGATTCACCGATCGGGCGAGGAAGTCGATGGCTCTGGCGGTGCAGTGGGCTCAGAAGTTCAATCATCCGTATGTTGGTGTCGAACACATCTTTCTCGGTCTGATCAAGGAAGGTTCTGGGGTTGGTGTAAATGTCCTCAAAAACTTGGACGTCAACTTGGCGGAAGTTCAGCTCGAGATTGAAGGGCTCGTCATACATGGTCCAAACATGGTTACCATGGGAACGTTGCCAAGAACCGAAAACGCCAAAAAAGCCATCGAATACGCGGTCGAGGAAGCTCGAAATCTCGGGCACAACTTTGTCGGCACAGAGCATCTTGTTCTGGGGCTCTTCCGAGCCGATGGCATTGCGAGCCAGATCATGAAGCATCTTGGTCTGAAAGAAGACGAGATTCGCGCGGAAGTCATCAAGTTGTTGGGTGGGGTTGATCCGGCTGACGCGGAGACGAAGGACATTACTCTCGCTCAGGCGAAGCCGCCGACTTCGGGAATGCAACCAGCTTTTGCTATCACCTCAGCTCCCGCACTTCACCTGGAAGTCACTCGTGAAGAGGGTGGAGAGATTGTTTGTGTGTTAAGTGATCACAAGACAGCCGAAGGTGCCGAGCGAGAACTCCGTTCGTTCAAGGGCGGTGATGCGGTGAAGTTGTTAGATCACGTCGCATTCACAGTTCATCCGAAGATGGACAATGCTCTGATCGCCCTGATTGCTCTTTGCGAGTCTGGCGACAGGTTTGATCCTGGAAGCTTTCATCGCATGATGAGCGATCTGATCAAGTTTGTTTTCGAACTCGGCATGAAGCACGGACAGCAGAACAAGGGCGAGTAACTTTCCCGTCGCGATTTTCATCGCCACCCACATCAATCGAACGCATCTCACGGGAGGTGCGTTTTTCTTTTGCTCAATTTGTTTAATTTTTCACCACACGAGCGGCAAAAATGACAAAAACTCGCCATCATTGTATGATGAACGGGTCTAATACAACCCCGTAGCGCAAAGCTTGGGGCGTTTCGTCTATAAAAGATGGGCGGTTGGCACAAAAATGAGCACTAAAGATCCGAAAAACAAAAAAGGCGAATCGGCCGCGATCGGCCGTAGTCATACCTCAGCTGTTTCCGGTGAGGATAAAATTGTCGTCAAAGGTGCGCGGACGCACAATTTGAAAAATGTGACGGTGGAGATGCCGCGCAATAAAATGGTGGTTTTCACCGGTCTTTCTGGTTCGGGTAAATCGTCGCTCGCATTCGACACGATTTTTGCTGAAGGTCAGAGGCGATATGTTGAGTCGCTCTCTTCGTATGCGCGGCAATTTTTGCGCCAGTTTGAAAAGCCAGATGTGGATGAAATTGTTGGTTTGTCTCCAGCTATTTCTATCGATCAAAAATCGCGTTCAAATAATCCGCGCTCTACGGTGGCGACGATCACCGAAATTTACGATTATCTGCGCATTCTTTATGCGCGCATCGGTAAGCCGCATTGTTTGGTTTGTGGACGAGAGATCGAGCGACTTTCACCCGAAGAAATTAAAAATTTTATCGTCAAAGCCATTTACAATCGTCTCACTGGTGCGCCGGCGGAGAAAGATCGCACACTCAACTTTCCTTTTTATGTCGAAATTTTTGCGCCAATCGTGCGCGGTCGAAAAGGTGAGTACTATCAGCTTCTTTATGATCTGCTCGGCAAAGGTTATGCAGAAGTGCGTGTAGACGGCGTGCGGAAAAAACTTCGCGAGCAAATAATTCTTTCCAAAAACAAAGCCCACAATATTGATGTGCTCGTTGATCAAATAAATATTTACGATTTTCAAAAATCAAAAGACGACAAACGCTCTACCGCGGCACTCGAGCGACTTTCTGAGAGTGTGGAAAAAGCCCTTGAAGAGTCGGATGGCTTGGTGCGAATTTCTTTCAATGATGTTGCTCCGGTGAAAAAAGCGGCTGGAGCGGCTTCTGACGCGGGCAAAGAAGAGGAGTTCTTGATGTCCTCTAAGTTTTCCTGCCCAATAGACGGCTACTCATACCCAGAAATCGAGCCGCGACTTTTTTCTTTCAATTCGCCACATGGTGCGTGTGCGGAGTGTAATGGTTTGGGCACGCGCCACTTTTTTGGTAGCGAGGTTTGTCCAAAATGTAAAGGTGCACGACTTCGTGAGGAGGCTTTGAATGTCATTGTGGGCGGCAAAGGTGCAAATATTTCTGAAAAATTAAAAACTGGCGGTAAAAATGTTGTTGATTTGGTGGCCTTGTCTATAAAAGACGCCAAAGAATTTTTTGAAAACGTGTCGCTCACTCAGCGCGAAAAAGATATTTCGCGAGTTATAAATAAAGAAATTGAGGCTCGGCTTCAATTTATGATCAACGTCGGCATCGAATATCTTTCTCTCGATCGCCGTGCTCATACGCTTTCTGGCGGCGAAGCTCAGCGTATTCGGCTGGCATCACAGCTCGGCTCTGGCCTCGTGGGCGCGCTCTATGTGCTCGATGAGCCTACCATTGGCCTTCATCCGCGCGACAATGATCGCCTCATTAAAACTCTGCTCGCTCTGCGTGATTTGGGTAATACAATTATTGTCGTTGAACACGATGAAGACACCATTATTTCTTCCGATTATTTGGTCGACATCGGCCCAGGTGCTGGCATACACGGCGGCGAGATTGTTGTGGCCGATTATTTAGACAAACTTTTGGGCGCCAAGAAAAACGACAGCGGCTCGCTCACGCTCGATTACTTGCGCGGTGAGCGGCATGTAGACTTGCCAGAAAAACGACGCAACACACCAAAAGGTGAGCTATCCATTCGCGGCGGCAACATTTTCAACATCAAAAATATGAATGTTGATGTGCCGCTTGGCAAATTTGTGGCTGTTACCGGTGTCTCGGGCTCTGGTAAGTCATCTTTTCTCTACGAAATTGTGCATAAAAATTTGCTTGCAAGGCTGGAGAGACGATACAGAAGTGCTGAAACACACAATTGCGCAAGCTTCACAGGCAGTGAATATCTCGGCCGCGTTATTCTTATAGATCAATCACCAATCGGCCGCACTCCGCGTTCCAACCCGGCCACATACACCGGCGCGTGGACATTTATCCGTGATCTTTTTGCCGCTTCGCCCGAAGCTCGCGTGCGTGGCTGGAAAGCCAATCGTTTTTCTTTCAACGTCCGCGGTGGCCGATGCGAAACGTGCCAAGGCAACGGCATGATCGAAGTGGAAATGCATTTTTTGCCCACAGTATATGTGCCATGCGATGTTTGTAGCGGCAAGCGCTTCACAAAAGAGACACTCGAGATCACATACAAAAATAAAAATATTTATGAAATTTTGAAAATGACTGTCGAAGAAGCGATGCAATTTTTCTACGACATTCCCGCCATCTCCGATCGCCTAAAAACCATGGACGAAGTCGGTCTCGGCTACTTAGAACTCGGTCAATCAGCCACCACACTATCTGGCGGCGAAGCTCAGCGTGTAAAAATTTCTGCCGAACTCTATCGTCCGCATCTTCAAAAAACTATTTATCTGCTCGACGAACCAACCATCGGCCTTCACTACGAAGACGTAAAGAAACTCATCGAAATTTTGCAAAAACTTGTGGATAAAGGCAACACGGTTGTGGTTATCGAGCACAATATCGACATTATCAAATCTGCCGACTATATAATCGACATTGGCCCAGAGGGTGGTGCTGGCGGCGGTAAAGTGGTCGCAAAAGGCACACCGGAAGATGTTGCCGCTGTGAGCTCCGAAAAATCGCATACGAGCTATTATCTAAATCGCGCACTGAAGCAATTGAAAAGGAAGAAATAAAAGTGGCGCGCAAAAATTGATGAATAAAAAACTCAAAGGTTTTAGCAAATTGCCAGATTCGCCGGGAATTTATCTATTTAAAGACAGAGCTGGCAAAATTTTGTACATCGGCAAAGCCACTTCGCTTCGCGATCGCGTGCGCTCGTACACCCGCGGCGATTTACTCCTCACTCGCGGCCCACTTCTCGAAAAAATGGCTGACATTTTTGATCGCGTCGACTTCAAAGCCACAAATTCTGTCCTCGAAGCACTCATTCTCGAAGCGGCATTCATAAAAAAACATCAGCCGCCATACAACACGCAAGAAAAAGACGACAAAAGTTTCAATTTTCTTGTCATCACCGATGAAAAATTTCCGCGGGTGCTCATTCGTCGCGGGCGTGAGTTGGCCAGTGCGACCAGTGCGGCGCAAACCGGTGTGGGTGAAAAAAACGCGCAGGACGGCATCGTATACCGCAGTATTTTCGGGCCGTTTCCGCAAGGGCGAAGTCTCAAGGAAGCCTTAAGAATTGTACGTAAAATTTTTCCATATCGAGATACGTGTCAGCCGTTTGTTGAGACTGCCGGCACCAAGCCGCCGCGCGCCTGTTTCAATCGCCAGATTGGTCTCTGCCCGGGCGTTTGCACCGGCGAAATAACATCAGCCGAATATATGCGCATCATTCGTCGCATCGAGTTATTTTTCGAAGGCAAAACAGATTTGCTCGCTCAAAATATTGAAAAAGAAATGAAAAGCGCTGCCAAAAAACGCGAATTTGAAGAAGCGGCGGCTTTGCGTGGCACACTTTTTGCTCTGCGACATATTCATGACGTGACACTTATCGGCGATGACATTCGTCGCTCAGGTTCTGTCGGTCGTCCGATTAATGTTGGCGAAGGTGCCGCGAGGGGTGGAGAAGACGGCAAAAATTTCCGCATCGAAGCCTACGACATCGCGCACATTGGTGGCAAATCAACTGTCGGAGTTATGGTTGTCTTGGAAAATGACGAAATCGAACGCGCACTCGGCCGCCGATTTAAAATTCGCGGCATGCATGGAGCGCCCAGCAAAGTAAAAAACGACGACATCGGAAACTTGAGTGAAATTTTAGAACGTCGCTTCAATCATCCCGAATGGCAATTTCCAGACATCATCGTTATTGACGGTGGTGAAACACATAGAAATGCGGCAGAGAAAGTTTTAAAAAACCGCGGCTTTCACGGTGTAGTGGTTTCTGTTGTAAAAGACGAAAAGCACAAACCGCGAGAAATTTTGAGCAATGTGAAAAACGCCAAAGATACAGAAATTGCCCAAAAATACGAGTCGCAAATTCTCCTCGCCAACAACGAAGCTCATCGGGCGGCGATGAGTTATCACAAAGTTCGAAGAAATAAGGACTTCGGGTCTCTACGTTAAATAATCGCTTCTGCGACCACAATGCGAAGATTTGAGACACTGTCTCCGTCGTCATCGAAAA
>ERZ1292625.540-Hain-H41-01um-R1-540-length-56145-cov-13_pt3 | contig 21721 bp, 23 predicted proteins | sample MGYA00564400_ERZ1292625 | MGnify/ENA primary metagenome ERZ1292625 (study PRJEB36523, sample SAMEA6512639) | groundwater metagenome | collected 2019-01-08 | study: AquaDiva: Metagenomics assemblies of 32 groundwater samples
GCCATGATCTCGAAGACTGATTTCAGATCCGTATCTTTGAATTCCATGGTAATGGGCGTTTTAAAAGCGGACTCTAATGTTAATCCAGTGACTTCCGTGCGTGCGATGAGCGCATTGATCTGCAATATCAGTTGACGGGCATGAGACTGCTGCGGGTTTTCCTGCAATACAGCCCGGATGATCGCTTCGGCTCCGGGCACATCATCACGTGCCAGCAATTCTTTCGCAGCATCAACGGAAGCAATATGACGGCGTTCTAATTCCAGCGCTTCCAGGCCTGCCTTGGCACGTTCATCGAATGGCGATAAATTCAGGACACGTTGATAGCTTTTTCCGGCGCTATCCAAGTCGCCTGAAAATCTGATGTTATCGGCATCAAACAGTAATCTGGCAATGACTCCTTCACGTTCACGTATATGCACTGTGCGGATTTCTTTATTGTCCGGCTCCTCGCGCGCGGCTTGTTCCAATTTCTGCAGCCCGCTTTCAAATTTTCCTTCAGCAATCAGTTTTTGCCCGTCAGAAAATGCAATATTCCGGGTTGAAAATGTTTTGTTATTGATGGCACATCCTGCACTGATTGCAGCCAGGGTGATAAGGACAATAATTCGCCAGTTTTTCATCGGATATTTCCTGCTATTTGATTATTGATCGTGAGCGTCTGTTTTATATTTAAAGGCAGATAAGTTATTGCAATGGTAGTGTCATTGATCGAATCCAGCCGGTATTGATCATTAATCTTTCCGCCAATTTTAGCGATGTGATTTTCTCCTGCCTGGGAAAGGAAAACCCAGGTTTCATTGTCTGCGATGGCCTTGCCGTTATATTTGAATGGCAAGGGTGGCGCCGTGGGTGCGGGAGGAGTCAACGATCTTGCTGCTTGCGCTGTCTTGACTGCTTGTTGTTGCAGGGTGACGGGAGGTTGCTTGGGCGCCCATGTGGTTGATGTAAAAAGTTCTCCCGCCAAAGGGTTGAACTTTCTTTGCCCCAGCGGGCTGATATCCAGATACTCGGAATTATTTTCTTGAGTCCTTGCCTTGTCTGTGGAGGGCCTGGCCGGTTGTATGGTTTCTATAGTATCAATCACAGCTTCTTCTTCATCGACCAGTATAACGGCAATCAGTGTTGCAATTAAGGCGCCACCTAATAATAATTTCCGTTTTCTTTCGGCTGAATCCATCGGGCTTATTTATTCAGATAAAGATTAATTTCAAGACGAACTTCAAGTTTTTCAGAAGTTACGTTCTCACGTTTAATGGCAATCGCAGAAATGGCCATGGCGGGAACCGCTTCAAGCGCATCAGCCATAAAAGCGCGTATTTGAGGATAGGTGCCTTTTGCCGGTAATACCATTTCATAACGAGCCAAACGTTCATCATTTTCATTGACCAGACGATACTCACTGCTGCTGAGATCCACCCCTTGTTTTTTAGCCAAGCGTACCAGTTCTCGAACCCAGAACGGTGATGAATCAATGCGGGGGAAGAAATCATAAAAAGCTTGCAGCGCCTGATCACCACTCATTTTTTTACTGGTTTCCGCATCACCGGGCGTTTGTTTTGATGATACTTGCGTTTGTAATGTTTCAGCGCGCTCTTTCAGTTTCCGCAGGACTGTTTCTTGTGGTAAAACAACGGAGAAAAAATAGATGCTGGTAGCGACCCATAAACCCAGGCCGATTTTACCGGCAGCGCCCAAGCGGCCTATCTGCCAGCGTAGTTGCGGCAGTAGCCGGTTTAAATGTATTTGCGGTATTCCGGTTCTCAAGAAATTCCAATCCATGTTGCAGTCAGAAAGAAAACGATGGGCCGATGGGGATTATCCTGCTTTATTTTGTAGTTTAACAAATGGACATTCTCGAAAATCAATTCACGTTCAAGAGCCTCTACAAAGTCGAGCAGCTTGGACATATTCTTGGCTTCTCCGCTGATGCGTAATGAACGGCCGGATACATTCGGTTGTAATGATAACAATGCGATTTCTTCAGTGGCGGTATGTTCAATTGAATCGAATAATGTTTCCCAGGGTAAATTGATTTGATCCAATATCGCATTGGCTTTGATGATTTCTTTCCGGATTTCCTGACTGATTTCCCTGATCCGGAGCGTTGATCGTGAACGGGGTGCAGCCTTTTGCTGCTGTTGTTTCTCCAGGCGTTCAACACGATTACTCCAGTAATTAACTTCTTCGGTTATCTGCCGGAATTGAAAGAGTGCGGCGGCAAGCACCAGCAATCCAATGAGCAATATTGAAAAATCAACATGAGGCGCTGACTGCCCATGATCTGGAAATTTTAATCTTAAGCGGGGCATTGACTCATCTCAGTGTTATTGGCGACGGCGGATGGGTAGTGTGCCAATGCAGGTATCTGCTCCGTTTGTACCGGAACAATGCTCCATCCGCAGTTTTTAGGTAATGTTAATTCCGGGTGCTCGGGTGCAAACAGGTAAACCAGCTCGACCGCTTCTTTGTTTCCGGACAGAATGGCTTCCTGATCCAGAGCGGCGAGCAATTCATCCGCAACATTATGCAAGACCCGTTGATTACGTATAGTTTGCCAGACTCCATCAGTCAGTACGGCGATACAAATGCGCCCGGTTTCTATCACAGCAAAGTATGTTTTGCTGCCAAGCAGCAGCTTTTGCCATCGATCATAAACCGATGCCAGATAGGGTTCGACTTCTTTAAGTCTCAATGAATAGCGTACCGCCATCTCTTCCAGCCGTGTCATCAAATCACGGGGTATTGCCGCACAAATAGCGCCGCTTACCGGATTCCAGGTACTGGCACTGAGTACCCACGAATCCACACGTTCCGCATAAACCTCGCGCATGCGGAAAGTGGCATAGGATTTAACTTCATCAGGTGTCGTTATTTCTGCTTGGGGCGGCAGCGTGACATAGCGGATAAAGTGATTTGACAGGGTGATTGCCAGTTCCGTACCGGCTGCATTAATCAGGTTCTTTTCTAACTGGCTTAACGAGGATTCCCAAATAGGCGCACCTTGCATGGGTTGGCATGATACCGTGACTTTGGCTGCCTGCACCGGTTTGAAACCGCGTGAGAGGCGGACTAGCTCTATCCGCTCCGGCGCAAGAAAAACCTGAATCTGATCACGCCACAATCGTGACACGGTTAGCCTCCTCCAAGCTGGTTAATCCTTGTTTGACCATGTCCAAAGCACCTTCCCGCAGGAAACGGGTGCCATTATTTTTTGCCGCTTCTTTGATACGGCGTATCGGCTCTTGCGCAACAATAAGCTCCCGGATTTCATCATTCAGAATCAGGATCTCGGCAATCGCATTTCTTCCCCGATACCCGCTTCCCCGGCACTGGCCACAGCCTTTTCCACTGCGGAACTTGAATTGATCCGCTGCATCCACCGGAATGCCGGATTCCGCAATCACTCCATCATCAGGGCGTTCGTCAACCGAACAGTGCGGGCATAATAAACGCACTAATCTTTGCGCGGCAATTCCGTTCAGCGCAGACACAAAGCTATAAGGATCCACACCCATATGCGAGAACCGCCCAATGACATCAAATACATTGTTGGCGTGTACGGTGGTAAATACCAGGTGCCCGGTCAGCGCGGCCTGTATCGCGATTTGCGCGGTTTCAGAGTCACGAATCTCACCCACCATAATCTTGTCGGGATCATGCCGCAGAATTGAGCGCAGGCCCCGCGCAAAGGTCAATCCTTTTTTCTCATTAACCGGAATCTGCAAGACACCGGGTAACTGATATTCAATCGGATCTTCAATGGTGATAATCTTGTCGCTGCCTTTGTTCACTTCAGAGATAGCGGCATAAAGGGTTGTCGTTTTACCACTGCCGGTTGGACCGGTCACCAGCAACATGCCATAAGGCTCCGAGCTAAGGCGGCGAATACTGGCGATGGCCGCCTGATTGAAACCCAACTGGTTTAATGTCAATCCTTCAATATGATCTGACAGCGCCTGCCGGTCAAGGATACGGAGCACGGCGTCTTCGCCGTAAATACTCGGCATAATGGAAACACGGAAATCGATTTCCCGTCCCTGGATAGCAATTTTGAAGCGGCCGTCCTGTGGCACGCGGCGCTCAGCAATATCCAGTTCAGACATAACCTTGATGCGGGAAATGACCTGCTCAGCTATATCCGCGCCCTGCATGACGCCAATGGATGTCAATACGCCGTCAATCCGGTATTTGATAGACAGCGCGCCTGTTGTCATTTCAAGATGGATATCACTGGCTTGGGATTTGTGGGCGTCATAGAGCGTGGAATGAACCAGCCGCACAACCTGGCTGGTGCCTTCGTTGATGCTTTTTAGAGACAGATCTTCAATGCCGCTTTGTATCTTGTCGAGTTCAGTGGAAGACAATACCTGATCCATTGCGCGCATGGTTTTTTCTTGCTGGCTGAAAAAAGCGGTCAAGTCAGCCGGATGTACTAAATGCCACTCTACAGCCACATCAAAGCGTTCTTCCGCCCATGCCCGCAATTTGTTTGAAAACGGGTTGCTGACAACCAGCAAATAGTTTTGATCCTGACGAAATAATGCACATTCATGCATGATTGCTTCTGAGAAAGGCAGCCGGTCAAATGCCGGGCTTAATGTGTGGATTGCTTTCATCTCCATGACCGGCATATGCAGTAGCTGCCCAAGCTGCTGTGTCAATTCGCTGGGCGTGTAACCACTGGTTTCTTCCAGCACTTGAATGACAGAAATACCTTGTTCGAGCGCTTTCTGACGCGCATCAGCCAGACGGCTGATGTCAATCGGTGACTTGTTCCCGGATTGTGGTGCTGTTTCAATCAATTGATACTTCCAGCCAATTCAAATATTGGCATATACATAAGAATGATAATACCACCAATCACGATGCCGATTACGGCCATCAGCAGCGGTTCAATCAGTTTGGTGGTCCATTCAACCCAACGTGCAATTTCCTCATCGTGAAAATTGCCGATTCGCTCCATCATATCGCCCATCAAACCTGTTTTCTCACCAACGCGGAGCATGCGATTACCCACCGCAGTTGTTAACCCCTCCAGCTCCATGGCGCTGGAAATGGTTTTGCCCTCGCGGATATGTTGGGCTGCCGCTTCAACGTTTGGACGGAAATGGGGTTGGAGTAAGCCGCTGACCATTTCCAGCGCTTGTGTAATGGGAATGCCGCCCCGTAACAGCATGCCCAGTGTTTTGTAGAAACGGGCCAACTGATAAACGCGCATACGTTCACCAATTGCCGGGATGCGCCATAATAATCGCATGATATTGGCCCGGAAAGCTGACCGGCTGACCATGTAGATGGTGACGGCCAGGATGACCACAGTGATGATGGCTAATTCCCAGCCGCGTTCGTGGACCAGGTGCCCCCATTGAATCAGCAACAATGAAAGCCAGGGTAAATCGCTGCCCATATCGTCATAGATGGCGCTGAATTTAGGAACAACGAATACCAGCAGGAAGATGGAAACCAGAAAGCCAATCACCAGTAGCAGCACAGGGTATATGGAGGCCCCCACCAGTTTTTTGCGGACAAAATCCATCTGCGTCTGATAGCTGATAAATCGTGTCAAAGCTTCGGGAAGATCGCCGGTACGCTCGCTGGCGCGGACTGTCGCAATATACAGGGGCGGGAATGCCTGCGGATAATCTTCCAGTGCCTGCGAGAAGGTGATGCCTTCATAGAGTCTTGCAAGGATATCCTGGATAATTTTGCGATTACCGGCATCCTGTTCCTTTTCCAGCAATGTTTCGATACTTTCCACCAGACTTAACCCTGCGGTTTGTAATGAAAGCAGCTCCTGGCTGAAATGGACTAACGGAAAATGCGTATTCGATTTAAGTGAAAAACCTGAAAAGCTCCGTCGCACACTTAAAACCATGCCGCCTTGTTCAATAATCTGAAGGCGGGCTTCCTCTTCGCTGTTAGCTTCCAGTTCCAGGTGTACAGTCCCTTGCCCGGATAATACCGCTTTCACTTCATAACGCATTGCCGGCGGTTACCAATTTGTAATATCAGCCGCTTCGCCTTCACCGCCCGGCTGACCATCTTTTCCATAGGAGAGCAGGTCGAATTCTGAGCGTTCGCCAGGATATTTGTAGGCGTAGGGGCGTCCCCAGGGATCGGCTGGCGGCAATTTTGAGAGGTAGGGACCCTGCCATCTTGCCTCGTTGCCGGGGCGAGTGACCAGAGCGGTTAAGCCTTGTTCGGTTGCGGGATAGTTGCCGACATCCAAACGATATTGATGCAATGCTTTTTCCAGCGCATCGATTTGAGCCTGGGCCATTTTAATCTCTGACTTACCGACTTGTGAGAAGTATTTGGGTCCAACATAGGCGGCCAGTAAGCCGATAATAACCATCACAACGAGCAACTCAAGCAGTGTAAATCCACGTATTCTAATTTTTTGTTGCCTATACAGAAGCATCATATTTGTCCTTTGACTTAAGAGATTGCTAATTTTCGATAAAAATAATTTATCTGATTGATCGGATGATGTTATTTGCGAGTAAATAAGCAGTTACCATTAAATACATACATGGTAAGTTGCTTATATGACAGGGTCAAGACTGCGCGTATCACAAACATGGATAATTGACGGATTCAAAATAGCCAGGTTCCTAGCGCCGAAGAATTGCCCACCACCGTCCGATATTGAGCAGCGCCATGAGTGATGCCGAGGCATAGGTCCAGGCCGCTGCCCGCAGGATTTTACGCGCATGGGGTTCATCACCTTGGATCAGATACTTGCCTTGCTCCAACATCGGTAATGCGCGCGCAAAACTGGCATGCATTTCCATGGGAAGCGTGACCAGATGGACTAATATGGTAGTGCCTAGTGTTAATAGTCCGCCGGCAAAAAACAATACACCGGCCATCGGCGTCCGGGTAACGGCCATCATGACGGGCGCAAGCATCAAAATAGCCGCGCCCAGTTTCTCGGCTGGAGCGGTTATTTGTATTAATCGCGTGCGTAATTTGAGCGGCAAATAACCATCCCGATCCTGGATGGCGTGCCCTACTTCATGCGCAGCCACAGTGATCGCTGTCAGAGATTTGCCATTAAACTTGTCAGGGGTCAGACGGACTGCTTTCTCTATCGGATCATAATGATCGCCGTGTTCCGTCACCTCAACCTTGACAGTCTGCAAGTCAGACCAGTCCAGCAAAATACGCGCTAACTCGCTACCCGTTCCAGGATAACGATCATCAGGATGGCTGTATTTTTCAAGGGTATGCTTGACCCAGTAAGACGGGCCAAAAACCAGTACAGCAATAACCATAGTCAGTATCAAATAAAACATATTCCGCCCGGACATCTCTTCAAAACGAAGAGGGGAAATTCATATAGAGAGGGGTATTCTGGAAATACCTGGCTGTCAACTCAGATGTACAATACAAACGATTAGTTCCACTCAAGATTCGTTCAGCAGCGCTGAAAGTTATGGGTTAATCAAACTGAATGGCATAAGAGGGCACAATCTACCGGTCTATTATAACCTATCAATCTGATTAGGCTAATAAAATCAAGCCCGAGTGTATTCAGAGCATCCCTAATGCATGGAACGGATTGGTGTTGCTAGCGCGGGGGAACAAGAAAAAACTCGCGCATCAGGAATTCCTCAAGCCCCGCATTATCTTCCAGGCGTGCGGACAAGACGATGACACGATGAAGGCGATGCGATTCCCAATTGAAATCCTCTTTGTAATGTTGACGGATCAATTCAATCATTTTGCGGATGATCGCGCGTTCAACATCCCCATCGGGACCGGCGTCCACCTGGATTAACTGCAGCCGGGGATTGCTTTGGCCTGTTGTCCAGGCGCGGAATGAGAATTCAGCCGTGCGTGGGCCGATCCGCATAATTTGGAATATTCCGCTGGTGCCGGGGGTCTGGAGATTCCTCCGGATATTCGCCATGCGGATTTCATCGGCTGTGGGTTGTTGCGCGGCGGTGTTTGCTGCGGCGGTCTCCGGGTTATCAAAAATGCCTTCCGCACGGCGGCGGGCTCTCGCCTGATTAATATAATCGGATAAATCCGCCGGCGCATCTTTAGAGGTTTCAGGTGGAGCCTTTGCTTTTTCTTTCGCCGGTTGAGTTGTCGCCGGCTTGCTGGGCTTCTCAGGCGTCTTTGGCTTTTGTGGCCTTGGTGGCGGACTCTTCTTTGGGGGCGGCGGTGGTAATTTTTGTGCCGGCTTCGATTCTGCTTCTACGGGCTTGGGTTGCTCCTGGGGTTGAGCTGGAGCACTTTGTGGAGAAGCGGGTAACGAATTTTTTGCGTCCTCGGTTTCGTTTAAATCGATAAAACTGGCTGCGATGGGAGGAGGCGTTACCGGCTCGATCTCAGGTAATGATACAAAAAATCCAAATCCCCAAATAATAAGCAGCCAGACGAGCGCAGCCAGTGGCAAAGGCCACCACAGGCGAATTTCTGTCGATCTGGAGCTTGCCATTTTTCCTGGATTATTTATGTTTCACCGCGATCAAGAAATGCTGGGCGCCAGCGGATCGGGCCCGCAGCATTGCCTGCACGACAATACCCTGAGGCGCTTCGTTATCCGCAGAAACGATCAGTTTCTGTTTTGAGTCAATGAGTAATGGCTTGAGCGTGGTGGCCAGCGTATCCAGAGTGACAGCAGTCTGATTGATAAAGATTTTGCTGTCCTTGGTCAGTGTTAGTGTCACAGGTTTTTCAGCACTGAGCTTCTCGGCTTCGCCTTCGGGCAGATTGACTTGCAGTGAATCCAGATTCTGCATCGATAATGAAGCCAGCATGAATGTCGCCAGCAAGAAAAACATCACATCGATCATCGGGATGATCTCGATTTTGCCTTTCTGAATTGGTCTGGATTTACGCAGTTTCATGGGAATTTTCCTGTTGATCCAGACGGATATTATCAATCAGCCGCGTACCCAGGCGCTCCATTTCATCCATGGTTACCGATTGCAGGCGGGAAAAATAATTGAATCCAAATAATGCCACCAGAGCAATGACCAGACCTACAACGGTTGCGATCAGGGCTTCTGCGACGCCGCCTGTTACCGCCGTGGGATTGACAATACCTTCACTGCCGATGACCTGGAAAGCGCGCATCATACCAACCACAGTTCCTACCAGCCCAAGCAGCGGTGCGGCGGTCACGATGGTTTCCAATGCCCAGAGTCTGCGTGCCAGGGATTCTTCAATTAGCTTGGCTTCATCGGCAGCACGTGACTCTGTCCACCAGGAAGGCTGATGCCGGTTGGAAATCACCACTTCAAAGAAGCGCTTGTAATAATGGCGTTCATCCAGTCCTGAAAGTATTTTTTCCAAATCTTTCCATTTGAAACCATAAGTTTCCACGAGGTTTAACAAGTCGCCGGAAAGGCGGGCATAGCGCCAATAGACAAAAGCTTTTTCAAGCATGATTGCCAGCGCGATAACCGCCAGTAAAGCCAATGGTATGATGATGATTCCACCAAGCTTTAACATGACCCAGGCTTGATTCAGTTCTTCCATAGTTAACTCCAGATGAGGGATATTCATAAAGCTGTCGATTGCGAGTACAAATTAGAAAATGTATTGAACACAAGAAACTCTTGCGGTAAAGCCAACGGTAAAAAATGTCTGCACAAAATATACGGTTATTCCAGATATAATCAAATGGGTAACGGGCATGCCGTCGTATCGTCTCATTGCACCATTGAAGAGAACTTAACGCCGGTCAGATGGATGCTAAGAATAGTTGAAAATACCCACCGTTGGAACTATTTAATGGCAAAATGATTTACTTTTGTCGTTTTCTGCAAGAAAGCTGCAAAACCCTGACTGATTACTCCATTGCTTGGAAATTCCGAAGCAAGGAAAACAGACTTAACCCGCAGATTAGAGTGGATTCCTTATGAAAAAATGTTTACCGATTCTTTTCCTGCTTATACTGGTAACACCCGCGCAGGCCAAATGGGTTGAAATAAATTCTGCTGCGAAGCAGGGAGTCACTCATTATTTTGAGCCAGCGACCCTGCTCAAGGAAGGTCAGTTTGTAAAAATCTGGGTGTTATCCAGCTACGATGAGAAGCAGAAAGGCGGGCATCATGCCGTTAAAACACGGTATGAGTTTGATTGCGCCCGTAACAAAGCCCGTTCGATCACGATGCTGCTGTATCCCGATAAAAAAGCAACAGGGGTCGTCATCGGTGCTCATCATGGAGAATCTCAGGACTGGTTTGGTTTCTCGGCCAATTCGATGCTTCGGCATATTGCAGAGACAGTTTGTGTTGATTGAGTAGGCTTGTTATTGAGCACAGTTGTGACGCATAAGCCACTGTGTGTATCATGGATCAGTTGAACTTTAGTTGGATACCGGAGAATATATAAACAAATTCGGTTTATAGTAATCGGGGTGATTCTTATTATCGGATCTCACTCTGCTATTGCGGCTTCTTCGGAGGATATTGATAAACTGACAACTTATGCGACTATCCTAGGCAGGGCAATTGCCTGTGGGAACGACATTGAAGATTCGATGTATCGTGTGGGTGTGGGAAAATGGATGGACAGAACATTTCTTCCCGGATCTGTAGATCAAAAGATATATCTTCCGATTTTCATGGAAGGCGTGCGTTATCACGCTCAGATGCAGAAAGAAGGTGAAAGTCCTGATAGTTGCACCGTTGTTCAGCGAACATTTAATGGATTCCCGTGGCCGTAATCTAGGCCTACGAATCGAGGTTGATATCTAGAGAATCAACAAACCCTTAAAGGTACCCAAGTTACCTCACATTCACCTGATTCAGTGGCCACATAAGCAGAATCCCCAGTGATGGTGATGGATATATCCATCGTTCTTTGCGCCAGCTTTGCCAGTGCCTGGATGTTTTTCCATTGGAACTGGAAAATGGATGCGGTCAGTTTGTTCAATTTTTCCTGTTCTTGTTTCCACCAGACATCCGATTTGGAATTAAAGCTATACACTTTGACGGTTTGTGCGAGCCGGGTGGCTTTCTTGATTCGGTCAGGGGCGGGTTCTCCGACATCGATCCATAAAGCCATCCGGCCATCCAGGGTATGCACCCACAAGTCGGGTTCTTCGGCGGCGCTCAGCCCTTTGGTAAAGACTAGGGATTCCTGCGCATTGATGCAGAACGCAAGCATACGCGCCATCATGCGTTCAAGCGTTTCGGATGGATGCCGGGCGATGGTCAGGTTGAGCGCATCGTAATAATTGCGATCGAGGTCGGTCAGCGCGATCTTTAATTTATAAATGGTTGGTTTTAACGCCACAAATATATCCTTGATCTGAAGATTAGCATTTTCTAGGTTTCCGGGTTCAGCGGAATGATATCCGCCCGGGATGTTTCTTCAGACGGTTGGAACCACGCAAGAGTTTGGTGCAGCTTGACGACTTCGCCGACGATGATCAGCGTCGGCGGGGTCAGGTTAGCGGCTGCGGTTAGGCCGGGCAGTGTTTGCAGGGTTCCAACGACGGTTTTTTGTTTCTGAGTCGTGCCCTGTTGAATGATTGCGGCAGGCGTGGTATCCGGCAGGCCGTGGGCGATCAGTTGCTGGCATAAAACAGGCAATCCGAGCAATCCCATATAAATCACGATGGTCTGGTTGGGTCGTGCCAGTGATGGCCAGTCCAGATCAATGCTGTTATTTTTGAGATGGCCGGTAACAAAAATACAGGATTGCGCATAATCCCGGTGCGTGAGTGGAATGCCCGCATAGGAGGCCACCCCCGAAGCGGCGGTGATGCCGGGCACTACCTGGAAGGGAATATTGTGCGCAGCCAGCGTTTCAATTTCTTCACCGCCACGGCCGAAAATGAAAGGATCGCCGCCTTTGAGCCGCAGCACCCGTTTGCCTTCTTGAGCCAGACGCACCAGCAGTTGATTGATCGATTCCTGCTCCAGCGTGTGACGGTTGCGTTCCTTGCCGGCATAAATGCGCGTAGCATCGCGGCGCACCATATCCAGAATCGCCGGTGAAACCAGGCGGTCATAAACGACTACGTCGGCTTGCTGCATCAGGCGCATGGCGCGGAAAGTGAGTAAATCAGGATTGCCCGGCCCGGCGCCGACCAGATAAACCTCGCCTTGCGGCGGTTCGTCTTTTTCCTGCTGCAAGGATTGCAACAGGTAGGCCTGCGCCGCTTGATCCTTCCCGGCTAGCACCATTTCCGTAAGCCGGCCTTGCAGAGCTTTTTCCCAGAAAATACGTCGTTTTTCCGGGTGCGTGAAATGCTGCCTGACGTGCTGACGGAATTTTCCCGCGATCGCCGCCAAGCGTGCATAGGCGGCCGGTATCATGGCTTCCAGCTGGGCGCGCAGCAATCTGGCCAGAACCGGGGATTGCCCGCCGCTGGATACGGCGATCAGCAAGGGCGACCGATCAACGATGGAAGGCAGGATGAAGGTGCATAAGTCCGGATTATCCACTACATTGACCGGAATTTGCCGCTGTTGGGCGGCTTCGGAGATTTGTTGGTTTGTAGTGCGATCATTCGTCGCGGCAATGACGAGCACTCTATTTTGCAGATGCCCGGGTTGAAAATACTCAGCGCAGTGCTTGATCTTGCCGCGCGCGAGATATTCATTCAAAACGATATCCAATTTGGGCGATACTACGGAGACCTGCGCGCCAGCCTGGAGTAAAAGCATAACCTTGCGTGTAGCGACTTCACCGCCGCCAACGACCAGGCAGGCTTTGTTTTTGACGTTTAAGAAAACCGGCAGGAAATCCATTTGATCTTTATTCCAGATAATAAAGGAAGTGCTGATTCATTCTAAGCCAAATGACGGCTTATGCGTTAATCAGCACTTCCTTGGGGATGCCGTGACTATTTTCTACACAAGACTGAATGTAGAAAAGCCATTTAATCGCTTAAGCCTATAAACTGGATTCCAATTTAAGTATTTCTTCCAGTTTTATGTTGATTCCCGAGCCTTTAAATACAGTACCCACTTTTTTCTTGTTCAAGTGCTCGATATTCAGATCGTAAACTTCTTTGGAAAGCGGGAAATATTTGACCTCAGTCACCAGCTCCGGCGCATTGTTCATATAAAAATTAACAAATTCATGAACTTCAGGCTTCTCAGTTGATTTGGCGTTTACGTAGATAAATATCGGGCGTGACAGCGGCTTATAGCTGGTATTTTCTACCGTTGCCGCAGATGGAAGCACTCCTCCTTCACCGCTATCAATCGCTACCGCATTGATTTTATTCCTGTTCTCAATGTAATAGGCAAAGCCGAAGAAGCCTAATGCGTAAATGTCGCTAGCCACACCTTGTACCAGAACGTTGTCATCTTCTGATGCGGTAAAATCGCCACGGCTTGATTTGGCTTTACCCACAATCGCTTCAGTGAAGTATTCGAAGGTGCCGGAATCTGCGCCTGGGCCGTAGAGTTTGATTCTTTTGTCAGGCCATGCAGGGTTTATTTGATTCCAGTTATTAATTTTACCTTGAGCATCCGGCTCCCAGATTTTCTTCAGTTCAGCAACTGTGATGGTTTTACTCCAGGTATTTTTGGGATTGACAACGACAGTTAGAGCATCAAAAGCAATCGGCATTTCAATGTATTGTACGCCTTCTTTCTTGCAGGCTTCCATTTCCAGGTGCGTAATGGGACGGGAAGCATTGACGATATCAATTTCATTCCGGCAGAATTTCTTGAAGCCGCCACCTGTACCCGAGATACCCACTGTGACACGGATTGCGCCACGCTTGGCTATCTGGAAATCTTCCGCCACAGCTTCTGTAATGGGGAAGACCGTGCTGGAGCCATCAATTTTAATGATGGGACTGGCGTTGACCGTCCCAGCAGTTACTGATGCACTCAGAAGAATTGCGACAGTGAGTGCTCTGAAGTTAAATGAGTTCAACATTTATGTTCTCTCCAATGACAAATAAAAAGGGATGAAAATTTCTTGCAAATTCATGCCCTATACTATTTCAAAATTGTTACAGGATTATGACAGTTAATTTTCTGGGTGAATATGATGAAGGTGATCGTTATAAGACTAAAATCTGAATGAATCTTTTATGGATGGCTGGCAGTTTGCACAGTTTCAGCTATCCGTTCAGCCCAGTAATTAATCTTATGTTTTGATTCACCTTCAACCATCACGCGGATAAGAGGCTCCGTGCCCGATGCGCGAATAAGAACACGCCCTTTGCCGTTCAGATCAGTCTTGGCTTCTTCCTGCATAGCTTTGATAGCTTTATGCGTACTAAAATTAAATGACTTGGGGATTTTTACATTGATTAGCCGTTGGGGGTAGAGTGAGATACCGCGCATGAACTCGGCCAGTGTTTTTTTTGTGTCGCGTAACGCGTACAGTACCTGCAAAGCGGAAATAATGCCGTCACCCGTTGTATGTTTATCACTGCAAATGATATGACCTGAATTTTCACCTCCCAGATGCCACCCTTTTTCTTGCAGTGACTCCAACACGTAACGATCGCCCACATTGGCGCGAAGAAAGGGGATATTTAATTTCTTGAGATTGTTTTCTATCGCAAGATTGGTCATCAGCGTGCCAACCACGCCGCCGGTTAGCATTTTTTTCTGCTGACGATGTTTGGCAATGATATAGATGAGCTGATCGCCGTCGTAAAGCCTGCCTTTTTTGTCCACCATCATGACACGGTCACCATCACCATCCAGTGCGATGCCCAAGTCGGCATGATGCTGTTTAACGGCTTTCTGCAGGGTCGAGCAATGAGTGGTGCCACATTCAAGATTGATGTTCAGCCCATTGGGCTGTACTCCGATGGTGATGACATCAGCGCCTAATTCATGCATGACATGGCCCGCAATGTGATAAGTGGCGCCATGCGCGCAGTCGACAACGATACGTAGCCCACGTAAATCAAGATGATAGGGAAACGTGCTTTTGCAGAATTCGATATAGCGGCCGGCTGCATCATCAATGCGTTGCACTTTTCCTAGCTGTGCTGAAGGTTTGGTCTCAATAGGGGTATTTAACTCGGCCTCAATTTTGTGCTCCATCTCGTCAGGCAGTTTGCTGCCCGTAGCAGAGAAAAACTTGACGCCATTGTCTTCAAATAGATTATGTGAGGCTGAGATGACAATACCCGCTTGCAGCCGCAGTGCGCGGATGAGGTAAGCAATAGCAGGCGTTGGCATAGGGCCGGACAGGAGCACATCCACGCCGGCAGCGCACAATCCCGCTTCCAGCGCAGATTCCAGCATATAACCTGATACGCGGGTGTCTTTGCCGATGAGTACTGTTGGACGTTTCCCTTCCATCAGATGCCAGTCAGTAGCCGCCAGAACTTTACCTGCTGAATAGCCCAGATGCATGATGAATTGGGGTGTAATAGGATCTTGGCCTACCCGCCCTCGTATTCCATCAGTACCAAAATATTTTTTAGTCAATTTGAACAGTTATTGATCGATGCCGGAAAAAACGATACCTGCGATAAGCTTATTAAGCTGATTTTCATAGATTGTAATGTTTCATTGCATTATAGATAGCCAGCGCTTCTTTGCTTGCCTTGACATCATGTACACGTACAATTTTGGCACCTTTAACCACTGCGAGCAAGGCTGCGGCAATACTTTCATGAATACGGTGATGAACGTTATTTCCTGTGATGGTTCCGAGCATGGATTTACGTGATAAACCTGCCAATACCGGAACCCCAAGCGTGGTGAATTCATCCAGTTGGTTGAGTAATTCAAGATTATGTTGCAGTGTTTTGCCAAAACCAAAGCCTGGGTCAATAACCAGCCGGTCTTGCGAGATGCCTGCAGATTCTGCGGCGTAGATGCGTTGTTGCAGGAAATCTTTTACTTCAGAGACGATATTTTTGTATTGAGGATTTTCCTGCATATTTCGGGGCGCCCCTTGCATGTGCATCAGACAGATTTTTACATGATTATTTTGAGCGACCGCTTCCAATGCTCCAGGGCTGCGCAGTGCATTGACATCGTTAATCATGAAAGCACCTGCTTCTATGGCATGCCTCATGACTTCAGGCTTGGAAGTGTCAATGGAAACGGGGATATGGGTGTTAACAAGTGCTTCCAGCACAGGAATGACGCGATCTAATTCTTCATCAATGCTGACCGGTTGACTGCCTGGGCGCGTTGATTCTCCGCCGATATCCAGTATGTCGGCTCCCTCATCAATCAGATTCATGGCGTGCGTGATGGCTTGCCGGGCTGATTGATAAAGCCCGCCATCCGAAAAGGAATCGGGCGTTACATTGACAACACCCATAATCAGAGGGCGATTGGTTGAGAAGACAGGGTTCTGCGGTAATGAAGGCACGATAAGATAAAGGATACGCCGAAGTGAAAACGGGATACGACTTTATGATCGTATCCCGTTATTCAGGTTATTAATGATTAATCAGCTTCTTTTGCTATTTCTTGTGGCGCTGACTTGGGTTCTTCGTCTTCTTCCGATTCCACTGATGGTGATTCACCACTTGTGGTTGGAGACACTGACTGCGGCGGTTTGGGCGGACGTGGCGGGCGACCTTCCATGATATCTTTGATCTGGTCGCTATCAATCGTTTCCCATTCCAGTAAGGCCTGTGTCATGGCTTCAATTTTATCTTTATTGGCCTCAATCAATTTGCGCGCAATCGCATATTGCTCGTCAACAATACGGCGAACTTCTGCATCAACTTTTTGCATGGTTGCTTCGCTCATGTTTTTATGCGTGGTCACTGAGCGGCCAAGAAAGACTTCGCCTTCATTTTCACCATAAACCATTGGACCAAGCTTATCAGACATGCCCCACTGGGTGACCATTTGCCGTGCCAGATCCGTTGCACGTTCAAAGTCATTGGATGCGCCTGTAGTCATTTGTTTCATAAAAACTTCTTCGGCAATACGCCCGCCAAACATCACCGAGATTCTTTGCAGTATCTCTTCGCGTTCCATACTGAAACGATCCTCTGTGGGCAGTTGCATGGTCACACCCAAAGCACGGCCTCGTGGAATGATGGTCACTTTGTGCACCGGATCGGTTTTTGGCAGTAATTGAGCTACCACAGCATGTCCCGATTCATGATAGGCCGTATTCCGGCGCTCATGCTCCGGCATTACCATTGAGCGTCGTTCCGCGCCCATGAAAATCTTATCTTTCGCACGTTCAAAATCTTCCATGTCTACTAAACGCTTGTTACTGCGTGCTGCAAACAGTGCGGCTTCATTGACCAGATTTGCCAAATCTGCACCTGACATACCCGGTGTGCCACGTGCCAGAATATCTGCTTTCACATCCGGTGAAAGAGGTACTTTGCGCATATGCACATGGAGAATTTGTTCACGTCCGCGTATATCGGGGAGTGGCACGGTTACCTGACGGTCAAAACGGCCGGGACGCAGCAAAGCAGGATCCAGTACATCAGGGCGGTTGGTGGCAGCGATCACAATAACGCCCATGGCGCCTTCAAAACCATCCATTTCCACCAGTAACTGGTTAAGTGTTTGCTCGCGTTCATCATTTCCGCCACCCAGGCCGGCACCCCTTTGACGGCCTACCGCATCAATTTCATCAATGAAGATGATACAAGGCGCATGCTTCTTGGCTTGTTCGAACATGTCACGAACTCGGGATGCGCCGACACCCACAAACATCTCGACAAAATCAGAGCCGGAAATACTAAAGAAAGGTACTCCCGCTTCGCCTGCAATTGCGCGAGCAAGCAACGTTTTTCCCGTTCCAGGGCTGCCAACCATCAGGACGCCTCGTGGAATGCGGCCGCCCAGTTTCTGGAATTTGGTTGGGTCACGCAGGAATTCAACTAATTCTGCAACCTCTTCTTTAGCTTCCTCACAGCCTGCAACATCGCCAAAAGTTACTGTATTGGCAGATTTATCAAGCATCCGCGCTTTACTTTTGCCAAATGAAAACGCGCCGCCATTACGTCCGCCTCCTTGCATTTGACGCATAAAAAATATCCATACGCCAATCAGCAGTAACATGGGGAACCAGGAAATGAAAATACTCATCATCATGGAGGGTTCTTCTTCCGGCTTGGCTTCAACAATAACGCCTGCTTTCAGCAAGTCACTGACCATCCAGGGATCAGACGGCGCATAGGTTGTGAAACGTCTGCCGTCCGACTTTGTGCCTTTTAGTGTTCGTCCTTCAATGATAACTTTGGCAATTCTACCCTGATTCAATTCAGTGATGAATTGGGAATATTCCATCGGTACTTGCGCCGGTTGACGTACGCTGAATTGATTGAATACGGTCATCAACACAAGTGCAATCACTAGCCAAATGGCCATATTTTTAATTAGATTATTCAAAATAGCTCCTTGGTTTGCACCTTAAAATCCTTAATTAATTATTCTAGCTCTATTTTATAATATACAACAGAATGGTGCGTGTCATATACAATTTACTTTAAAACTAAAATCTTGTGAATATCCGTTATTTTTTTCCGATTCCCAATAAATATAATTCATTACTACGGTCACGCGAGGCTTTTGGTTTACGTATCATCACTTTCTTGAATCCAGTTCTCATTTCACGTAGAAACTGATCAAAATCCAGACCTTGAAAGACTTTGACCAGAAAACTTCCATCATAGTTCAGATGTTCCATTGAGAATGCCAGTGCCAACTCGGCTAAGTGCATACTTTTGGCCTGATCGCTGACTACGATACCGCTTATATTGGGCGCCATGTCTGAAATCACAAGATCCGGTTGACGTGCACCTAAGCGTTTTTTCAATTCAAGAACAGCGCTTTCTTCTCTAAAGTCATCCTGAATAAACTCAACACCGGGTAGTGGCAACATCTCCAGAATATCTAAGGCAATCACTTTACCTTTGGCGCCTACTTTACTGCTGACCACTTGAGACCAACTGCCGGGTGTGGCCCCTAAATCGACAACAACCATGCCCGGCTTCAGTAGGCGATCATGCTCAGCGATCTCAAGTAATTTATATGCAGCACGCGAGCGATAGCCATCCTTCCTGGCTTGTTTGACAAAAAAGTCATTGACATGCTCTCTCATCCAGGCTTTACTGGTTTTGGCTTGTTTCATCAAGTAGAATGATATGTTTGAAGAGAATTTATGTTAACACTCACTATTGCACATCAACGCGAACTTAAAGCACGGGCACATACGCTTAATCCGGTTGTGATGATCGGAAAAACCGGACTGTCGGCCAGTGTCATTGAAGAACTGAATCGTGGACTATTAAGTCATGAATTAATTAAGGTCAAAGCTCAGATTGATGATCGAATTGCCAGAAATGCGCTTTTTGAGGAAATATGTCAACAACTGGATGCCGCGCCTGTACAGCATATTGGTAAAATTTTTATTATTTACCGGCCTAAACCTGAAGATAAGGAATCTGCTCATGCACCCGGTAAAAAGAAACGTGAACCATCCCGCACTAAACGTAGTTTCCAGAATTGAATTGCTTACAGGCGCTTAAATGTACTTGACATCAAGTATTTCATACTCGCGTATGCCACTGGGTGCCTGAACTTCGGCAACGTCTCCAGCATATTTCCCAATCAAGGCACGTGAAATGGGAGAACTGATAGAAATTTTTCCATTCTTGATGTTGGCTTCATCGTCACCTACGATTTGATAAGTGACGGTTTCGCCACTTTGCAGATCCTCCAATTCGACCGTAGCGCCGAACACACAAGCACCATCCGCGTTGATGAGCGCCGGATTGATGATCTGTGCGCTGGAGAGCTTGCTTTCCAGCTCAGCAATGCGTCCTTCAATAAATCCCTGTCTTTCCTTTGCGGCATCATATTCGGCGTTTTCAGAGAGATCGCCATGCGAACGGGCTTCAGCAATCGCTGCAATGACCGCAGGGCGCTGTACCGTTTTCATTTCATGTAATTCCTTACGCAACGCTTCGGCCCCTGCCACCGTCAATGGAATTGTACTCATCGTGATTTCTTGCCTTTCATTTTCGTCCCATTTCTTTCTTCATAGTTAAAGAGAACTGATTTCTTATTACTCATGCTTTATACCTTAAGCTGTACATGTAATTTCTGCAGATTGTAAGCTTGCAGTTCCCGTCTATTGGTTATACCCATACAGGCAGCACGCGCGCCTGCTAAAGTCGTGTAGTAAGTCACTCTTGCCTGAAGTGCGGCATGACGAATCGAATAAGAGTCACGTATTGCACTGCGTTGATTCTTCACGGTATTGATAATTAGACTGATTTCACCATTTTTAATCATATCCACAATATGTGGACGACCTTCTGCTACCTTGTTAATGAGAATGACTTCTATGCCAGCTTCTGTCATCACCGCCGCAGTACCCCGCGTAGCATAAAGGGTGAAGCCAAGTTCTGCAAGGCTGCGTGCAATTTCAATGGCATGTGGTTTGTCAGATTGCCGCACGCTGATAAAAATCTTACCGGAGGTAGGCAAGCGAACATCGGTTGCCAACTGGGATTTGACAAAAGCTTCAGCAAAGGTAACGCCCATGCCCATCACTTCACCGGTGGATTTCATTTCAGGCCCCAGTATCGTATCAACACCGGAAAGTTTAATAAAGGGGAATACCGCTTCTTTGACCGAATAATATTCAGGGATCACTTCTTGAGTAACTCCCTGATCAATCAAGCTTCTGCCCGTCATGCAACGGGCTGAAATTTTGGCTAACTGGAGGCCGGTTGCCTTGGATATGAAAGGTACAGTACGTGACGCTCTGGGATTAACTTCGAGTACATAGACGATGTTGTCCTGAATGGCAAACTGTACATTCATGAGTCCCACAACATGCAATGCACGCGCCATTTCAGCCGTCTGGCGGCGTAACTCATCCAGTATTTCAGGTGATAAGTTAAAGGTTGGCAGAGAACAGGCGGAATCGCCGGAATGCACGCCCGCCTGTTCAATATGCTCCATAATGCCGCCGATCAGAACGGTTTCGCCGTCATAGATGGCATCGACATCCACTTCGGTTGCGTTGGTCAGAAAATGATCCAGCAATACCGGTGAGTCATTGGAAACTTTAACGGCTTCCCGCATATAGCGTTCCAGATCGGCCTGCTCATGAACGATTTCCATGGCACGACCGCCCAGCACATAGCTCGGACGTACTACCAGCGGGTAGCCGATTTCTTCAGCAGCAGCCAGAGCAGCCTCTGGATTACGTGCAGTGCGATTAGGCGGTTGTCTTAAACCCAGTTGTTGCAGCATTTTCTGGAAGCGCTCACGGTCTTCCGCGCAATCAATCATATCCGGGCTGGTGCCAATAATCGGCACACCATTGGCTTCCAGGTCGCGCGCAAGCTTGAGAGGCGTTTGTCCGCCATATTGTACGATCACCCCATGAGGTTTTTCCACAGAGACTATTTCGAGCACATCTTCCAGTGTCAACGGCTCGAAATACAAACGATCCGATGTGTCATAGTCGGTTGAAACAGTTTCCGGATTACAGTTAATCATAATGGTTTCAAAACCATCTTCACGCAAGGCCAGTGCCGCGTGGACACAACAATAATCAAACTCAATACCTTGACCGATGCGATTGGGTCCGCCTCCCAGCACCATGATTTTCTTTTTATCCGTGGGGCGGGATTCGCATTCCTCTTCGTAAGTGGAGTACATATATGCGGTACTGGTAGCGAATTCAGCGGCACAGGTGTCTACGCGCTTGTAGACGGGCCGTAAGTCAAACTTGTGCCGATATATACGCACGGCGGTTTGTTCTGTGTTGAGCAGCTTTGCCAGGCGCCGATCCGAAAAACCGCTGCGTTTCA
>ERZ1292625.1889-Hain-H41-01um-R1-1889-length-21709-cov-6_pt1 | contig 21709 bp, 28 predicted proteins | sample MGYA00564400_ERZ1292625 | MGnify/ENA primary metagenome ERZ1292625 (study PRJEB36523, sample SAMEA6512639) | groundwater metagenome | collected 2019-01-08 | study: AquaDiva: Metagenomics assemblies of 32 groundwater samples
CCCAATATACCATGACCAAACTCATGAGCCATAACCATATCCAAGTCATGTGATAATCCTTGTATTGGTGCGGTTGTTACATCTGGATAATGTATTGGATCTATAAAATGCATGTTTACTGCATTTCCGTCAAGTGTCCAGAAAAATCTTGTATTTATAACCATCTTTCCATTTGTAATTCCACCTAATGGATAATACATATATGCCAGTGTACTAGAATTTAATATTGGATCTTCTGCTTCTGAGCTAAATTGAATCGTTATATCAACTGCTTCCCCGTCTTTCGCTCTTTTAAAATCAAACTTTAAAGGAAAATGCCATCTGTTTAATGCGTTTGCAACAGCCTTATGAACTTTTTTATGAGTAAGTTCGGTATCTACTGAAAGAATTTTATAAGTAAAATATAACCCATTTTTCGGTTTTAATACCCCAAATTTTTTGTCAGAAAGCATTATTTGTTGTAACGAAGATGTGGTAGTTTCAAGTTTACCAATGGTTTTTCCATTCTCTATAATTTCAGTTCCAAACCCAATTTTACTATTGCCTTCTAAAGTACCCCTGCAAATAATCTGGTGCATATATAATTATAATTTTGCTTTATATTTAAGCATTATGTTATATATTTTTTTATTTTTATAATTCTTTCCCGCTTGTTTATCTTTGAAATCTCATAGGTAATCAAATTCATGAAAAGTAATTTCCTCAATGCCCGTCTTATGAATGCATCATCTTTTAGAATGAATTTATAAGTATCTATTAGAGTGGTTGTTTTTTCTTGTTTAATAAAAAAATATAGAAGTCGTTCCGTTGGTGTTAGCATTTTGCTGGTGATTCTAGGCATAGGTATTTGGAATTGGAACGTATTCTTCCATGTGTTTGTGAATCTCGTATGTCAGTATTACATCTTTGATGTTATGATCATATATATAATCAACATCTTTTTTTGTGCCAAACATACAGGCGTTTTTCCAATGTTTTGATTCTATTTGTGTTTTCTTGGTAGATACTCCGTAAGCATCCCCAATCATTGCCAAACCGTTGCTGGATAATCTATGGATTAAACTTCCCCATTTTTGGGTATCACCATATCTTACCATCTTATGCTTTGGAAATCCACTGATTTTATTGATCGCTATTCTGCTTCTAATAAATGGTATATCATGTCTATGTTTGCCAATAAACCAATGACCGATTAGACAGTCAATATTTGATATTTCACCTAATAGAGTTTCCAATATTCTCTTATCTACCAGATCAGCATCTCCTTTTTTCCTTGCATAATCAAAATCTTTTGGAGTAATAAAGTCACCAACAATTTCATTTTTACCAGTATGTATATCCCTAACATACATAGCCCAACTAATCATATAATCAAAGTTTGCGGTTAAACCACTTGTTTCAATATCAAGGTATCCTATCTTGTGAATATCATTGAATATATATTTTTGTTCCATACTCATTAGGGCGTATGGTGGTAACTTGATTTTATTCATAACTTGACCTCTTAGTGTCTTGGTATATTTTGAATCTGTTTGATTCTTTATTAGATAGTCTTTTCTAGTCATTATGATGTTGATATAATAATAGGTATATAACTGTTTGTAAAAAAATTAATTGCGTAAAGCAATTAGGTTTGATACCGTTGCATTTACGATTTGACCGAAAAGGTTTTTATTAGCCTCTTCTAAGTTTGGCTCTCTGTTACTAACAATTTTATGTGCTAGTGCAACTACTTCTAAATATCTTTTCTCTTCTTCTTCCCATCCTCTAGGAAGTTCAGTTGGATATTTACTTTTTTTGGTTTGTTCCCCCAAAAATGAAGCCCAAGTGGTATTTGTCAAGTCAATTATTGTAGTTCCATTATCTGGAATTTTTTCAATCTCCTTGTATAATTCTACCAATCTTTTTGCAGATACACTTCTAGCATCATACATTTTTGTTTCGTCTTTGAGAATTACCCAATTATTATGCAGTTCTTTCTTGAGATCTACTATATTAGTCATTGATTATTGTATGTAGTGGTTAAATATAAATGTAAAGAAAAAAAATATTGTATGGACTAGTTAAGTCCAGTACATGTTTTGCCATGGGACTCATATTTTGTTACCACACATTTCAACGGATCTTTCTCATTGAATTTTTCAATAACTCCATCTGTTACGGCTTCTAAAGCACCCAAGAGTTTATTTTTAACCCCCGTTGCCAAAGTAACCATTTCCCCATGTTCTACCGTATTTAGGTGTAGCATCAGGTAACCATTCTTTTTTGTTTTTTCTATTTCTGGATTAACAAAAGTTACATTAATAACTTCACCCTCTGGTAAACTTTCGACTTTAGGTTTAGAGTCGAAACCACTAACTGTTGATAGGTCAGGCATTAATTGATTAATAATTAATCCTTTATTTATATGTTTACCCGATAGGTTTATAAATATGCTATATAAATAAATCATAATGCCTAAACCACAAAATGATTTACGTGTAAATACAACCATTGGAATTAGTAAAGCCACAAAATCTAAATTAAGATTATATGCGTTAAAAGCTCCTAATAGAAATGGTAATGAGAGTGATGCACAAGTGTTGGAAAGGATATTAACACATTATATAACAGTGTATCCACCAACTACAGACAAACCAGTTCCTACTTATCAAAAATAAGTAGAATCTTTTTTCTTATTCATTCTTTCAATATCTTTTTCTGTTAGTGACAAACCATGAAATAATTTTCTACATTCTGGTGAGCAGAATTGTTTTGCTACACCTTTGTATCTGTGAGGCAATTCATTATGACAATTTTCCCGCTTGCAAGTTCTTAATTCTTCATTATTTTTCATCGGTCTTGCTCTCTTTGGGTTTTTTCTTTTCATCATCTATTCTTTCTTGAACTGTTTTTTCCTCGTTTACTGGATTCCATACGCCTTCTGTGCTGGAATTAAACCCGCCTTGACCATCCATTCCATTAGGTGATTGTGCTTTTAGAATAGCCTTTCTAACATTTTCAGACAGCCAATACCAATCAGTATTCATATAATCTTTTGAAACATTACCTAATTTTAGAATCTCTATTCTTTTTCCAAGTGGCATAGTATCCCAATGTCCAAAAATAGTCAGTTCGTTTGTTTTAAATACATCAGTTATATGTTTTTCAAAATGTGATCCATTATTTGTTAGAATTTTTAGATAATCTCCTTCCAATGCGTAAACAACACCTGTTTTTGTGTATTGATCAAACATTACATTATCCCGCAGTTTAAATAATGTTTTCTTTATATTATGTCTTTTAATAAACGATTTTCTTGCTTCTTTAGTATTGCTTTCTTTTTGTCCTCTTAAACTTTCAGGTTTTTCAGATAATTTTTCCTCTACATCTTCTTCTGCTAAGTTAATCTTTTTACCACCAATACTTACCCATTTATCATCTTTTTTATCTTTAGAACCCTGTAAACCGTGATATGCTGGCATGCTATATATAAACTCTTAGGTCGGTATTTAAACTTTTTGTTAGATTTGACCAAATATGGTTAGATTATTCCCAAATTTCATCAGGAATTTCCTGAAAATATTCTCCTTTTTGTTGTCCATAACAGCCAAGAGCCAAAGAATCTGGATAATCATCATTGGTTTCACTACGTACTTTTTCCTTTTGATCCTTGAATTTTCCATGTTCCCAATACATATATGAAATTTGAGTGTGTAGTTTATCCCTGTTGAAATCATCCAACAGTGATATATTTATCAATTTTTCCTCAAATATTCTTTCTAAATTTACATATAATTCGGTTTTTTCACCCTTGAAATTTATTCCATATAATGGCAACATGGAATTAACTTCCTTACAACAATCCATCAAAGTATCACCCATTCCTGTTTCATCCAAATAAATTCTTCTAAATCTGTATATTTTATGAAATTCATTTATCTTCCGCGCAAGCGCAGGCTGTTCAGTTGTTAGTTCTGTATATATTTCAACTGGAAATATTCTATAATCAACAGTTATACCTATTATTGTTAGAACTGTTTCATCCTTACCCTTTCCACTGGTATCGACACCACATTCATAATATTCAAATAATGGTCTAATTGAACATGGTGTAAGAGATTCTTGTAACAAGTTGTATGGAATTAATGAATTACCACCATCAAGAAATTCACCATAAAGTTCCTGTTGTTCACTAGCCTTGTTTGTACCACCAATCAGTTTAAGAATTGCTGGATCACTTGCAGCTAATGGATTATCAAAAGTAGTAACATGAAATTGAGTCCATTGATATTTTTCCTTATCCTCATGTCCCTCTACTGGTATTGGTACTCCTTTCCTATATATTGTGTGAGATTCTTGGCATGATTTGAAAAATTGCCCAGCCTTTCCCTTGGGAGTTGATGTAAGTAGGATTCTAGGTTTGGTTGTGACGGTACTAGGTAAAAATGCATTATATACCGCTTGTGGAATATATGCAGCTTCATCCAATATTGCATAATGAGCAGTAAATCCTCTAAGTGAATCACCAGTATCACCTATTGGTCTTACTACAAAATTAGTTACTCCATCCCCGTTAAACCACTCAATAGACATTTCAGTTTTTGTTTCACTTACTATAGCCTTGGTTAGGGTAGGGCTTTTATGGATAAAATTCCTTATCTTCCTGAATATAAGATATGCTTGATCTTTTGATAGTGAAGCTATTACAATATTACATTCCCCCTCATCTAAATTACTTGCAAATAGCGGTGCAAAATATCCGAAATGAATTGCTTTTATAGCTGCATTTCTTGACTTGCCAACTTGCCTGCCAGTTCGATACACAATAAATCTATCCATACAATCCAAAAATGCTTTGTTATAATCAAATACTTCAAGATTCATAAATTGTTCCGCGAAATAAGCACAGCTTTTGGAACATTGTGCTAATCGCTTGGCATATTCACCAACATCAGTTACAGTTTCAATAGGTGGTAGCTTTTTGGGTATCATCATTTACTTCCTGACTCATGGAAATCATTCTAGCAATTTCTGTTTTTTGATCTTCCGTTATAGTTTTAGTTTCAGTCATTGTTATTGTATTCTTTTTTGTTTTCATATCACTGATTAATTTTCCCAAACCAGCAAGTGCATTCTGTCTTTTTGTAACTTCTGGATCTAATTTACTAGTCATGGTTTCAATAGCCTCAAAAAATTTTAATTTTTCAAAGTTTGACTCAAATTCCTCTTCCAGTAACGGTAATATTTGGTTTGGATTTGAAACAGAATATTTCTCTATGATTTTTCTTGTATCTGCTCTTATTCTACAAATAGAATCTTTTTCATATACCGCACATAATCCAATACTTCCACCCTCTGATTTGGGGCGGTACGGACAATCATTACATAACATCGGTAGTTTTCGGGAATATCTTAAATGTTTTAAATTAGGAGCTCTTGGTGTAGTTCTACCATCTACCACTAACTCTGGTAAATGACCATCTTCTTTCTTCAATAAAAGGGTTTCTGTCACATGTTAGGTTTATATACCGACTATTTAAGGGCTTCGGTAGTCTGATAATTGATTAGTGTATCCCACAAACTTGATATATAATCCTGTATATTAACCTTAAATGGTCTTACTTTACCATCCCATGATATGACTAGTATAACACCCTGCTCAATCTTTTGTTTCGTACAAAACTCCCACATTTGAGCGTATGCAGTAACTTGTTCATTATAATGAGATTTTTTTATATCGCTTGGCATTTTTGGCTTTCTGCTATTTTTAAAATCTATCACACTTAGTACGCCATCATATTCTGCAATTAAATCAACTGTTCCCGCCAATCTCATTTCATCATGATATAACTTTGCTTCTATTGCATGTATATTATTAATATGTTCATCCAAATGTTCTTTTAATGGTTTGAACAACTCATTAGGATCTTTATCATATTTTTCTACTTCATTTACACATTGATCACCCAAGTTTTTTAAATGACATTCTGCTAGTAGGTGTAATGCTGTACCAACTTTCATAGAAGCTTCCCCAATTCTCTTACATTCTATTTCTGCTTCCGCTTCTGTTATATTCATCTTTTTTGCTATGGAATTTACCCAATGCGGATACCAATCTTTGGGATCTAAAAGTTTGAATAAAGTAGTTATACTAGGATACAAGTCACCCTTATCAGTCCTATAATAATGTCCATTTTCAGTATGTTCTTCCTTTACAAAAGGTCTTACAATTTCATGTTTTATATGAGTAAACATTTAAATAATAATTAATTTCTCCATATATAAGTGTTATTCCCCGAATTAGAACAGATTGTAAGTGAATTAAAAAAGACCAATGGATTATTAGAAAAAATAGAAATAAGTCTTAGAGTACCAGATCTTATTGAGTGGTCTAGGTCTAAAAAAAGTTAAACTACCTTATCCTTGTTGGAAGATGCATTTAATCCATCCAAATTATCATTTGCATTCTTTAGTATTTCATAAAAGTCATATTCCCATTCACCAGCTTTTATTATTGTAACTGCTTCGGGGTATCTCCACTCTATTGCTTTTACTGGTATTTCACTATCAGTTCCCGCAAGTGTATCTCCTTTTTCATCTTCTAATGTAAATTTAGTAAAATTATATCGTTTTAATGGATTTGCTATAAATATACCATTGTTTTCCCTTATTGAATTTACAAGAGTAGGAACTTTAATTGTGTAACTTTGATTAACATCTTTGTTTTTAGCAACAAAAGAAGTACACCATTGGGTTAAACCATATTTGCTAGCAGATGTTACAACTGTTCTTATTTGTGGAATTATTACTTTTTTAGCAAATATACCATATTGTGTTTTTGATGCACTATCACTAGTTCTAACCAAAAAGTTTGCTGGTTGATGATCGTATGAAACATCTAATGTTTGACCAGCCGTTAATGCAGTACCTACTATTAGTTTATGTTCATCAACATTAATCTTATAATCAAATGCACCAACTGATGTACTTGGATCATAATCAACCTGATTTAATATATCTCCTGTTGATTTAATTACACTAACTGTTCCAATCGGTGCGTATGTTAGATTAAAAGTTGTTGTGGCGAGTGTATTAAATATCTCTCTTTGTCTTATTGTAAGATCCTCACCTATTACAGTTAAATCATTTACTAATTTTGTGCTGTCTTTTTGGTCTGTTTCTATAGTTATTCCACCCTCACCATGAACAAATGTCTGATCCACTGTTATTTCAGTATCAGGCTCTATGATCATTACCTTATGTGGATATGTAAAATATGATAATGATTCTGATTCAATTACATTTAATATCTGTATTAGTTGTCCCAAATTTCCATCGGCTATGAATTTACTGTATGATCTAGTTCAAGTAACATCTGCACTAATGATTCTGTAATCAGTATCGGCACTTCTTACCACATCATGAATTATATTTTGTGTGGATTGATCAATAAACATGTTTTTAGTTCTTGTTGTCAATTCAAAACTTGCTTGAGGATTAGCCCATATACCACCGCTTGCGGTATCTCTTGAATCTACTTGTGTATCCAAAAATACGCTTCCACTTCCTTTTATATATAATGTTTTTTTATGCAAGTCACCCTCAATCTTCCATACTTTGCCCGCAATTTTACATGTGAAAAATTGAGGTCTTTCAGAATATATACGAAGTGCATCAGTTTCCGTACTTAAAACATTATCATATACACGTATTTGTCCTATTCTGCATTTTGGATAAGCTGTTGCTGGTACTCCTTTTCCAAATCTAAGAACTTGTGTATTATTTAAATCATTGGAATATGATGAAGTTACACGCTCTGCAAATGGTACTTTGGTATTAGTACCACCCAATGAAATAGATATTACACCTTCATTTCTTTTTACCCTAATTAAAGTCCATGCAGTTAAACTACCATGAACTGGACTACTACTAGGATTTGGTGATATTATATCACTTGATGTTACTCCACCATTTCTAACTCTAACTAATACCCTATCATCATGTGTTGCAAAATTACCAACCTTATAAAAAATTTCAATACCATTTCCAGCACCACCATTATCCCATTTACTAAATAAACAATGTTCTGAATCCGAAGATTCACCAACAATTCTTTTAAACCATATAAATATATCAAAGTTTGCTGAAAAATCAAGAACTGGTGGTGTTCCAGTTGAATCCCATGTTGGATGCGCATATTCTAAAAATTGTGTAGTACCATTCAATGAAAGAACATATCTATTTCTAAACTTTCCATATTGAATTGGTGGTGAACCACCATCATCACCCTCTGCTGTTTCTTTTATATATGCTGGTACACTATTTGTATTTTCCCATATATCCCATCCAGCCTCATCCCTACCACTGTTTTGAAAATTCCATATACCTTTTAAATTTGTTACTTCTGCTATATCTTGTATATATTTTACATAATAATTTTGTTCTATATTAAAATCTCCCGATACGGTTATTTCTGCTGTATCAACTGCTCTTCTACCCTCTCGTTTTACAACTGAACTTATTATTGGTGTAATTTCCTGTTTTGTTACTACACCAGAAGTATTTTTAGTTTCAATTATAGCATGAACAGTTGGCATATCATTAACTAGCCGAAGCTACCACTCCATCAGGTGTTGTTGCTATTTCATCAATAACTGGATACCATGGACACCAAGCACCATCACCCTCAACACTAACACCACGTACCCTAAATGCATATCTAGCACTTGCGGTTAATGAATTTGTTGGAGTTGTAAATGGTGAAGTAGCCTGACCATATTTCTTATATTTTATGGCATTTGTAGTTGTATCCATAAATTCCAAGTCATAAGTATCTATAGTATTTGATCCACCCTTATATGCTGGTGCATTCCATGAAGCGGTTAATCTTCCCGCGCCACCCGCTGGTGCTGGTGCTACCAAACTAGTTGGACTTGGTTTGGTTGGAACATCTCCGTCAAGTGTAGTTATTACCTTTCCCTCTATAAAACTAATTGAAGTATTAAATGTGATTGGTGTACTGTCAGTAGCGGTAAAATTCATATCATTAATAAATCCATGAAATACCTGATCAGTTCCACCAACTTCCGAATATTTTATGGTTAAAGTAAACCTATGCTGTAATGATTGACCTTGCATTTGATTTGATAAATAATCTACCTGTTGTGCTACGGTTTTTATTTGAGATTCGGCTGTTCTTTTTACACCACCACCCAAATCTACAGTTGATTCTGCAATAATAAATGATATATCAACAGTCTTTGTATTGCCTTCCATTTTTACTAGTACATTCTCTTTTGCACTATCTTCTGGTAATGGCATTGGGCTGATTGGTGTTCTTACATTTATTACGAGATTGGTAAAACTGTTTATTGTATATGTATATAAATTCCCCCCACTTGCTTCACTTGAGTCCTTTACACGGGAAAGTAGTATTGACACCATTATTTACTCAACTTTGTTTTCATGTTAGTAATCAGATAGTCGGCATCCTTTTTAGAGTTTATTGTAGCATATACATTCACAATACTTCCAGCAAATTTAGTATTACTACCACTAGGTTTCTGCATGTTTTGACTAGATGGCATTGAAGCACCATAGGCTAATTGTGTTGGATTAGTAAACATTTTTTGCCAATCATCCCATTCTTTTTTCTTGTTTTCAAGTATTTTTTCAGCTTGTTTGTTACCCATTGCAGCTGCACCTATTAATAATAAATCTTCACCAATAGCCATAGCCCAACCTAATAGACCAGATTTTACACCACTACCCATACTTCCACCGCCTTTTTTTAATGTATTACCAACTGTTTTTGGTGATTTTTGGTTACTACCTTTTGATGTTGTAGTTCCTTTCTTTTGTATAACAACATCATCCCTTGCAGCTTCCGCAGCTGTTCTTCCGTATATATCTCTAGCCTCTCCTTGAAAACCACCTTTTGGTGTTGTAGTTCCTTTTGGAGTTGTCTTTGTTTCTTCATCTAGTGTGGTTTGACCTTTTGGTGTTGTTTTTTTGGTTGTGGTAGTTTGTTTATTACCGTTTAATGCTTCTATTATTCCACTATTTTTTATACCATTTGCAATACCACTATTAACCATATTACCAATTAATCTAGATCCTAATTTCCAACTTGCTAATCCTATCGCAACAGTTCCACCAACTACAGCACCCGCAATGGCTTCTGGTGGGGCTTTTGCTAAAAAGTTACCAACATCAGTTCCAAGTTTTTTCAACATGGGGTATGTATCCTTGAACCAAGGTATGATTAGTTTTCTTAATAATAATATCATTATAGGTCTTAATAAGAATCCAACAAAATCCCCGATCGGTCTGAATATTAACATTATGCTATAGTTCAATAGTTTGAATATGTTTTGTAACATTGGTGAACTTTCTTTTGCAATATCAATTAATTTCTTTGTTGCAGTTAATAATCCCGCTGTTCCTAGTGCTATAGCTCCCAAATTAAGCAAATTTTTCTTTTGATCTGGTTGTGCTGTTGTGCTTAATTTACCCAATAATGTGTTTTTATTTCCAAACAGATTTTTTAATCTAGCCTCAAGATCCTTGATAGCAGTATCATCTACCTTTAATAATAGGGTATATTGTTGCGCACTCATCTTTTAATCAATCCACCCAAAATTCCATCAATCCTCTCTTTCGATTGGCTTACGACCAGTTTTAAATATTGTGATGGCTGTCTATCTACTTTTTCCTTATCCCATCCAAAAACCATGGCACACCATACGTACACATCATTTAAAGTGGTTTCTAGGTAATTTCCGTTTGTAGGAGTTTTATTATTGGTTGTAAATATTTCCCTAAAGGGAAGTATTCTCCGAGCTTATTCATCAGCTCTGCCATTTCCAGACCATCTATCATACCACGTTCCGTTGGATTTTTAGGATCAAATGGTGCTTTAACTATTGCCTTTTCAACAAGCATTTCATTAAACTGCCAAAAATCAAGTTTTACATCATTAAGATTTTTTACATCAAAACATTTCATCATCATGTTTCTGATTTCTATCCATGGTAGATCATCCAAAATTTCTATTTCAGATTCAATACCCTTGATTTTTGTAACAAATGTTCTAGTCACTATACATGATTATAATGATATATTAATAAAGCTTTCGGTTATGGTTGTGCTGAAATTGCGTTGGTTGCTATTATTTGACATGATCTCCATTGGAATGATATATCCTCAAATATTACTTCACCAGCTGCGATTGTTGGATTTGAGTGTTCTGATATACCTACACCTGTTGCATTTATAACTATGCTTTTTTCATTTGCTCCTGTCAGACCGTTGGTAAATGTGATTTGTAGTGTTGCATATTCTTCCCTCGCAATTAGTTTAGCCAGTAAGGTAGAGTTTAAATATGATGCGCTAAATCTTCCTGTCATTTCGAATACTTTTCTAACTGCTGATACTGCTTGTACACTTCCAACTCCCCAAAGTAATTCTGTATTTGGATTGAATGTAATGTCAAAATCCTGAATTTGTGCTATTGTAGTTCCGTTTGGCAATTCTAGAGTTGCGTGTGCAAAGGTATATGGAAATAATATATCATCACTTGCTGGTGTTGAATCTAATGAAGTGCTTAATGCATCTTCTTTTCCCCACTCAAAACTCATAGAACCTTTTACTGTATCATTTAATGCAGTTTTTAAATTAATTGATTTTGCAATTACACCTTTTGTAATTCTGATTACGTTTGTGTCGGTATCAACACCGATTTCAATATTACCAGTAGTTGCAGTACATATAGTTGCATTTATTGATGGACTAGAGTTCCATGTATGTGTATATGCAGAACCCGCAACTGCTGAAACTGGATCTCCGAAAATCCAAGAAAAGAACCAAGGATTTGACAATATATAATCTACAGACATACCACCCTCATCCTTACCATAAGCAAATGATTGAATTTCTGGTGATCCTAATTGTGTTAATGGAATCTGGTTGTTCTTTCTGGAAAGTCCACTAATTTTTTGATCCAGTCCAAAAACCTTGTTAACGCTGTTACCACCGCCCCCAAAAGTTGATTCCAAGTCATATTGAAGATAAGCTGCACATGCTGTAACGGTCATATTTAAATACTTTGAAATATACTATAAAAGTATTATGGATTAAATTTCTTTACTTCAACATCTACCATATATCTGAATATGCCCCTATACTGCTCATTTAATGAGGTTATTCCAGTAGGCAACATCTGGACATAACCATGAGTGCCTACTTGTAACAAAACATTTCTTTTTAATATTCTAATAATTTCATTAGTCATTTCTAAAATTCTATTCTCGCTTACCCCTGTCCATATATCAATACTGATTGAAATGTCATGCATCCAATCATAGGCATTGTTTCCATCTCCATCTGTATATCTAAGACCGAATACATTTGGTGTTTCTGCATCCAAACTTATGATAATTCTTTCCGCTTTATTGTCTGCAAGTCCAACATCTTTTGTTTTCCATATTTTGGTAATTTCTGGTTTTCTCCCGCTTAACCAGTTATCACTAATTAATTTTACTATATCATCTATAAATTCTAACCCCGCCATTCCAGCCATTATTTAATAAACCTTTTTACTCGTTTATATGTTTTATTTATCCTATTCATGGCATCTGTTAGACTCTTTATCACCTTTAATAATTTGCTTGATTTTCTTCTACTCTTTCTAGGCTGTCTTAATCCACCAATTCCTCTACCCCTAGCACCTATTTTTATTATAGCCTTTTTTAAAAATCTAGTTGGTGCTATTCCCTCATTCTTTATCTTCCTATATATCTTAAAAGTTACATTTGTTGATTCTTCAACGGATATTCCAAGTTTTTCTTCCACCCAATAACGAAGTGCATCAAAATTAACTTTTTGACCAGCGGGCATACCCCACTCTACAAATCTTATATATGGAGAATTAGATATAATTTGAGTTTCCCCATTATTATCAACGATATGAATTGATTTTGACATTTTTTCTGTAAAATTAATATCCTGACTTTCCAATATATTTTGTGAGTTTTTTATAATTGCTTCCGCTACATCATGCCTTAGTCTAGACATTTCCAACTCGTTACTAATTATTGTGTATTGCATTAAAACACTGTAATTATTTCAGAATGACACCAAATTATATTGTTTATTTCCTTTTGCCATTTATCAATTATTGATTCTTTCTTAATCTGTCCATCTCCACCGTATGCAATTTGTGAGTATTTGAAATCCCTGCTTAAAAGATCAATGGCTGTCATTAGGATACATGCTTTTTTTATGTCTTTTGGTATTACATCACTTCCTTCTTTTGTACCGCCATAACGATAGGTAAATCTAATCCTATTCTTTCTTAATATGGTATAGATGAATCCTCTTACATAAACTACACCTTTGGTTGGCTCTATATCTATTAGTGAATTTATATCATCTGTTATTGTTTGTTCTACCCAATCACTTCCATTCCATATTTCAAATTTATCCCCCAAGTCTGCATCAAATGATTTTATATTTCTATGTTTCAGTGGAAGATACATTCCCCAACCCCAATCATATATTTCTGATATATCAAATGTTTCAGTTGAATATACCTTGTTATTTTTCCAAGAATGTCCAGTCAAAGTATCTATTCTTGTTTCATTCATAGAAATCCAAGATTTTATCATTTTAGTATTTGGATCTGTATTTGCATTTATATCAACACCAAGCCAGTCAGCCAAATCACTTGGTTGACAATATTCTGGAATATCACCATAATAAGGAGTAGAATTTACAATGGGGGAATAAGAACCAGTACCATCAACATTTATAGCTGCCACCCTAAAAAGATAAGTTTGATCATTAGTAAGACCTGTAATGGTAGTATAACTATTGGTAGAAGTTCCATCTGCGAATGTACTCCAAGATACACCATTGGTTGAATATTGAATAATATAATCTGTTATAGCACTACCCCCGTTTGATGGTGCTATCCAATTAAGGAATACTTGAGCATTAGATGGAATAGGAGAAATTGGATCTGGTGCGCTTGGTACAGCCATGAGTAAATAATAACCTAGGAGTTTTTAAGTATTCTTACTCTACCATTATGTTTATCTCGCCTGTTGTTCCACTAACAACATTTGCAAATAATCCACCCGTAAATGGTATATGTAAATCATTATGAGGTACTGCAACACCAGCACTTAGTTTGTATATCTGTCTATCAGTATCGGCATCTCCCGAATGTAATGTCCAAATTCTATCACCAGTTATAGCTATTGTAATAGATGCAATTTTCCCACCAGTTATTCTAACAGCTGCCTCTGCTCCAACTAAATGTCTTTGATGTTGAGCCATATATTATATATCTAAAAAATGAAGTATATAAGAATTGTCCTAATATCCGTAAATTACCACTCTAAAGGTTTTACTTTGGGTTAATGTACTATCGTTTGCTAGTTCATTTCCATCAGTTCCCCAAATCTTAATTTTTCCAGTTGCACTTGCATTTAAGGCAGCTGGTACGAATGAACAAACCCTACCTATTGTACTTTGAATTATATCACATGCGTACACCTTTTTAAACTGCCTGATTGTTGAGAAATCTACAGTTATTCCACCAGTAACATAATTATCACCAGCACCACATGTTATATCTACTACAGCCTGTCTTTCTCTACTTGATGTATTTTGTTTAGCAGAAAGGCTTCTATCATCATTCAAATGTGTGAATGTTGAATTTAATGCGCTAGTTATTGCCATTAATAAATGTTCTTATAGTTAGTATTTAAGTTTTATTATATGCCACGTATGAATACAGTTAATGTCTTACTTGTAATAGCACCACTATTATCTGCTAGTTCATTTCCATCAGTTCCCCAAAACTTGATTTTTCCACCACTTGCTAAATTAGTTGCTTGTGGAACAAATGAGGCAACTAGACCAACTGTATTATGAAGAATCTTACAGAAATAAACCTGTTTAAATCCTTTTACTTTAGTAAAATCAACCAAAACTCCACCAGTTGTATATACATCATCTGCGCTAAATGGTATATCTATAATTGCGCCTCTTTCTCTTCCACTAACAGTTCCTACACTTTGTAATCTAAGGTCAACTCCATTTATAAATTTAAATGTTGGATTTTCCACAATTTCAGAAGTTGAAATAGTTATAATAATAAAATTAATTGAATCAGTTTTTGTTGATGCATCAGTAGCCACTATGGATACAGTATCATCAAATCCTGTTGGAACAGTTATTGTACCTGTAAATGCTCCTGTTGCACCGCTTGATAATGGTGCTTCTGCTACTATTATAACACTTCCACCAAATGTAAATGCCATTAAACTTGTTGCTGTAAATCCATGTCCACTAATTACAACTGATTCACCTATTGAACCACTACCATCATCCAATGTAATATATGCATCAATAATTAATGTATCACTATCTGTTCCCGCGCCTGCATCAGCACCTACAAATGTTCTACTACCGTTTGCCACATCTGGAATTACAAATGTTTTATTCCAACCACCTGTTGCTCCACTACTAAATGCCCCGCCAACGGCTGTTATACTTACACTATTTAATGTTGTAGTAATTGCGCTTGTAGCCTCATATCCATGTCCTATTACTGTAATTGTATCACCATATTTTGCGTTTGCTTCTGTAATTATACATATAGCAACAATATCTATTGTATCAGTATCGTTGTTAGCACTCGCATCTGTTCCAATTAATGATCTTGTTGAATTTGGAACTTCTGGAATTAAGAATGTAGTTGTAAATCCACCAGTTGCATTACTTGTAACTGCCCCGCCAACTGGAACTATGGCTATTGCATCAAGTGTAAATGCCATTAATGAAACAGTTGCATAACCACTACCAACTACGTTAATTGTATCACCATAAACACCAGTTGCTTCTGTAATAACTATTAATGCATCTATAATAACTGTATCACTATCTGTATTTAATGTAACATCAGTGGCATCAAATGTTTTTGAACCATTGACCATCGCTGGTACTGTAAATGTTTTTGTCCAACCACCTGTTGCATCACTAGAAAATGCTCCACCAATAGCTATAATACCTACTGCATTGAGTGTAGTTGTAATTGCTTCTGTTCCAGCAAAACCTGTTCCTGTTACGTTTAATGTTCCACCAACTGTAATGTTGGATTCTGTAATTACCACATTTGTAGTAACTGTATAATTATCTGAATCTGTACCCGCAGATTGATCTGTTGCTACAACAGATTTAGCACCTTGTGTACTTGCGGGAATTGTAATAACACATGAAAATACCCCTGCTCCATCACTACTAATAGGAGCTCCAGCTGGTTGAATAACGTTACCATTAAAAGTAAAATCAATAACTTCTGAAAATGCAAATCCTGTTCCATCAACGGTACAAGTAGAACCAACATTACCTGTTGCTGGGGTTAATGTAATTGCAGCTACCATATATTAAAAAGTTAAATATATAGTATATAAGTTTTGCTAAAAAAATAAAAATGAAAAAATTTTGGTATTGTTTAGATACCTGAATTTATATTGATGATCTTGCCTTGTGCCTTGAAGTTTCTACAAGTGTTTTCAGCCATCATTTCGTATAAGGCTCTATCCTTGAAAGCCTCATTGATAAATGGATAACCTTGCTGTCGTTTAGATGCTTCGTAATACAGAATTGGTTTTAAGACTTGTAAGCCGAGCATTGGTTTCAATGGGGCGTTCTTATCTGGTGCTGTATTGAGTAAATACAAATCACCTACTTCACCTAATCCTACTGGTGAATCCTTTGTTGGGATAAATGGAATATTATATATCGTAGATATATGTAATCCCACACCAGTACCAGTGAATGTACTAATTCCGTTTGCGTTAACATTAAACTCACTTCTTAGGTCAGCTGTGTTCTGAATACGGTAAGCATTCATATATATGCTTTGAACTTCCGAGTATGTATCTTGACCACCAATCATTACTGTTGGCTCTCGCCCACCAGCAATTCTTAGTCTAGCCAATGTATTTCTTAAAATAGCATCTGTTAAAACATCTGCTGTATTCAAGTCACCTGTTGGTGATACAACGGTAGAGTCCCAAGTTGTTGCAGTATTTCTATTAATATCTGCTGTGTCTTTCCATGGGTTGTAACTTTCTGTAGTTACGTTATTAGCATCATACTCTGCTTTGCTTGATACAATTCTGTCAAGGGACTCCAAGTCCAATCTTGAAAGATTGTCAGCTGCGGTATCTGCTAATCCAGATGATTTTAATGTTAACATCTGATTCCACATTTCTTTGACTTGATCAGCTGCATATACTCTTTGCTGTGCCAATGAACCATAAGCATCATCTCTAGATTGCTCTACGAGATACTCGTGTAATTCACTTACTTCAAACACATATTGAAGAGTCTTTGGAATCCAAAGTAATTCTTCTACTGTTGGTTTGATTGCGCCAGCAATTAATCCACCTTGAACAGTACCACCTTTTGAGGTATTGTTGCTAGAACCTGCATCAGCCATGGAGTTACCTTTTACGGTCATAATTCTTGCACCTGAATAATCCCAAACGAATTTAGGAAGAACAGATACAACGTTAGCCTCTAGGTTAAAATTGATCCATGCGATTGCACCGTATAATGGATTGTATGCGCCTGCATCAGCAGTTGAAAACCCTGCTTTGACCATATCTTCGGATTTATTATACCAATAATTGGTTAACTCATCTATGTTTCGGAGTCCTCTAAATGAAGCCATTTCTAGTATCTCCCCACTGGTAATCTTTCAAAATCACCAGCGAACATTTTTTCTAAAGTATGTGTCAATACATCTTGTGCATTTGTGTATTTTCCACCATAACCTTTTTCAACAGCCTTTATGATTTGGTATCCGTTAGGAATCTCATCAGCGGTTTTATTGAAAATTTCTGGTCTAATGGCTTTAACCACTTCCCATTTGTATTCGCCCGATTTAGCAACTTCTTTAGCCTCTTCTTTTTCTTCTTCCTTTTTGTCAGAAGTTTTTTCCATTGATAGACCACTAGAGTCAGTACCAACGCTAGATTTGGCTGGTGCGATAGATGCTTGTTCTGCGTTTACGCCTGCATACACATTACCGATTGTTACTGGATCTCCTACATCTACTGGATCAGATACTTTTGGAGCATTTTCAACAGTTAAACCAACTGCTACTGGATTTTCCTTTTTAATGGAAGCAATAGTAGAAGCCAAGTCTGTGACTTGTTTAGTTAAAGCTGTTTGTGCTTCAATGTTTGTCTTTACCAAAGATACAAGAGATGCAATTTCAGAACTCTGATCACTTTTTGTAATTACTTCTGGTTGTACAGTAGTAGTTACAGTTGATTGAGTTTCGTTAGACATGTTATTACAGATAATTTTAAATATTAGTATATAAGTATTATCATAGGTTTATATTAGAGTAGTTTTCTTATTTCTTGACTGTTTTTTAGTATAGAAATTTCTAATGACAGTTGTGATTTCTTTGCTTCTCTGATTAATTCATCATGTACTTTCTTTTCTTTTTCATCTGGTTTTTCTCCCAATTTTTCATGCTCTTCTTCAATAACTTCCTTTACTTCTTCTTTGTTTTGTTTTTCAATTTCTTCTTTCTTTTCTTCTTTCTCTTCTGGTTTATTGAATTGTTCTAATTGTTTTTTAACTTCATCAGTAATTAATTCTTGTAATGATTTTTCTACTGGTTTTTTATCTTCTGGTTGTTTGTTATCAATATCAACATCTACATCAGAATCAGTACCACCTTTTTCAAATGAACAATAAACTCCGTTGCATTGTATTCTAGATTTTCCCCCGTTTTCACGAATGGAAAGACCGCTTGCTTTTGCAAACATGTTAACATTATCAATAATTGCGAATGGATTTGCTGGGGTTGGACATATAGCAATTTCATATAATTCCAAATTCTTTAATGACATTACTAATCTACCGTCTTTTACTATAGGCTCTCTGTCTTTAGAAGTACCACCCATTGAAAGACCTCTATATTCTCCTTTTAATATTTTTTCCCAAACTTGGTCATATAATTTTACCATTGGGTGCTTGTAAACTTCACCAGTAATTTTTACTGATGGGTGTCCCTCTATTTCAGATTTTTCATAAGATAAAACTTTAGCAACATTTCTATTGCTATGTACTTCACTCATTGCTGGATATATGCTCATATATACTTCCATTATATTCATAACTTCTTTTACAAATACAAATTCATTTTGCCTATCAACAACTTCCGAAGTTATATGACCACTAAAAATACGTCTGTTTTCATCGCCTTTTTCGATCTTGAAATCCTTTGTAATAAAATTAGCAAATTCAACCTGTTCTACCATATATAAAGTGTCAAAAAAATGGTATATAAAAATAGTGGTTTGGATAGGTTTTATTTATCCAATTCAGATAGAACTGTATCAGTAGCAAATCCTTGGGCTATAAATGTAAAAACCAAGGCTACAATACCAATTTCGTTTACTTGTGAAGATAAATTAGTTACTATTAGCATGGATACTGAAACAGAACCCATAACACCAATAACCAATGAACTTAACAATCTACCTACTTTAAATGGCTCTCCCGTTGTTCTATTTTTGTATCCTTTTGCTATACTTAATAGAACACCAATAGTAACAGATGCTATTGCTACAAGAGGTAGTAATTCACTCATTAATATATTAGGTTTTTGGCTATTATATAAACGTTTTTATAATGGTTTGTATTTGTTAATTCATGCATCTTGAATTTTACATATATGATAATAAGAATAGGCTTGATAAAATCATATTAGATAAAACTGCTAAAACTGTTGTAAATGACATAAAAATTATCCCGAATGGAAATTTTTGGTTTTATACTGATCTTTATTGGGAAGATAGGCATAATAATTTACGCGCACATTATGTACATATACATGATGGAACTCAATATACTGATAATCCAAATCTTAACGAGTCTATAAATTCTAAAAAATTAGTTTATAACCCAAAAACTAGATGCATAGAATACAATCCTCATTGGTTTCCATGGAAAAAACCTATATTCAAAAAAATAGTAGTATTTAAAGGTGAAATTCCAAAAAAGAAAACCATCATAAAAGGCGGTGCGGTATTTGACAAATATAACGATAGAATATATTTTCTATTGAATGAAGAATTAGCAACTGAAAGACAGATTAAAAGAGTAAATGAAGTAGAGAGAAAGTTAGAACTTCTTTCTCATTCCCTCTCCTAATATAGCCTTATAATCCTTCCCAAATCTTCTTTCCTGTCTTTTTACAAATGGATCTAATTTTGCCCTACCGCCACCATCCTTGTATTTCTTATGTATTCTTATAGTTCTAGTCATACAACTTTGACAAAAAGAAACATTTCTTTGCCATACTCCCATCTTCCAGTATCCACATGTATCACATAATTGATGTGAATGGCTTTGTGATACATTTGCAAGTAATCCCTCTTTTCCGCGTTTTTGATAACATTCTGTACATATAAAAAATAAAGATGAAATTATATAATCAATCTTACTGCATCCGTAACAATATCCCTCACTATGCTTGTTAATTTTGGTTTGTTCATCTGCTTGTGCAAAACTTCTTAGTTTTAATTGAATTGGATTTTCTTCCTGTTTTCTTCTTGCACCATCCATCTTCATTATGGTTTCGTCATTATCTTTAGTTATTCTATCTTGTACCAACTGTTATTACCCCCAATTTAAATAATATTTGTATAATTTCATTCCTTTTTAAATTTGTAGTATTTTTTATATCATTTATCACATCATCGTTTACTCTTATTCCATCTACCGCATACCTACGCAAAATGGTTTCTATTTTTTCCAGATCCCCATTTTCCATATATTTTCTTTATATTACTAATATATAAGCTATTCTAAATCATTTAGTATTTCTAATAATTCTATATCCTCAATAAAGTCATTCGTGTCATTTATCTTTAATTGTGTTTCTGTTATTGAAATTATATTATTTTTTAATGATATATCATCTAATATTTCTACATTGTTTGTTTCAGGCGTTATTATTGTGAATAATTCGTTGTTATTCATATTTTGATATAAAGATACATAAGACTCATTTTCTATTTTTAATTCATTACTTAATGAAATATCATCATCATTTGAATTACTATAATTAGATTTCAACACAAGTTTATCAGACATTGTTGTTTTTCGCTTATTTAATATTCCTAGTAATGATTCTTTGAAATTTGAAATTTTATTAGATAATGATATTTTATATATTTTTTCCGCATTACCCCGTCTTGATACTATTAGTTCAGTTTCAAAATCATGTTTCCATGGCACATATTGATATATTGGATTATATACTCCTCTTGTTTTTGTAGAATATCCACCAAGATTTTCATTAGCAGATAATAAATTGTGTCTAAAATTCCAAATTTGAGTAACAAAACTTGATAAATTATGCCTCAAGTTCCAAGTTTGAGTTACTTGTATATTAGATAATAAATCATGCCTTAAGTTCCAAACTCTTTCAACTGATGAACTAAGGTCATGCCTTAAGTTCCAAACTTGAGTTACTTGAGATGATAGATCATGCCTTAAGTTCCAAACTCTTTCAACTGATGAACTAAGGTCATGCCTTAAGTTCCAAACTTGAGTTACTTGAGATGATAGATCATGCCTTAAGTTCCAAACTCTTTCAACTGATGAACTAAGGTCATGCCTTAAG
>ERZ1292625.700-Hain-H41-01um-R1-700-length-46892-cov-25_pt4 | contig 21701 bp, 14 predicted proteins | sample MGYA00564400_ERZ1292625 | MGnify/ENA primary metagenome ERZ1292625 (study PRJEB36523, sample SAMEA6512639) | groundwater metagenome | collected 2019-01-08 | study: AquaDiva: Metagenomics assemblies of 32 groundwater samples
CTTCTTCTTCTTTCTGCTTCTTGCGAATGTCTTCTTCTTCTTTCTGCTTCTTGCGAATGTCTTCTTCTTCTTTCTGCTTCTTGCGGGTGTCTTCTTCTTCCATCTCCTTCTTCAGTTTCTTCAATAGTTCATCTTCTTCTTTCTCCTTCTCCGTGCGCCACGTTTCTTCCGTCTTGCAATCTGCTTCAAATTCCGCCGCTTTATCTTCGTCGGTTGGGAGCAATTCTCGGCGGATTACACGTCTTCCTTGTAGAGCAAATGTTAGTTCTGGATCGCACTAATAAAGTAATACAACAACCTACCCTCGACAATCGAGACGTCAGACTCCCCGCTGCTTCGGCTGTCTGGTGACGGCTCACGGCGTTTGCCTTTTCCATTAGAACCTGATCGGCCTCTATCTCGGTCTCGATCTCTGTCTCGGCTCTTTGCTCGTGCCTTTTCCTTCTCGCTTCGTCGTCCAGTTTCTTTGTCGCGGTCTCGGCGAGAAGATTCTTTCTTCTTCTCTTGCTTTCGGCTGCGACCACGGCTTCTGCTTCGACTTCTGCTTCGACTTCTGCTTCGACGCGAATGTTTGCGCCCAGAAGACGACGGCTTCTTTCGCTTGTGCACGCTCTCGTCGTCTGAATCTTCCTCGGCTTCCTCTTCGTCCTCCTCCGACGTGTGATGATCCGATTCTTCAACTTCGTCGTCGTCGACCACGATACTGTCGTTCTCTTCTTCTTCTTCGTCTTCGCTTTCATAGTCGTCGTCTTCTTCGTCGGTTCGATTCGCATCGCGTCGATGGTGATCTCGGCGATGGCGATCTCGGCGATGTCTCTCAAATCTTTCACGTTCTTCATCGCGGAGGCTTTTCTCGCGGTGGTTGGGTTTCTTGTGCGAGCTAGGTCGACGATCATCCAGAGACTCGGCGTCTTCGAGGTCATCTTCGCTGTCATCGCCTGCTGCATCATCAAAGAACTTGCTCGTCTTGGATTTCTTCTTTACCGCGGAACTACCACCGCGACGAGACGCGTCCTTCTCGGCAGATCCGTTGTGCGATTTCTTCTTCTTCTTCTCTTCGTTGCCGTTGTGGACTTCGTTGCGTTCGGTCGCTGGACCTGCTCCGACTTGTGGTTTTACGGTCAACGAGGTCGCTGGTTTCAACGTGCCTCCTAACTCAACCGAGACGATCGACTTAACAACAGGTGGTTCGTCCAACAGTTTTCGCAGTCGTGGATCCGCGCCCAGTACAATATCAATCATGCACTGCCAATAGAATTGCGTAAAGATGACACTGGTTAGAGTATTCTTCTCGTAGTCACGCCAGACTGAATACGGACGCACTTGCTCGGGTGTCTTGATCAGGTTCACATCGTGAAAGGCCACAACCCGCATTGCCCATTGATAAAGCAATGCAACAGCGCTATTTTTTGCGCGCGCGTCGAGCGGTCGATAACCAGGAAGAACGGACGCGCAGTGACTCTCCAATGCTGCCTCGGTGGCATCGGGTGCCATCGAATTGATGGTTTTCAACGAACTACTCATGCGGTGAAACACAAGGGAGAAGGCATCGTGCCATCTCGAATCCAAGAGCGTTGGAACAAAGTCAGGGTACGTTTCGGTGGGAATGAGTTGCATGAATGCCTCAAACGAGCCCGCCTTCAGATCTTTGGCCAATTTCACTGGGTTTGCAATTTCCACACCCAAACACTCGAGACTGGCCACGTGAGAAGCAATGGCGTGCACGAGTCTGATGCCCAGGTTCTTGATTTCACCATCGGCACTCAAACTCGCTTCAACGCTGCATTGCTTCCTTTCGCGCTCACGGGGATATTCGTTTACGTTCACTCTGGCCGTTCGAGTGAACTTCATCGACTCGATCTTGAATGTTGCGGGTTTGTCAAGTTTCGCGCGGAGTCGAGTGTAAGTTGCTTGACTTGAATCGATTACACTGTCCTTGCCTTCTGGTTTAGCTGCAACACGGTCAATACTTCAGCTAAAGCGGGAATACGAAACAAACGCAAAGTCAACTTACCAGCTTCGTTTGGTTTACTCTTCCTCTTGGAAGAAGCGCTGGCTTTGAGTGCTTTCGTGAAAGCACCAGGCGAAGGAACGGAAAAGATCAACGCACTTGGCGAACCGGTGTTCTTATCGCCAGCAACGACCATTGGGAAAATGCGAACCTTTCCGGGTTTTGTTTTGCAGATCGCAATCTGGCCAGGTGGAACTTCGTACGCAACACAAGTACCATCAGCATCGCCACTAGACACACAGTGGACCAATTCGGTCAAGGAAAAAATAACCCAGGCGATGACTTCATCAGAACCCACGATCATGGGCTGATCTCTCAAGACAGCGATCAACGCCGGGTACACTGGTCCGCGGCCCTTGGTAGAACGTCGGTTGAGTCGCCACATCGCGAATGTTGTCACTTGAGTTGCAACCGCCTCGATTGCATTGGAGAACCTGGTATTGTTGGGCAGATTTGCGTACTTGGTCAAGGAATCTTCGACTGGCTTAGCGAATGCGCCAATGCAGCGCTGAACTTCGGTCACCAGACTTGCTGGTTGAAGAACGGTGCGCCACGGAAGAGTCTTCTTCGAAACAGGAGGTTCAAGTGTGAAATCCACACGCCACTCCTTTGAGGCACGAAGGCGCACCTCGGCGATGTCGGGCTGTTCATTTTCATCGGTCTCCTTTCTTTGGTCGGCACCTGTCTTGTTCTCTGTGTCCGAATGCTCCTCGGATTCCTGGTCGGACATAACAACAACCGGACAGTGCTGTTGATAATAGAGGATGGAAGCTGAACTAGGCGATGATGGCTATACAGGCTTAAGTGCTTTTTGAATTGTGAAGGGTCGGTTTCCAAGGCCGCAGCCAAATAGACCCAAAATCTTTTTTGACTCTGAGGGTTTGGGCGGCCCAAAGCCTTTTTTTGACTCTAAGGGTTTGGGCGGCCCAAAAACCTTCTTTTTTGACTCTAAGGGTGTGGGCGGCCCAAAACCTTTTTTTGACTCTAAGGGTTTGGGCGGCCCAAAACCTTCTTTTTTGACTCTAAGGGTTTGGACGGCCCAAACCCTTTTTTTGAGTCTCGCTTTTGTCAACATGAGCTGTGGTTATTGATATCACAATCCATAAGCCCTCCTGGAAACTTCGGTTTACCTTATCCAAATGGACGCTGCCGATGCACCCATAACTGAGTCTAAGGACCCTGTGTACAAGATCGCTCGCAAATTATCACGAGTGGAGAATCCAACCGATACGTTTTCTGTTCGCAAAGAAGACCTCCCTTGCATGCCAATGTCGGAGAAGCTGTATTTTTACTACAAGCATTTCTACCCGTGGCGCAATTTATGCGAGTGGCTCTGCGAAAGTCCAGCTGTTCGCGTAGAGTCTGGCACTGATAGCCTTCCGACGGGTTCTACTGTTTGTCCGTTGCCCGTTCGCGATTCGTCTCGAGACTGGGTTACTGGTATTCGCTTGTTGCAGGTGCGCAATTCTAAAGAAGAGATCGCCAAATGTGCGACGTGCAATCTCGCGCCATTGGTCAACAAATTGAACACAACTTCGAGTAAGCCGGCAAAGGTTACTCCTTCTACCGCGAAATCAAGAATGTCTTCCGACTCAGCAACCGAGTCTGCATCCGGTTCATTGCGCGATTCGCTGCTCCCTCTGAGTCAAACGCAGGCTTCAATCGCGCACACGGCGCTGTCTAATTCGTTTGTGTTTGGACTTCCATCTTACCCGGTGCCCAACTCGGCGACGTTTAGTTTGATTCCCAACTCGTTCGTGCTTGGACTTCCATCGTACCCAGTGTCCACCTCGTCGATGTTTCATTCGGTGCCAAATTCGTTTGCGCTTGAGCATTCGACAAGCTCGGGATTTCAAGTGGTAGCCGATTCTTCGTCGGGTTTTATGCCTAGTTCAACCCCGGGTGCAATTCCTGCTTCACCTTTAATTGCGCCATTCAGTCCGTTTAAACCTGGAATGGCAGAGTGTGCGCTAATGGAGTTGAGCTGTGCTTCATCCGCGAGTCCGCTATCAGACGTCAAATCTGACATGATCAGAGAAGGTGCACCCGATAGCACCACCCGGAAACGTCATGTGTCTGCTTTGCACGACTCTCAACCAGACGGAGATGGTTATTTGCCACTCGGACATGAGCCAAATTTGTTGGAAATATTGACCGATGTGTGTCCACCGTCTGTTGAGTGTCCAGTGTCAACCCCAGGGTCTGGCGTCTATGATTTATCAGCACCCAAGGACATACCCTCTGTGTCGTTCTCGTTGAAACTCAAACACCGAGAATTTGCCTTTGCTTCTTACTACGGCAATGCCAATGGCAATACGACTTCTTTCATGCGATACTTGTCAGCTAACACACCAGAAGAACTACGAGAAGTAATCGTGAAGTATTGCCCATTCCGATTTGAAATTGGCCCCATGTTCATCCACGCAGCTAACAACAAAGACTCAGCCATGGCTAACGTGCCCAGATACCGCGAGTTGGTGTTTGACATTGACGGTCCAAATTATGACCCAGTCAGACCGTGTTGTCGTGGAAAGAAAGGTGTTTGCCCCAAGTGTTGGAAACTGATCAAGTATGGCATGAAAGTGATAACGCGTGTCCTACGTGAAGACTTTGGACTTACATCTCCACAGTGGGTATTTTCTGGCTGGAAGGGCGTGCATTGCTTTTATTCCGGAATGGTCTCGCTCATCCGCGAATCGTCTCGACGTCACGTTGCTGACTACTTTTCAGTCAAACACAAGAATGCGGCGTTGCTCAAGACACCATACATCCAGAAATGCTTCGAGAGCATGGTCGAGGTGTTCCTTGATCGAGTCAAGAACGATGGCCTTCTAGAAGACGCTGCAACAGTGGATCATTTGTTATCATTCGTCCCTAATACGCAACTGCGGGATGAACTCAGGCGAATAGAAGGCACCTCGATCGAGCGTTGGTCAACCTGGTACACGATGATTACCCGGACCAGTAGACGAGCCACGTTGCTTGGTTACAGTGACCGAGCGGTGGATCTAAAGAACTCGCTGGACTTTATGATCATTGAAGCAGTGGCGCCTAGATTGGACGAGCCGGTTACTATCAAGAAGGATCACTTAATCAAGGCTCCTTTCTGCATCCATCCAGAAACGAGCAAGGTGTGTGTGCCAATCCCAGTTGAAGATTTTGAAATCTTCGATCCAAGACACGTCCCGACGTTGGATCAAATTATCTCTCGCAAGGTCGCTACTTTTGTAATGACCTGATCGTTGTTGTCTATTTCTTTCGTTCTCTCTTTCTCTCTACCTACCTACCTACCCACCTATTAGCAATAAATCACACGAGAATCAATAAGCAATGGTAATAGTAGCAAGCATGCGCGAGCAATGGTAATAGAAGTAAGTAGTTACAAGAGAAGACTCTGACGAAGCAACCCCACGGTGTCCGTAGGTTCTTTTTTTTTGCAGTTTTCTCCAGTCGCTGGTATTTAATTGGATATGGCACGCTACAGAATCTAGCAACGTGCTTCAGTGGTTCTTACCTCATACTGTTTCCACTCACTGTCGTCGTCAGTCTGCTTTCATATCCAATGATTACTTCTTCATCGGTAGTAGCTGCTTCTCAAAGCCCAACAAACAGGCAGCCAGTTCCTGCTTCGCAGAAAAAGCCTCGTCTGACAGAAGAAAAGGGCACCGTCCACCCGGAGCCAATGTGTCTAGACACTCTCCGAATTGACAAGCTGTATTCTGAAGATCCCCTGCGATACGAATTGAATCGTCACATCCTTTACCAGGTCAAGCTCATCGATGCTGCAATCAGCAAAGTTCGCGGTCGCGTTGGTGAAATGATTAGCGGCGTGGAACACATGCGCGAAGACTTTGGAGACGCTTGGTCCGATTGGCTCAAACACGACTGGACGATGCCAAGTTGCGGCTCGTTTCAACTTGATGCGTCAGCTAATCGCGAGCTAATCCTCTCGCTTCTACATGAAGCGTCAGGAGACCGCGAAGTCATCTTCTCGATTACCGTCCACACGTTGAACGAGATGATCAAGAGACTAGACGAGCTTTCTGTTGTGTTGCGCATCAAGCATCGCTCGTTGGTATTCCGTGCCTATGAACGCCTTCCTCCGTTCTTTCGTCTTCAGGCTCTCATGGACAACACCATTAAAGGCCTGGAGGCTGATGCGATTGCCATGTGCGATCAAATCAACCCCGTCGGAACTGAGAATGGAACTCCTGGCCGCGATCAAGCGAAAGCAAACGAAGAAGGAGCACAACCTGATTGTCCGATGGCTCAGTCGCAAGACACACCCGATTAACCCAGTGGGAATTTAAATTCCTTGCTTCAGACAAGCCAGTGTTCTGGACATGCATTCCTCTTTTTTTTGTTGGCCTTTACTAAACCAAGCACTTGACTTCTACTCGTAACAACAACAAGAGTAACAGCAATAAGACCCCGCTTGTGCACATGCCCAGTTCGTCTACTTGTGATATCTGGTTGTTTTGTTTTCACTGTAAACGATCCCTAAATACTGTCCACCTAAATTTAGCATCAGACTGTTGACAAGAGCCAATGGATGAGTTTTCTTCGTCTTGAAAGAAGGAACTAGTGTACGGACACTGTCCTCTGACTCAAACTTAAGCATCCAATAAACTCCCAATAGTAAACTGGTAGCCACGTCATCTTTGCCTGCTTTCTTGCCGGAATAGTGATACTTTTTGTTTTCAATTGAGTTCCGTGTAGACGAGAGAATTTGCTCGTAAACGCGCAGCTGATTGCACATGAATCCACGACAAGTCTCATCGCTCAGTGCTGTGTGTGTGAAGAATGTGTCCGCGAACAAGATCCAGTCACTGTTCATCAGATCGGCTAGCATTCTCACACCAACTTCTTTTTGGGTCTCTGTAGTCCACACTCCAGGAGCAGGCTGTTCGGATATTGAACGAGCAAACAACAACCGAGGCACGTCTGTTAGCTTGTTAAAAACATCAGTGCATTTGCTCCAGCACATGTTGCCTTCTTGGAAAATGACAATAATTGCAGTAGTCAAGGCTGGATTCTTACGCAAACAAGCGAAGTGGTGTTTGAATAATTTAACTTCGTCCTGAGTGTCCATGGCTATACATTCACGCCACACGCACACACACACACACACACACAACCAACGGGTATAACATTGGTTACTTTCATTCACAATTCAAACGACTGTCCAAAAGCTTACCCACTGTGGTGAAACTCTCATATCCCAGGATCTATTGAAAAGGCAGAGTTAGTAGGCAAATTGCACCGCTGAGAACGAAAGAAGGACAAGAACGAAAGAAGGACAAGAACAACGGAAGACAAAGAGGAAAGAAAGCGAAAGGAAAGAAAGACAATCATGGAACGAGATTGGCTAGAAGACGTTTTCTTCCACGATTCAGAAGAAACTCTGAAAAGAAAGAATGCTCAGTTGGTGATACTAATGAGAAAGAATCCTTCGTGTGCACAAGCAGATGAAGCCATTGATTGGTTTGAACGTCTCCCTAACTGCAAATGGCCAGAAGCTACCGATGACATGAGAGTGCATTTGAGAGTGAACCTCGTATCGCGACTGGATCTCTTGCATTCGCACATCCCATGGTCAACTCGCATGACCACGATGAGGCCATTTATAACCAAGGCCATTGAGTGCTACTTTGGCGGCTTCGTGTTCAAATGCATCGGGCGCCGCTTTGTCAATCTTCACCATTTGCATTTTGTAATCGCGGGGGCTGTCTTCAAGACAACATTAACTCCAATTCGCGTCCAACTTGTCCACGGTGTTGTTCAGGTGCAAGAACCCGAAGCCAAGATTGAAGCCGAGCGTCGCTACTTGTCTCGTTTGCTGCAGCCAGAATTTTACGAAGATCTTGAAGTGGAGTGGTCTAAGCGCAAGCGCGTCGACGACACCAGCGACGAACCCAGTACCAGCAGTTCAGAATCGGACTCTGACTCGCATGCCAAACCAACAGAGCGTGCCAGATCAGTAGAGCACATCAAGACCACCCTCAAAGAAACAGAGGATGCAAATGACGACGACTCGGATGCGGTTTTCCAATTACCCGGGGAGATCGTAAGCAACACCCCCGAGCCACCCAAGCGTAAATTCTTCCGCTTCAACCGTTGACGGTCGTTTGTGTGCATTTGTTTGTTTTCCTGGCTTTCTTCTTTCTCTCTTCTTAACCAAAACAGAAGAATAAAGTCCTACCCACCAAAGAAAACAAAAAGAAAAGCCAGGAGACTCTCTGAACTCTTACCACTATTTTCTGACTGCCAGTTGTGAGCATGCTGACCACCGACGTATCTGAACCTCTGCCTCCGCCTCCGTAATCAATCATGGTGTAGACGACCGGATTGGTCTGAATCCCCACTCCTTTGGATTCAAACAACCGATTGATTGTTTCGGGTTTGAAACAATACAGTCTGTCTGGCTCAGTGATGCCGTAGAGTTCAGTGTAATAGCTGACCGGGTCCATGATCTTGCTTATAGCATGAACTAATTCTTCTTGGTTCACCAACCACGCTGGCCGTCGATACCGATAGTGGGGGCAATCCATCACTTTGCGAGCCTTGCATTCAGGACACACCAGTTCCATTTTCACAGTGTTAAAGACCGGATTTCCCTTGGCGTCTTTCAGTTCTCCCAGGCGATTGAATGGGTTCTGAGTGTCGGAATCCATTGAAGAAAGAAACACTCCGGATGTACCGTACATTCGCATGATTGGCACGATCACTTTGGCCCACATGTCTGCCTTCACGTAAGCACTTTCATCTACACACAAATGGTTGATACTCCGTCCTCCTCTATTATTGGCAGTTCCCTTTGGTAATCCAATGAAGGTGATTCCTTCTTCTTTTCGCTGTCCAGGGATTGTGACGATAATTTGGGGTCTAGAGCCAGAGGAAGTAAAGTGGACTTCTCTCCCAGTTGAGCCAATCTTTGATTGGATGAAAGAATAAATAACCCTCAGCAACTCCAACACCGCAGGAAGTCCCGTGCTCACGAATGCCACGATAAACGGCCCTTCCATGCAAAGAGCCATAGCAGCATAGAACATGCACACTCCCAACGACTTGCCGCATCGTCTACCCCACACAATGTAAGTGTACATCAATATGTTGTGGTCCACGTTGTAATTCTTGCAGATTTCCAATGAATTAAACGCCCAGTCTCGGCCATGGATCAGCGGAATGCAACTTCGCAGTAAGCACCTGTGCAATTCTGCTTGGAATTCTGAGCGCAGCTCTCCAGTTTTTCCCACTTGGAAAGTACCCAGCATGCTGGACATGGCAGAGTAAACTCGAAACCCATTGGCACTGATTCCATCAGATTGTTCCGATGTGTCAAGCGAGTCCAAAAGGCCAGACACGCGCGAATTCTCTTTGCGATGTCTGACAGACAATCCCTTTGTTGATTCCATCGCAATACTTAAATAAACAGGACGTGTCTCTGGCAGTAGCGATTCGCGTTCGAGTTGCTGGTGTAAAACTTGACGCAGATTTTCCACTTCCGAATCGACCGAACGATTGTCAGGTGACTCGTCGTCATCATCGTCATCTTCTTCTCCATCTTCTTCTTCGCGGACGAGAGCAGCGCCGCGTGAAATACTGCGAACTCCGCCAAGTGCGTAATTCGACTTTGCTTTTTTTCGACGAGTGACAAAGTGACGCTTGCTTGAAATTGTCGTCATCCCCCCTTTCTGTTCTCCACTCCCTGGCCGGTTCGCGTTGATTTCGCCTGGGTCGTCTTCCAGATCAGGCGGCAGGTCATGTTGGACTGTAGTTTTCAATCTGTCTCGCAGAGTGCGCTCGGTCACCTTAACTTTACGTCGGAGTAGAACGTTGGTGTGCCGTTTGACGGCTTGGTTCAACCGATTGGATGATAAGAATGGGAGTAGATGGGTGCGCTTTGTTTTCACAAATCGACTGCACGACATCTTGCGGTAGGTTGATTCTATCTTACAAGCCTCCTGCTCGAATGTGGCAACGTCCTGGTTATGGGCTGCTACGAAAGTACTACAGCGATCCAAAGTCTGGTGTAATGAATCCAGCAAGGCATTCATCTCTCTCTCTCTCTCTCTCTCTCTCAGATCAGGTGTTGAAAGAGGACTTGTATCTGCTGGCGAACAAGAGAAGAGCTGGGCCGATGTCTGCTGGCGAACAAGAGAAGAGTTACGACTCGTATTTGTGTTCGCTGTGGTGGGTTATTTCTTTGACCAGTTGTTCCTGTTGTGGATACTCTGCACTTTCTTGTTAGTCAATTGGTACGCGACTGAGCAAGAACGCGTGTCCGTGGATTATATATCTCCTCTCGGTGGTTGTGGATTTCCTTATTTATTGGTTTACTTCAATCAATGAGCATCCGCAATTCCGATTTTCAGTTCGCAAGTCCAAGTGACGAGTCTGACAGCAATTCCTCAGCTTATCATGCTCGTAGACAGCGAAACTCTGCAGCACCGGCAAGGAGTATCGGATTTGCACAGCAAGCTGCTAACCGCGAGCTCGAAGAAGAACTCAGAGATTCCGAAATGAAAGCGATACCCGTAGAAGAACAAGAGCAAATGGCACGCCGAGATGCAGCCATGTCAAGCTTTGAGATCCGCACTTTGGACACAGATTCGAGTTTTCTGTTCCCCTCTGATCTTAACGGAGAAATCATGGAAGAAGTGTACGAAAAGACTATCAATCCGCCACTCAACGGAGAAGTGGATGACCCCGAGTACTGTTATTTATGTCGCGCGACTAATGACCGCGGAACTAATCAGCACGTTAATAAGATGGATCGATTGGCAGAGGCTGTGCCCAGGAAATCGTTCGAGACGGTCATTGACGACATTTATGCTTACTACGATAACACTCTCAGGCGCACTGAACGCAGGAAGCTGCGCAAATCAACCATTCGGCAGCACTACCTCTTTCACGCGCCTAACATGCTGTGGCATGCAAAACTAGATCTCAACCGCACAACTGACATGACCGAGCTGCTGATGCGTGCGATGGTACACGTTGATCTCGACGGAAGAAACCCGCGGATCGTGCAAGAGCATTACAAGTTATATCGTGCTATTGAAATGCAAAAACGGGGACATCTGCTGACCTACTTTCAGCGCATCAACAAGAAATAGTAAACTAAAGAGTGACCTTGTTAACAATAAGCAGAAAGAAAGAGAGAGAAAAGAGAGTAGGGGATATACTCCACGACAGAGAAAAGATAGCAAATTTCACACGCGTGGTTTCTTCTTCAGAGCTGGTTCGACGATGGCGTCGCTGTCGCCTAAAGGTATCGCCGATGAGGTAGATGAAGTACACACTGGCGTAATTTTCTTAGACGATGCGGCAAACTTGAACTTCAGGCCCAATGGATTCAGTACACTCGTGGTGCTTGCCTCTGCTTCAATCGCATACTGTGCATGCTGATCCATCGCTTGCTGGCATTGAGTCGTCTCTGGTTGGCACTGAGTCGTTGTTTGTCGATGCAATTGGTGGGTGGCTGACAGCCTTTGGTCAGCGCGAACTCTGGGCGCGAACATTGCACCAAACGAACTCTGTCCATCGACAGGGCGCATGCGAAATTTCATCTTGAACTCTATGGGAGCAATCGCTGAGTTGCCGGTCTCCTCTTCGTCGACAGAAACATCCTCGTCTGGATCCAATGGCAGTGACGCTCCGCGTTGAAGATAAATCCTCTTGTACTTTTCAAAGAGAATTGGCCATGATCTGGTGTCGACCAATCGAGTTGGCGGAACAGGACGTGCTTTTCCCAGCGCTAGACACAACTCATTCACAGCACGATAAGCAACAAAGAAGGCTTCTTTCGCTGGTTCAAACTTCGATCGGAATCGGTGTCGATTAAATTCTGCACACTTGGACAATATGCCACTGATGCGTGCATCGGTCGCTGTTATTGCTTCATCCAAGTTCTTGTAAGGAGTGAACTCTTTGGCCATTTGTTTCCAATCGGATGGAGCCACTTGACTCAAGTTCTCCTGTCGATAGCTTAACATCAACAATTGCCTAGTGGGGTCGATGTCATCGCAGCTATTCTCGAACACGTTCTCTAGACTCCTTAGCTCATGTTCCGCGTTGCGCACTTGAACCTCCAGCTTGAGCCATTCGTCAACTTGTTTGGCTGTGGTCAGATTCTCGTATACCCCACTCTCTGCCAGCACCCGAATCGTATAGCCAGGTACGATTTCATAAATTCGACGGATTGAAGTCACATCAAACGAAAGCGCCGGGATCACTTGAATCAACTGATCAGGAGTCTTCAACAAATCGTACAACGGTGCACTATTGTCGGATAACAGCTCTGGGTTCACCAACTGATTCAACACCCCAAATATCGACGAACAGCCATTTGCTAATCGCAGCTTATGATCCCGGCTTATCATCTGCAGTTCGTGGTCGCCTGCGGTTTGGCCTCTTCGCCACTTTATCGGTTTCATTTGTGAAGTAGTTCATCGCTTAAAAATGCACAATGTAGGCTAAGGATGTGGGCCGCCCAAACCCTCAGAGTCAGCGAAAAAGATTTTGGGCGGCCCAAACCCCTGAAAGCTTCCACCAGTCAAAAAATTCAAAATTCAAAAATTCAAAAATTTCGAGCCCCTCAGAAAAGGACCTTAGGGTTCGAAGCCGACCTCATCAAAAAAACGAAAAAACCAAAGTTGTTTATTTTGACGAAACTAGAAGGTCACTTTTTTCATGTTTTCGCAGCGATCGCGAGCAAAAAAAAATAATTTTGGGCTTCCTCCCACCAAGGGTATATACCCTCAAATACTAACTTTGCCAAGTGTTGCAACACTTGACAACACTTGGAGGCTTATTTGGCAATCTTGGAAGCTTTTTGGTCTTATTTGGCAATATGGAACACTAAAGTTCAAAAATGGAATTATATTTTAGAAAAAAGTCGTCCAAATTCAAAAAAAAGTCGACCGTATTGCCAAATAAGACCAAAAAGCTTCCAAGATTGCCAAATAAGCCTCCAAGTGTTGTCAAGTGTTGCAACACTTGGCAAAGTTAGTATTTGAGGGTATATACCCTTGGTGGGAGGAAGCCCAAAATTATTTTTTTTTGCTCGCGATCGCTGCGAAAACATGAAAAAAGTGACCTTCTAGTTTCGTCAAAATAAACAACTTTGGTTTTTTCGTTTTTTTGATGAGGTCGGCTTCGAACCCTAAGGTCCTTTTCTGAGGGGCTCGAAATTTTTGAATTTTTGAATTTTTGAATTTTTTGACTGGTGGAAGCTTTCAAGGGTTTGGGCGGCCCAAAATCTTTTTCGCTGACTCTACCAAAAAAAATTCATGAGTGGTTTTAATTAATTAAATGACAAACGAGAAAAATCTCAGTGGCTTTCGCGTTCACTTTTTGCCCAGTCTCGTTGTTGTTTGCTACCCTTGAGATCTTTTCAGTGTGTCTGTTTTCCGGATTGTGCATTCTTCTTGGCAGCGCGAGGAATACGAGTGTCCGTTTTGCACGATGCCTGCTTCCGTTGCCATTTCCTTCTGGTAAGGATATCACCAGTGTCTGGCATTGCACTGTCTTCTTCTGGTTCTTCGGCTTCGTCTGATTCTTCGGCTTCGTCTGATTCTTCGGCGTCGTCTGATGAATTGCCATCGAGTCCAAAAAAATCCAACCCCAAGGCAGTCTCTGCGGCACTGATTGGTCGACCATTTATGTCTAAAATCGTAGTCGCTGGCTCATCGCTCTGAGGTATCGCTAATTCTCTAGCCTGTTTGAGTTCTTCTGGGTTCGCCCAAAACTCTTGTAGGTAACTCGCAGTGTACGGAGGGAGGGGCGAGATCAACGGATCCATGCGAGGCGCGCCTATTCCCCAGCAGCGAATATTAGACTCGCACAATTCCGCGGCCACCTCGCGGATATCGTCGTCTACATTATTGTCAGACTCGTCGTCAAAAGGTAGTTTGAAGTCTGTCATCTCCGGGCTAATGGTTCCAGTGCCGAAACTCTTCAGTATTTCGAGTAATGACGGTGAATGGTCGAAAACGCGCTCTTGTAACTCTTCAATGGGAATACGCTTGGCGAGAGTTGCTACTTTCGCTCGGTTTTCCATGGCCACAAATTTGCGCTCGTGTACTCGTTTCATCCTGTCTTTCCAGCAGTCGATTATTTCCAGTGGATCCACTGGCACTGAACCAGGATAGTGATCGGTCAACTGAATTGCATCGTCAGAGTGACGCGGATCGTAGTACGTCGAAGCGGAAAAGGGAGAGTGGAATTTGTCGGTAGAAAACTGTACTTCTGGATCCACTCTCCGCAGATCTTGCCGCTTGACCACGGACTCGGCTCGTTCGCTTTTCTTTGGGTTGAAGAACTCTTCCACCACATCCATCGGTTGTTTGAGTTCGGCACTCGTCTCAGAGCCGTTATTCTTTTTCGGACTATTCCTTTCAGTAACCACACGAGCTATGTCCGAGCGAAGTACACGGCCTGACAATTCTTCTGGAAGCGGGATTGGAATTGGAAGCGGGATTGGAATTGGAAGCGGAGTAAACGATGAAAACGCAGAGGCATTAAAACTGGGGAATGCAGTACTCGCTGCTTGAAGTGGAGGATCAGACGAAGAAGACGAAGACGAAGAAGAAGAAAGAGAAGGAAAAATAAGAGGAGGCGCGTAAGGAGGATCGTAAATATGCCGACGATAGATACCAGCGGATGAAGAGGAGATATCAGAAGAGGAGGAGACAGCAGAAGATGAATGCGAGGAAGAAAAGGACGTGGGTCTTCTCATATAGCGCATACGGATTCTGTTACCTCGACTCCTTGGGTGCATTGGCGTCCTTGCTCTTGAAAACGGACCATCTTGAATAGAGGCTTGCATGGCATTCAACACCACAGATATCACGTTACGGTACAACCACGTGCTGTGATTCCAGACCACTGGACCTGGTAAAATCACACGCAAGAAATTCAGGTGGTGTGAATCATCCATGAAATTCTCTCCGTTGATGACGCGCTCAGTCCAGTGCCGTCTGAACCACACACTCCATGCCCGTATATCATTGACTACCAGCACCCGTTCGCGCGCCAATCGCATCTGCGTGGCAGTTCCTCCGCCAAACAACGGCCCATAAATCAAGAACTTGACCTGTTCACGTTGCGAGAGCCGTGTCCACAACTCGGACATGATATAAAGGTCGGCATCGGCTCGACAGAAGTAAGCCACCAGGACCGCAAAATCATTAAGTAATTTCATTGGTCTCCTCCTGCGATTATGAGATGGATCATTGGTAAACCTCGTTTCTTCTGCTTGTGCTCCATTTTCATTCACGACGTCAAGTTCCTCGATGATGCTACGGATGGTGCTAATTTGATGAGCAGAGTGAGCGAATTTGGCCATTGGCAAGTGATTGGCAGCGTAAAACAATTGCCACATGTCGTAAGTTTCATGGGACTCGCGCAATCGTCTACACGCGAGAACGAAACCGCCAAAGTTGCACACTGCTAGAAAGTGCATTGCATCTGTAACTGTAAATTGGTATTTCCCGTTGGGTCCACTGCTTGCCCTGCCGTTGACATGTGATGCCATATGGATCAGTTTGTTCCAGATAGAAGGGCCAAATGGAAAAGGGCCATCGTCACCGCACACAGCCGATACTTGCCACCTGCCCAGGTTAAATTCTCTGTACCGGTTCAAAAATTCGGCTTCAGAGAGACATGCTACTTCTGTTTGAAACAGCAACGAAGCTCTCGCGTCTGAGTGCAAGTGGACGGTACCAGTGAATTGCTTCTTGACTTCGTCTTGCGAACTACTCTGTGGGTCACTCGATGACGCCGCGAACTTCCTTTTTCCAGCCGATCCAATCAATGGAATAACCATCGAAGACGAGCTGACGGGGCGAGCCACCGCAGCAGGTTGAGTTGGTGAAAGGTGGACGGATGGATGTGCGCCCGACATCACCAACGGTAAGTTATTGTAAGGAGCACTCGAGTTCACACCGGCCATCTTCGTTTCCGTGTTTGCCCCAGCAACCACGAGTCTGTGTTCGATGTTGTATAACTGCCCATGGAGCGTTTTCTTAATCCACAGTTCTTGATCGCGTTTTTGTGCAAATCTCAATCTGAAATGAGTGAGAACGTTCCAGATGAAACGTCGGCGAATTGGAGTGGGTGCTTGTTGTATCATTACACGGACTACGTCGACGATGGTTAGAGCGTCCATCCCGTACAATTCTCTGTCCTTTTCAGATCGTGTGAGTTGCCTAGTGGCATTGTCTGAGCCGGCGTGTTGTGCATTAGGAACAGAGCCTGGTTTGAGCCGAGGGTTGCCCACTCTCCACATGACTGAACTGATTGCAACGTAAAACTCTAAGCATGCTTGTTACATATAACACAAGCGTAATCCCGTGTCCCTTGTTTTCCAGCTTAAAGACAATGTCACGATAACAGCCGGGGACTTTATTTAACAGAAGGTGAAATTTGGCAATCTCGCTCTAACCCAAACATCGCCGAACCACTAAATTGTGATTATCCAGGGATTTCACGCACACACTGCTTCACTTGGAATTAGCTGTAGTCTCGCACAACGTCTCCTTTGGTATTGTTCAGAGTTGCGCAAAGGACAAACTCCTCTGCTTCCTGCATGCCACAGATTCCACTGAAGGTGTCCGAACAGGTAATCAGTCTACTCTGAAGCACGCCAAAGAACGCTACTGATTGGCCAGGCAATGGACCTCGCACAAGTAAACCGTGCTTGGACTTGCTAACGTTACCGTCTTCGTCAAACAGTAGCGTTTCAACTTTACGTTGATAGTGCATCGCGTGAATGTAGAGACTTGAATCCACTACGGGTAAGTGACAAACACCCGTCGAAATTTCTCGAGAAGCGACACGTTGGGTGGTGTAGTTGATTGAGTCCACGAACACGGTCTTCTTCTTTCTGTCATAACGAACTAGCCTGGATGGAGTCTGCATGATCGTTTGGTTGTCTGGTTCGTCGAGTTTCAAGTACTCGATCTGCCCATCTGGCCGTTCCAGCGAGTAAGCGGTCAGTGTCGATACCCTGTCTTTCTTTGTTGTTGTAGAGAACGTCGACTTTCGTTCGGGCGTGCTGCGAGCTGGTTGGTGTGCAAGGAAGCCGTACCCACTCCGTGCCAGAGTAACCTTTTCTTGTTCAACCCCCAGCGCGACCCTGACGGCGTGGTGATCGCCTGTCAATTCTGCTAACTTGTGAAAATAAGTTTCACCTTCAGTGGTCCGCGTGAGAACGCAGTCTCCGTTAGCACTCATGACTTGTTCGCCGTATCCAAGGTTGATGTAACCTATTGCTTCTTGCGAATCCATCTCATAGACTGCACCGAGTCCAAGAGAATCCGCTGGACCGAAGACCACCAACAACTGTGAAGGTGAAACGAATGCTACATTGCCGTAAACGGTCAACCACTTGACAATGGCTCCTGTTTGTGCATTGAGATGTATGTAATAGCCACGTCCAATTTGAAGCAAGCAGTGTTGATTCCATTCTGCGACGATCGTCGGTTTACAGCGGAAAGATTCCAGTTTGAGTTTACAGAGAGGTAAATTTGCTTTCTTCCGGGGTGGTCGTTGATCTCTCGTTGGTTCATTCTTAAGCGACAAACCAGTTGCACGGGAATCCATCGGGAGATCAATGGGCAATGAAGAAGCACTTTGAACTGCACCGAGATTCGGAGCAATAATGGGAGTTGTTTCTCTGGTAGTGGTCGATGACTGGCTGTTGCCACGAATCGCAATGTCTGATTGTTCACTTAAACTGACACTGCGATGGGTTTTGTCGATAGATCCAGTTATATTAGCGCTTGCCATTTCGTTACTGCTGCTTGACGAGAGGATTGCTTGACGCGATACACACGCACGCACACAATGAGTAAGTCGTAGAAAGAATAGATTCTTGCTTCTTCTATGAGTGTGTTGTTTGTGCTTGAATTGGAGACTGCGCGTTTAGAATAGCATGGATTGTGAATCTACCTGGACTTATTTATTGTGCACGCAGATCAACAAAAGGGTCCGTACGTTAAACTGACTACGCTGATGAATTGGTCGACGGTTATAACAGACGAGCTTCTTCCGCTGATTAGAATATTGGCAAAGAAAGCGGGTGCTTCAAACGACACAAATTACTTTCTGAACACTCGAGCCGAAGAAGAAGATGACGACGCTGCAGCCGCTGACCGAGTATTGATGCAAATCGTGGAATCAAGTAGACTGCCGTCTAGATCCCAATCACAGGCATCCGGAAATGAACCAACAGAACACAGACTTATTTGAACTCGTGTGACATTCTGCGTTGATTTGTAGATAAATGTATTTTGACTGTGCACTTTACTTTCGCAGTCGGGTGTGTACCCTTGGAGTCTCTTTTGCTCTTTTTTTATCAATTGGACCGTGTTGAGATTCGCTGGGGGGGAGGTTGCTTTCTTTTATTCATTCACCCAGTTTCATCACTAGTCTGAACTGCTGACTGGCCCATATCCAGCGACGAAACTTTTCCTTGCGGCTCGGTTGCGAACACTGCAAAGAAGTTTGAACGAGTAGGCGAGGGCTGCAACCGTTCCAAATGCACCAATAGCACCAGCGACAATGAGGGGGATCAGTTGGGCCAGTGGCAAGTCCAAAGGACTGTTGCATTCCTTGTCTGGGACTGCGGATTGGAGAGTGACTCCATACTCAGAGTTGGCCAATGCTACATTCCCATTAGCATCTTTAACTTGGTTACTGTCGGCCTTGATGTAGATTCGAGTCCCTGGGGCCAATTTGGTTGGGAAGGTGCACACAGCAGACGATCCTCCGCCCAGATAACAATCAGTGGGTTTAGGGTAGACCAACGAAAGATTAGCAGAAGCAATCGTCTCAGTAAACACCAGTTTCAAAGCTTTAGGTCCAATCGCCACCACTCGGTCCAAGGTAGGTCCTGCCAAATCAAACGCTGAAGCAGTGGAGAATGCGGTCATTTTGTTGCCATAATGATCAGTAATCCCCTGGATGAGAATTGAAGCCGTGTCGCCACTCGTGTCAGTGCACACTCCACTGGCACACGTGGCGGTTAGATTGAAGAACACGGTCTTGTTGTCAGTGCTGACAGTGGTGTCAGTCACTGTGAATCCAGTAATCAGTGGATGATTAGAAGTCAGGGTCAGTGTGCTAGCAGTTACTGTGTCTGGGTCGATGGGAGAATCAAAGGAAATGCGCAACGAGGACCACACGGTTCCATTAGCATCAGACACCGCCGCTGCTGTGATCACAGCAGGTCTGACTCCATTGAAATTGGTGACATTAACTGCTCGCCAAGGAGTATCTCCAAACATCAAGTCGGACGTGGTAGCACTGCCGTTGAAGTAGACGTAATCGGATTCCAGCATCTCAAAGGTGAAGTTGAGAGCCATTTGAAACACAATCAAGCTGTTGTTTTGGATTTCCAGGATCGAGGCGATCGAATTGTCCCCTTTGTAGGCGAACTTGGCCAGTGTGAAGATCGTTACTGAGTCTTGATCTTGCTTGGACATTTGGACGTAAAGGGTGTTGGAGCCAACCGCAGTCTTGGCACTGGAGATCACAGGAGCAGCTTGTAACACGAAATCTCCAGCAGTGACATAACTGTCGGTCGGGTGCCTCGTGAATCCAGTTGGGTAGAGCAATCCGTCGGTTCCGTAGATGGTTGGATTGGGGGAGATGAGCCCGCGGACCAGGTTGTGGTAAAATGAGACGTCGGGATCAAAGTAGTATTGTCCAGTCACATTCACCGGATCAAACGAGAACAAGAAACGATCACTGTAGGCCCCGACTAAATAGTTGGTTACCACCTTAACCGAGTTCGCATATCGAACGATTATGCTCGACGTGACATTGTTGTAGACGGTAAATGTGACGTAGAACCCTTGATAGTTGTCGAGCATGTACTGCTTGGAAACAGGCATGGAGGTAGTAACGACGAGACGATCCATAAGTCCATTGTTACTGCTACTGAAGAGTTTCCCACTGCGGTCTCCGCTGACGTAAGCAGATGCCCATTCGTTGGGGTTGTAAGTAACCACTGTTTCGTAAGCCCCAGTGATGTAAGCCTGATTCCCTGCCCGGTCACAAAAGGCACCAATTTGAGGCAACAATTCCGAACTTGCGTTGGAGAATTGAGTGTGCCAATAGAAGTGCCTGTAGACACCTCCTTCTTCGGTTTCGTAAAGCCCGTACATGAGCCCAAACTCATCGTCCATGGTGATGTGGATCACGTTAAAGTCAGCTCCAAACACAGTGGCTTCACCTTCTCTGCACGTTGTGACTTCTTCACTAAAGACCACCACAAGGTTCTCAGATGCTGGGTCTCTGACAAACTGCTTCATGGCAGGTGGAGATCGGTCTTCGGTAAGACACGAGAAAGGCGGTAAGTCGATCTCTCGCCCATGGAAGACGAGATTGAGGTCGGGGAGTAGACGGAATCGCACCACGTACTGATCTCCAGTGGTTCCCTCGTAATCAGTTGGATTCACAGCTGCAGGCAAGATGATCGTATCGTTTGAGATCTCCACTCCGCTGGTAAGTACGGGCATTCTTCTGCCATCAATCGTGTGAATGATTGAGAACGAACTGGCCAAAGCATGTTGGCTGGCATTGGAAGTGATTGGGATGCCAAATCGCACCTTGACGCCTTCAAAGTGACTACCTTTGTGTCCTGCATTACCGTAGGTGAAACAGATAATTTCAATCGGAGTTCCAGTTGCACCTTCATCCACTGTCTCCTCGACACAAGGCGGGTTGAACAAGCAGTCTTCGTGGGTTTGTTCGATGATTGTTTCAAAGTCATCGGTGCACCGGTCGAGGGCAGTGTTGCTGATGTTGACCATGGTCACATTGCGATATCCACCACTGCCGCATGGAATAGAGCAAGGTCCACGGATCTCCTTTTGCGAGTAAGAACATACAATCAGGTCGCACTCTTCTGTCGAGCAGTCTGCATACTCAGTTCTCTGGGCCAGCGAAGGGCACAAAGGAGCACCGTGAGCTGCTTCTCGCACAATGGCAGCTGCCCTGGACTTTTTACATTGTCCCATTACAGCTCCACATGGAGACCATGGCTGGGCAGTCGCGTTGAGCACACATGCATCTGGATTCACACCACACACTGGAGTGACACAGTCAATTCTCACAGTGTCGATTCTGCAACCAGCGGTGATGTTGCTACTGACGTAACGGATTTGCGTGTCAGTGCGAATGCCAGCTGTCTCTCCGCACGCTTGACCGTATGCATCGGTGCAAAGTGGAGCAACGCTAGCAAAATCAGTGGTCACGTTAGCATCATAGGTACCACAGAAGCTCAAATCTTCGGGATCTGATTCCTCATAGGTGACCGTTTGAGAGAGATAACTGCATTGTGCGCTCATACCCATGCATTCGCAAGTGTAGTTGACATCAATGTCAAGACGAGACAATCCAGTTTCAAAGGTGAGACAACGAATCGACTTGAACAGTTTGTTAGTCGAGCTGCTGATGATAACAAATGCATCACAAGCGCAGTGGGTACCCGTTACAACAGCAGTAACGGAAGCTGCCCAAGCAGGGGTTACTGAACCATCGGTAATGGTAGCATGCGCAAGTTTGACGAGAAGGAACAACACAACGGCAGGAGCGACAAAGAGGCGAACCATAAGTAGACAACAACAGGAACACACCAATCAAATCACAGGAGCTGAATGATTGGATGACACCGGGT